>Ga0172371_10010723_pt1 | contig 12336 bp, 9 predicted proteins | sample Lak12m_FD_114543 | JGI IMG/M metagenome (GOLD analysis project Ga0172371, IMG submission 114543) | Freshwater microbial communities from Kabuno Bay, South-Kivu, Congo - kab_022012_12m | ecosystem: Environmental > Aquatic > Freshwater > Lake | place: Democratic Republic of the Congo: South-Kivu... | reverse complement strand
TGGACGGAAAACCAGCTGATTGCTGGGCGCAAGAAGCGACGGATAAAAATCGAGAATTGGTTTCCGGGAAAATTGTGGAACTGAGGAAAGATGTGAGTGACAGGGATAAATATGGAAGACTTTTGCGCTATGTTTTTGTTGATGGCTTTTTTGTCAATTCGGAATTGGTGCGCGAGGGTTTTGCCAGCGCTTGGGCTTATCCGCCGGATGTCCGCTATCAAGATGAAATCAGCGCTGCCCAAGCCGAAGCCCAAAAAAATAAAGCTGGATTGTGGGCGGCTTGTCCGCGGAAATAATTAAATTAATATAAGAAAATGGAAAATATTATTGCGGTTTCTTTGGGGGCTTTTGCGGTGCTGGTAATTTTTCTCTATATCACCAACCGGAAAATTCAAAATCTAAAAAAGCAAACGACCAACGCTCAACAAGAAGCGCAGAAAGCTTATCGCAGTTTAGAATTGATCCGCGGACAATTGCAGCAAATAAAAAATGTGAAGTTCGATTTGTCGGGAATTGAAACGGAGGTCGAAGAAAATAACCAACAAATTGTGACTTATTTGCGTCAAGAGTTGAGCTCACTGGACGAAGACTTGCAGGATTTAGTGGAAAGAGTGGATGAGCTGGGAGAATTGGAAGAAAGAGTGAGTGAATTGGAAGCTAAGCTTGAAGGAGTGGAAGTTGATGACGAAGAAGAAATTATTGTTAAAAGCTAAAATAATTTTAATACGTATCTCGGTACGTACCGAAGTACGTACATAAAAAATATAAAAATATGAAACTTGAAGACAAAAACGTCCGGAAGCTGACGAGGGCGGGGAGGACCAGTCTCTCGGTCACGATTCCGATCGAAATCGTGAAGGAGCTCGGTTGGCGCGAAAAGCAACGGGTTAAAGTTAAGAGAATTAAGGGTGGAATCGAAATTCGGGATTGCAGGAAATAATAAAGAAAAGGCTCACGAAGCCTTTTTTGTTGCAAAAAAGCCTCAAAAGCGGTAGGATGAAAAAGTAAAAAATAAGCTAAATTATGTCTAAAGAAATAAAAAAATTGAATAAATTTAATGATATAAACGAAACTTTTTCGTATGGCATAATTTATGTATATTCTATTCCAGATAAAAAGCATGAAGGTCGTTTGAAAATTGGGAGTGCAACTATAAATTCTACCAATACAACGCAAGAAAATATTGATTTAGTTGCTCATGAACGTATAGGACAACAAACGAAAACAGCAGATATTTCATATAATCTTGAACACGCAGAACTTGCGATTACAAATGATGGTGCGTATTTTTCTGATTATGATGTTCATGAAGTTCTCAAGCGTTCTGGTTATAAACGAAAAGCAGAAAATATTAAAAATTCACAATCCGAATGGTTTGAGATAAGTTTAGAGATTGCTAAAAAAGCAATTCAAGCAACAAAAGAGGGACGAAAAGCATTATCGAATAAAGAAAAAGAAAGTTCAAAAATTTCTGAATTTCAGTTTCGTCCAAATCAACGAGATGCTATTAATAAAACAACCCAAGCTATCAAAAAAAATCGAAAACATTTTCTTTGGAATGCCAAAATGCGTTTTGGAAAAACATCTGCGGCTATGCAGGTAGCTAAAGAGAATGAAATGAAAAAAATTCTTATTGTTACTCATCGTCCAAGCGTAAGTGTTGATTGGTATGATGATTTCAAAAAAGTATTTGTTGGTACAAAATATGAATATTCTTCCAAGACATTAGGAGAAAATATCAGTACTCTTATTAAAAACAAAAAACCTTTTATTTATTTTGCATCATTGCAAGATTTGCGTTTTTCAAGGCGAGTTGTAGAAGATGGGGCTTCTGGTTCTAAAGCTCATGGTTTTGAGAAAAATGAGGAAGTTTTTGATACTATTTGGGATATGTTGATTGTAGATGAGGCTCATGAAGGGACACAAAGCAATCTTGGTGACGCTACTTTTTCAAAAATACCAACTAAATTTACGCTTCAACTTTCTGGAACACCGTTTAATATTTTGCATAAACACGAAGAAGAAGATATATATACCTGGGATTATGTTATGGAGCAAAAAGATAAAATTGATTGGGATGAAAATAATCCTGGAGTGCCAAACCCCTATGCTGAGCTACCAGCGCTTAGTATATTTACTTATGATATAGATACTTTTTCTAGTCATATTGGAAGTCTAGGTGAAAATTTTCACGATTCTTTGGATGGTGCGTTTAAGTTCTATGAATTTTTTCGTGTACACAAAGATAATGAGGGTAATGATACAGCTGAATTTGTTCATGAATCAATGGTTAAAAAATTTCTTGATTTATTAGTTGATGATACTTTGTCTACAAAATTTCCCTATGCTACTAAAGAATATCGCAACTACAATAAGCATTCACTTTGGCTTTTGCCCAATCGAGTAAAAGTTATTGAAGCGATGGAAAAATTGCTTAAAGATCATTTCGTTTTTGGTTCTAATCAGTTTGGGATTGTAAACATTTCTGGAAATAGCCCTGATGACGAAGAAGATAAAGATGCTAAAGATCGAGTTGTTAAAGCAATTAAAAATCATGAATATACTATCACGCTGACTGGTCAGCGTCTCACGACCGGAGCTTCGATCCCTGAATGGACGGCTATCTTCATGATGTCTGATACTAACTCAGCAACAACCTATCTGCAAACTGCATTTCGTTGTCAAACTCCAGCAAGAATAGATGGCAAGCTAAAAACTCAAGGATATGTATTTGATTTTGCGCCAGATCGCACTCTAAAATTAGTGGCTGAAGCAATTGAGCTAAATCATAAATCAGGAAAAACCAATTCGCCTGAACAAAAAGATGCAATGCGGCAATTCCTTAACTTTTGTCCAATTCTTGCTGCAAAGGGTGGAGAAATGAAACCTTATGATGTCGAAAGAATGCTTGGTCAACTCAAAAAAGCTATCATTGAACGTGTAAGTCGTAATGGATTTGATGATCCAAAATTATACAATGACGAACTGCTCAAGCTTGCTGAAATTGATATAACAAAATTTAATGAACTCAAAGCAATAATTGGCTCATCAACAGCGGAACGAATAAATGAAATTGAGATTAATAATCTTGGCATGGATGAGCTCCAAGCAGAAAAAGCAGAAAATGCTGAACGTAATAAACAAAAGAAAGAATTAACAGAAGAAGAAAAAGAGGCTTTGAAAAAACTAAAAGAGGCTCGCGAACAAAAAAGAGCTGCAATAAATATTCTGCGCGCTGTAAGTATCCGCATGCCAATGCTTGTCTATGGTGCTAACGTATCAATAAAAGAAGATATAACTTTGCAAAAATTTATTGATCTTGTTGATAAAGATTCTTGGCAAGAATTTATGCCAGCTGGTTTGAGTAAAGAAAAGTTTCAAGATTTTACTAAATATTATGATGAAGATGTGTTTAAGGGTGTTGCGCACAGTATTCGCGCCAAAGCCTTTGATTGTGATGATTTATTGCCAACCGAAAGAATTCAGGCAATTGCTGAAATATTTAAAACTTTTAAAAATCCGGACAAGGAAACAGTGCTGACTCCTTGGAATGTGGTGAATATGCATCTCACCAAAGCTTTTGGCGGACATGATTTTTTTAGTGGTGTAGTAGAAAAAAATGGAAAGCCAGAATGGAAAAGTAAGGATGTTGATACAAGCGTTTGGGAGGAAGATGACACAAAAATTTTGGAGATAAATTCAAAATCTGGTCTCTATCCTTTGCTAGTAGCCTATAATGTATATTCAAGGCAACTCAAGAAGATAAAAAGCAAAAAACCAGAAGATAAAATATTTAGACAAGTTTGGAATAAGGTTTTGGCGGATAATATTTATGTGCTTTGCAAAAGTCCAATGGCAAAAAGTATTACTATTCGAACACTAGCTGGTTATAGTGGCGCCAAAACAAACATTGTTTTTATAGAAGACTTAATAGAAAAACTCCAACAAAAAAATAATTTTAAAAATTATAATTTAAAAGACGAATTGTTTAAAAAATTTAATTTTAGTGATAAAAATATGAAATTTAAAGCTGTTGTGGGCAATCCGCCTTATCAGTTAAATACTGATACTAATTTTGCTAAACCTATATATCATCTGTTCTTTGAGGCAGCAAAAAGTCTGGATTCTGATTATGTAAGTTTAATTCATCCTGCTCGATTTCTTTTTAATGCTGGCGCTACACCTAAAGAATGGAATAGGCAGATGCTTAATGATAAGCATTTAAGTTTACTGATGTATGAAGCAGATTCGCAAAAGATATTCTCCGGGGTTGGTATTGCTGGTGGTATATGTATAACTTTATGGAGTAAAAACAATTTAGATGGTGGTCTTGGGGGAACCTTTATTGCAAGCGAAGAACTAAGAAAAATTATTAATAAAGTAAAAGTTGGTGGTTTTGATAAAATTGTTGGTTCAAGAGGTGAAACTAAATTGACAATTTCATTAGATAAAAAATATCCAAATGATTTACGCATCGCCCCAAACTACTTTGATAGATTTCCTAAATATTTTAATGCAGAAAAGCATTCAGAGAACGATATTAAAATTGTCGGTCTTTTAAAAGGTAATAAAAGAGCTGAACGGTTTATTAAAAGAGATATGATTAAGGATCAAAAGTTAAATACATGGAAAGTGTTTTTGCCAAAATCAAATGGTAATGGCGGAATTGATGGAAGTATCGGTGTGCCAATTTTGGGTGCACCTTTTGTTGGATGTACTTATACATTTCTTCAAATAGGTTCTTTTGGCAAAGAATTAGAGGCTAATAATTGCCTGAAGTATATAAAGACAAAATTTTGTCGCATTTTATTAGGAACTCTCAAAGTTACACAAGATAATTCGAAAAATACTTGGAAAAATGTGCCCTTGCAGGATTTTACAAACAAATCTGATATTGATTGGTCGAAATCTATTTCTGAAATAGATAAGCAGCTGTATAAAAAGTATGAATTAGACAAGAAAGAAATAGATTTCATTGAAATCCATGTAAAGCCAATGGTATAAGTATGAATGCATCGGAGAGTAATATTGATATTAAAGAAAATGAGCTGCGTCAGACGGGTAGCTTGCTTGATATTTTGCTTGTTGATCGCACGACAAAAAAGAATATTATCTGGGCAACTGATTCTTATGATAATGATAATAATCCGAAAAATAAATTTTTTTCAAAGAACCAAATCAAATCAGAACTAGTAACTGGAAAATATAATTTTCTTATCCAGCCACGTGCTGCTAAAAGTCTGGAAGAACAACGCAGGCGCACAAAAGACAAGGCCGAAGTCTTTACGCCACTGAATATTATTGATCAGATTAACACAGAGGTGGATGATTTCAGTCAATATCAAAAAATTAATAAAAAAAATTGGCAGTCATATGTGAAAGAATTGAAACTGGAAATTACTTGTGGTGAAGCTCCTTTTATTGTTAGTCGCTATGATCCAACTGCATATTTTGGCGAACTTATTAAATTAGAGGATAGAGTTGGTTTTTTAGATAGAAAATTAAAAGTAGTTTCCAGATATTGTGACAAAAAGTCTGACTGGCTGTTTTGGGCAAAAGAAGCTTTCAAAACCAGCTATGGTTATGAGTGGCAAGGGGATAATATTTTGATTGCACGTGAAAATTTACTTTATACATTTAAAGATTTTTATAAAGATAAGTTTAAAAAAAACCCAGATCCTAAATTACAAGAAAAATTTGCCGAAATTATTAGTTGGAATATTTTCCAAATGGATGGAATAAAATATGTTGTTCCCATGAGTTGTCATCATGAGATCAAAATTATTCCTAGTGTGCAAACACTTTTTGAAGAAATACCAGAGAAGATTGAAAAATATGAGTGTGAGGGTTGCAAATATAATCGACCAATGAAACACAATGGAGTGTATGTTAAAGTTATGGATTGGGAAAAAAATAAAATTGTAAAATTTGTAGATCTTATTTTTTAATAAAAAATAATTTAGTATGTATTATAATACGTATTAAAATCTATGGCGGAATTGGGAAATAGGAAAATAAAAATAGTTGGCAGTCTTTTGGCGGTTTTTGTTTTAGGCATTGCCATTGGAATTTGGATTGGTTTTGAATTTTGCCGAGAAAATATTGCGGTAGTCGGGCCTCTTGGCAATTCGCAATATGAAGCAGGGGAATATGTGGGAACATATAAAGTCGCGCGGGTGATTGATGGCGATACGATTGAAATCGGAGGCGGAGAGAAAGTGCGCTATATCGGGATGGATTCTCCCGAGATGGCCTTGGACGGAAAACCAGCTGATTGCTGGGCGCAAGAAGCGACGGAAAAAAATCGAGAGTTGGTTTCGGGGAAAATTGTGGAACTGAGAAAAGATGTGAGTGACAGGGATAAATATGGAAGACTTTTGCGTTATGTTTTTGTCGATGGCGTTTTTGTCAATTCGGAATTGGTGCGCGAGGGTTTTGCCAGCGCTTGGGCTTATCCGCCAGATGTCCGCTATCAAGATGAAATCAGCGCCGCCGAAACTTTGGCGAAAAAAAATAAAGCGGGATTGTGGACGGCTTGTCCACGGAAATAATTTAGTACGTATCTCGGTACGTACCGAAGTACGTACTAAAAAACATTTGACTTTTTAGTTTAGATATGATATAATATAAGATAGTGAGGTTTTCGCCCTCGCTTTTTTATTGCTTGTTTTGGCTTTGAAAAAGAGTATGATTAAGGTGTGAATTTATAAATCTTAAAGTATGAAAAACAAAAATGCGTTGGCGATTTTTGAAGGATATAAAATTCGTCGGCAATATGATGAAAAAAAAGAAACGTGGTATTTTTCGGTCATTGATATTATGGCTGTTTTGACTGAGCAAGCGGATTTCCAATTGGCAAGAAATTATTGGAATAAGTTAGCACAACGACTTAGAGATGAAGGAAGTGAAGTGGTGACAAATTGTCAGCGGTTGAAAATGTTGGCTCAAGACGGAAAAATGCGAGAAACGGATGTAGCTGATACGGAAACATTATTACGTTTGATTCAATCTGTGCCGAGTAAAAAAGCTGAGCCGATTAAATTATGGTTGGCTAAAGTGGGTTATGAACGGATTCAGGAAATCGCTGATCCGGAAAAAAGCATCAATCGCGCGCGAGAAAATTGGCAAAGACACGGGCGAAGCAACGAATGGATTCAACGCAGAATGATGGGGCAGGAAATTAGAAATAAACTGACGGATTATTGGAGCGATAACGAAGTAAAGCGAAAAGATGAATTTGCGATTCTCACTAACATTATTCATTCTGAATGGACGGATTTATCAGTCAAAGAACATAAAAAATTAAAAGGTTTGCGAACTCAAAATTTGCGTGATCATATGAGTGAAGCAGAATTGGTTTTTACCGCTTTGGCGGAAATGTCCACCCGTCAAATTGCGGAAACGGTGCGCGCCAAAGGTTTGCAGGAAAATAAAATTCCGGCGAAAAAAGGCGGACGGATTGCCAAAAATGCCAGATTGGAATTAGAAGAAAAAACCGGTAAGAAAGTCGTTAATGGCAGAAATTTCTTGTCTTTGGGAAAAAATAAAAAAAGATTGAAATAGTTTTCTGTTATATAATAAAGTAGTTCCGCCGTGGCGGATATTTCTGGGGTACGTACTTGCCGAAAAGTGCTATAATAAAAAGCGTTGGGAAAAGTTTAATAAAAATATATAAAAAATATGGAACAAAAAAATCTAGCAACCGTTCTCCGCGGGGAACATAAAGCCTTGGTGGAAGAAATCACCAAAATTAAAGAATTGGCCAATCAACAAGAAGTTAAAGCCGAAGATGTTTTGAGTGAATTGGTAAATTTTAAGACGGCTCTTCTGGCTCATTTGGAACTGGAGGACAAAGAATTTTATCCAGCGCTTCTGGAAAAAATGGAGGAGAAGGGAAAAGAGATCGAAAAAACCAAAGAATTCATTGGAAAAATGGCGGGGATTGCCAGTCAAGTGAGCGCTTTTTTGGAAACCTATAGCAATGCTGAAAGAATTGCGGATAATGTGGATCATTTCCGCGAGAATTTGGATAAGATTATCAGCATCTTGGGAATCCGAGTTGAGGCGGAGGAAGATTTTGTTTTGACGGATTGGGAATATTTAATGATGTAGGAAATTATTTTTGAATCTAAAGCCGTCCTTGTGGGCGGTTTTTTTATTTTCTGTGAAATGCTAAGATTAAAGCATGGAAAGAAAAAAAATCTCGGTGGTCATCCCGACATATAATCGACTTCCAAGTTTGAAAGAATGTTTGCTTTCGGTTTTGGAAAATGATTATCCAAATTTTGAAATTATTGTCGTAGACGATTTTTCCAAGGATGGGACACGAGAATATCTAAAAAAAATAAAAGATAAAAATGAAAATATAAAAAATGAAAGTAGTGATAAAAAAATAAAAATTATTATAAATAATGAAAACTTAGGCGTGGCCGAGGCGCGAAATGCGGGAATAAAAGTCGCGACCGGGGAGTGGGTGGCTTTCATTGATGATGATTGTCGGGCAGAAAAGAATTGGCTTTCAGAATTGGAAAAATGTTTTACCGAGGAAAAGCTTGGGTTTGTGATCGGGAATACAATTTATTTCCAAGAAAATTATCGGGGAAATTTTCCGGAAAGGTTGGTGAATAATAATTGTGCTCAGTGGCCTGGGGCAGGGAACATTGCCTATCGCAAAAAAGTGCTGGATGAAATTGGCGGATTTGATGGAGTGAATTTTCCTTATGCCAATGAAGATACGGAGTTGGCGCTTCGCGCTTTTTCGGCGGGCTGGAAATACGTCAGCAGCAAAAAAGCCAAAGTCTATCATCAAAAAGCCATTTGGAATGTGTCGGCGCTTTGGCGCTCGGCGCATAATTTTTCCGCTTGGCCGCTTCTCAAGAAAAAATATCCTAGGAAATTTCAAGAATTTAAACCGGATATCCTGGGGGGAGTGATTTTTGCCCCTAAAGAATATTTCTATCTACTATTTTTACCGATCGTTTTGCCATTATTGATGATCAGATATTTCTTAAAAGGCACAACAAAGTGGAAAATATTTTTTACCAAATGGCCAGGTTGGCTTATTTTGAAGCGGATTTATCTTTGGCGGGAAGCAATCAGGCAAAAAACTTTAATACTCTAAAAGTTTATAAAGTTCTTAAAGTTTATAAAGTTCTTAAGGTTTGAGGATTTGTAGAAAACTAGACTTCTAGAGGCTTTTTTAAGCCTTTTTTTGGACTAAATTTGCTTGCCAAACTTTTTAAAATCATCTATAATTAATAGGTAAAACCCCAAGGTCATCTGAGGATGACGGGGCAAGTAAAATTCAAAAAACCGCCATTATGACACTTAGATCATATATTTGGGGGATGCGCATAGCTGTCCTCTTTTCAATTATTGCTCTCGGGCTAGCGGTTTATTATATCGATCCGGAATCATCTGGAGTTCCCGGCAAAGCTTTATTTTTTTTGATTTTGTTTTTTGCTCTGAGCGGAATTTTTAATTTAATTTTACTGCGGCTCAGGAGGAGGGTGACGAATACGGAAAATTCTTTTGAAAAAATAAATCTGAGTTTTCGGCAAGGAATTTTATTTTCAGTTTTTTGCACCGGACTCTTATTTCTACAAGCACAAAGAATGTTTATCTGGTGGGCGGCGCTACTGTTATTGGCTGGAATATTTTTGATTGAACTTTTTTTCATAACAAGGAAATAAAAAATGGAAACTGCGTTTCCAAATAAATATCAAATTAAAAATAACAAATTTCAAAATTATTTAAGTTTCATAATTTATAAATCATAATTCTTAATTCATTTTTTATGGCGAACGAAAAAGAAATTAAAGGCAATGGCGATTATACCGCGAAATCCATTCAAGTTTTGGAAGGGTTAGAGCCGGTGCGCAAACGTCCCGGGATGTATATTGGGGGAACTTCAACCGAAGGGTTGCATCATTTGATTTGGGAAGTGGTGAATAACTGTATCGACGAAGCGATGGCCGGTTATTGCAAAAATATTGAGATTAAAATGCAGCCGGATAATATTGTGGAAATTTATGATGATGGCCGCGGAATCCCAGTGGAAAAACATCCGCAAACCAAAAAATCTACTTTGGAAACAGTTTTGACCGTTTTGCATGCTGGAGGAAAATTCGGCGGGAATGGATATAAAATTTCCGGAGGTTTGCATGGAGTGGGTGTCTCGGTGGTGAACGCGCTTTCCGTTTGGACCAAAGCCGAAGTGCGTCGGGACGGAAAAATCTACGCCATGGAATTTGAAAGAGGTAAACCAAAATCCAAAGATGTAAAGGTGGTTGGCAAGTCTAAGGAAAATGGAACGACAATTTCCTTTCAAGCCGATCCGCAAATTTTTCCAGAAATAAAATACAGTTGGGAAAAAGTTTTGAGTTATGTTCGTCAACAAGCTTATCTCACCAAAGGCGTGAGCATTAAAGTTTATGACAATCGGGAAGTTGGCAAAGAGCGCGCTTATGGATTTTTGTTTGATGGAGGTTTGATTTCTTTTATTAAATTTTTGAATCGCGGTAAAGAAGTGAAGAATGAATTGCCGTTCTATGTGGAAAAGGCGGTGGAAGACACGGTGGTGGAAATTGCCATGCAATATACAGATTCTTATAAGGAACATGTTTTTTCTTTTGCGAATAATATTTTCACGCCGGAGGGCGGGATGCATGAAGCCGGTTTTCGCGCTTCTTTGACGCGCGTCTTGAATAATTACGCCAAGAAAAATAATATTCTCAAAGAAAAAGACGAAAGTTTTACCGCCGAAGATTTGCAAGAAGGCTTGACTGCCGTGATTAGTGTCAAGCTCAGAAATCCGCAATTTGAAGGGCAGACCAAAGCTAAGCTTGGCAACGGTGAAATCAAAGGTGTGGTTTCCAGTGTGACTAATGAAGCCTTGACCGATTATTTGGAATCGCATCCCAATAATGCCAAGGCGATGATTTCCAAGTGTTTGTTGACGGCCAAAGCGAGAATTGCGGCGCGCGCCGCCAAGGATGCAGTGATTAGAAAAGGCGCGTTGGAAGGAATGACTTTGCCTGGAAAATTAGCCGATTGTTCTTCCAAAGATCCATCGCAATCCGAACTCTACATCGTGGAGGGAGATTCCGCTGGAGGAAGTGCCAAGCAAGGGCGCGACAGAAAATTTCAAGCCATTTTGCCTCTGCGAGGAAAATTGGTGAATGTGGAAAAAACCACTTTGGACAAGGTGGTGAAATCGGATACTCTAAAACCAATTATTATTGCGCTTGGGGCGGGAATTGGAGATAGTTTTAATATTGAAAAATTGCGTTATCGCCGAATTATTATTATGGCGGATGCCGATGTGGATGGAGCGCATATTCGAACTTTGCTTCTGACTTTTTTCTATCGTTACTATGAAGATTTGATTAAGAACGGTTACATCTATATCGCGCAACCGCCGCTTTATCGTATTCAAAAAGGCAAAGAAGTGAAATATGTTTATACGGATGAAGAAAAAAATGTGGTCGTGGCGGAAGAATTGAAAAAAATGGAAGCCAAGAAAGGCGAAAAGAAAACCCGTTCGACAAATTCGGCAAGCTCAGGGCAAGAAGAAAAAGAAGAAATAGTGATGGAAACCGACGAAAGCGGGGAGAGTGAAGTGGGAGAAAAAGTCGCCGGGCTAAACATCCAACGCTATAAAGGTTTGGGAGAAATGAATCCAACTCAGCTTTGGGAAACAACCATGGATCCTGAGCAAAGAATGATGCGACAAGTGGCGATTGAAGATGCGGAACAAGCCGACAAAGTTTTTGATATTTTGATGGGCAGTGAAGTGGAGCCGAGAAGGCGCTTCATTCAGACTCATGCCAAGAGTGTGAAAAATTTGGACGTTTAAAAAGAAAAATAATTTTGACTTATCCACACCCTAAAAGTCTGTCACGGCAGGCTTTTTTGTGATATAATTAGAACACAAATGAAAGAAAAACATCAAACAATCTAAAGGCCAAACCCTTCCTATTTTATTATGCTAAACCCAAACGAAAACAAAACTCAAGATATTACCAATAACGCTTTTTCTACCGCTTTTCAAAATAAAATCTTTTTTTATTTTATCTTAATTTCCGCCACCGTTTTTACGCTTTTGAAACTCCCAATGGCGGCTATCTACTATCAAGCCGTTTCCACGGCCCTTACTTTCGCTCCCTTTATTGTCATCGCAGTGATGGGATCCATTGCTCTGGTAAATATCAAAAAACATCCCGATTATACAGGCATCATTAGGAAATTTTACCTGACTTTTACTTTAAAATTACTTTTTGCCATTTTAGTTTTCTATTTTCTTTATGCCCCTTTTCTTTTTATTACCCCACTTAT
>Ga0172371_10010719_pt1 | contig 12339 bp, 8 predicted proteins | sample Lak12m_FD_114543 | JGI IMG/M metagenome (GOLD analysis project Ga0172371, IMG submission 114543) | Freshwater microbial communities from Kabuno Bay, South-Kivu, Congo - kab_022012_12m | ecosystem: Environmental > Aquatic > Freshwater > Lake | place: Democratic Republic of the Congo: South-Kivu... | reverse complement strand
GGGTAAGAAAAGATCCTTATGTTAAAAATGGGCTATGGCTTTGGGTTGTAGCTGACAATCTGCGTAAAGGCGCTGCTACAAACGCTGTCGAGATCGCAGAATGCGTAATATCAAATTAATAATTGAATATGACGGCACGGGATTTAATGGGTGGCAGTCACAAAGAGTCAAGAGTCAGGAGTCAGGGGTCAAGGGGTTGAAGACTGTCCAGGAAGAGATTGAAAAGGCGGCAAAAAGACTTTTCAATAAAAGAATATCTCTCATAGGCTCTTCCAGGACTGATTCAGGCGTGCACGCCAGGGCGCAGGCCGCGAATTTCAGAATAGATTCAAAACTCGGCCTGGATAACATAAAAAATGGCCTGAACAAGTTTTTACCGCGCCAAATCTCAATAATTTCCACAGAAGAAGTTCCCATAAAATTTCATTCCAGGATAGATGCCTTAGGAAAATTATACAGATATACTATAATTAATAGAAAAACCAGGTCTCCTTTGTTTGAGAGGTATTCAGCGTTTGTGCCATATGCCCTGGATATAGCAGCTATGAAAAAAGGCGCGAAGCACCTTGTAGGCAAAAAAGATTTTAAGTCGTTTCAGGCAAGCGACAAAAAAGAAAAGGCCTCGGTAAGGACTATAAAGGAGATAAAAATTGCCTCAAAGCCTCCTGTGATTGAGATATACATTAAAGCGGACGGATTTTTATATAACATGGCCAGAAATATTTCAGGCACTTTAATAGAAGTCGGAAGGGGCAGGTTTAGGCCCGAATATGTAAAAGAGATATTGGAAAAACGGCACAGGCCATTAGCGGGATACACAGCCCCTGCTAAAGGCTTATGCCTTGAAAAGGTATTTTATGCATAACCTCGCTAACTTTACAAATGGTGCATGGCACGAATTGTAAAGTTAGAGTGGTTTTTGGAGGGTAGATTACGCTATGGCTACGAGAGTTTATTACGAAGTAGACCCTTTTAACAGGCTTACTATAAAAAACCCGCCTGGCAGGAAATCAAGGGTTAAGAGATTCCGGCAGGTTATTTACGGAAAATTTGGGATAGACAGTAATAACAAGCTTTTTTATGAAGTTAGTAAGTCCCAGGGCATAGATGTCCCACAGAGGATAAAATTTTCAGGAAAATACTCTTTAGGCAAAGGGCATAATTTAGTTATTACGCTGAATAAATGGAATAACCAATGCGAGGGAAACAGGTTTGCCATAAATGCCAGGCTTATTGACGCGAAAGACAATGAGATCGCGCTCTTGGCTCATTCGAAATTAGATGAAGGTAAAGGCCTTGTCCATATAATAAAACTTAGCGGCTCATGGCAGGCAGACAGGCATAACAGGCTTACATTCTCGGTTCAGAAAGAAAATGGCGGGCTGGATACCCTGGCCTTATCTGGCGCATGGGAAATAAATAAGAATAACGAGATAATTTATAACTATGGAGAGGATAATCAGGCCCTGACGTTTAGAGGCCACTGGGATATAAAGGATAAATGCAGGTTAAGATACGCCCTGGATAAGAGGATAAATTCAGGTTTTGATTTTACATCTTGCCTCGGGACATTGTCCCATAAGAATAAAGAGTCGTATATAGTTTTTGATATAGGCATAGCTGTATCCAAGCGGAAAAAACTCCGCAGGAAGGTTATATTTTCAGGCAGATGGAAAATGGCAAAAGGCAAAGAGCTTGTTTTTGAGACATCAGGCGCTGAAGGGTCAGGGGCAGTTTTGAGATTTACAAAGGAAATATTTGACAGACAGGCTATTGTTTATATAGAATCTATTATTAAAGAGAAAGAGCGCTTTATAGGAGCAGGGCTTACGTTCAGGTGGTGATATGGAGTCTAAAAATAATAAATCGGGTTTTACACTCATGGAAGTGCTATTTGCAGCAGGGATATTAGCTTCTGCGGTTTCAGCCATACTTCTTACTTATTACTCATGTTTTGCGTTAATAAACACTTCTAAAAATATGAATATTGCTACTAATGCAGCTATGGGTTTAATGGAAGATATTCGTAGCAGCCCTTTCAGCCGGTTGATAGACGATTATAACGGAACCAATTTTATCGTAAATGCGATACCTGAAAGCAGGGGCGTGGTGTATATTGATGACGCAAATCCGGAACTATTAGAAGTGGCTATAAACATATGCTGGCGTCAGGGTAATAGGATTATAGGAGAGGATTCTGATTTGGATGGAATTTTAGATGCAGGCGAAGATCGAAATTCGAACGGAATTATTGATTCGCCGGTGCAGCTATCAACTAGGATTACAAATAGATAATATATGAGAGGATTTACTCTTATAGAAGTTATTGTATCAGTCAGCATTTTTGTATTTATGATACTCGCTGTATTCGTTGTTATGGATATAGGAAGGTCTTCATATTTTACGGGCGGTTTGGCGGTTGAAGTGCACCAGGAAGTTATGAAGCCGTTTATGACAATAGAAAGAGAATTAAGAGAAACCGCGCCTTCGCAAATAAATTTATCAAGCGGGAATAGCAGCAGTTCAATTACTTTCAAGGTTCCGCATGATAACGATGGGGATGGCGATGTTTTAGATAATTACGGAAATATTGAATGGTCCGGAGATATTACCTATGCCTTAAATGGGAATAACCAAATCACTAGGACTGCTTCAGGCATTACTTCTGTATTAGCCAATAATATTATCAACTTGAGTTTTACCAGGTCCGTGACCCCGGTTGATATTCTACAGATAAATGTTACTGCCAGAAAAACATCTCTTTCTGGAAGGCAAATACAAGACACAGGGGGCCTTGAACTAAAAATGAGGAATTTATAAGTTGAGACAATTAAGGTTAAATAAATTTGATAATAAAGGGACAGCGCTTATAGCTGTATATTTGGTTATTACAGTATTGTTAATTTTCTCTTCAGCGTTTTTCAGTTTTGCTGTAAATCAGAGTAAAATATCGGATATATATAAAAGGCGGATCAAGGCCTTTAACCTAGCTGAGGCAGGCCTTGACCATGCAGTAATGTGGTTAAGGGCGCAGGCAACTCCGCCTACAGGCAACCGAACTAATCCATGGGGTAACATGCAAAATATAGGAGGAGGCACTTACTCAGTAGTTATTATTGATTTAGGCGCTATCGGAGGTTCCGGCAATATAAGGAGATACAGAGTGACATCTACAGGTGTATATGGAAACATGAATAGGGTATTGGTTAATTATCTTCAGGTGGATAATTATGCCCGCTACCTTTGGTTTACTGACAGGGAGGTTTTTAACGGTTCAAATGTCTGGTTCTGGAGCCAGGACCGCCTTAATGGCCCTACACATACTAATAGCCATTTTAATATATTCGGAGATCCTGTATTCGAAAATGAAGTCCGTTCTGTAGATGACTATATAAGATTTTATAATAACGGAAATAATATAAATCTTAGCCAGATTACAAATTCTCCTTATGATATTCCTGACTTTCAGGTTGGGATGCAGTTTGGGGCTGAATCTACAACTATGCCGCGGCAGGCATTGGGATTACGCGCTGCTGCTACATTACAGGGAGGTCTTTCGTTGACAGGAAACACAACAATAGTGTTAAATAATAACGGTACAATGAATGTGACTAACGCTAAGAAAAAATGGAATAATAAAAATATGGCTATTCCGTCAAATGGGGCACTTTTTGTAAACAGAGGAAGTCTTATTATTTCTGGAGTGCTTAATGGGCGGTTGACCGCAGGATCAAGTGGCGATGTTATTATAGAAAATAATATTACTTATGCAGATAATCCAAAGGTAAATCCTAATTCAGATGATGTTTTGGGTATCATATCAGAAAGTAATGTCATAATAAATGATAATGCCCCAAGTAACCTTGAGATTGATGCTTGTATAATGGGCATGAATACCTCATTTATGCTTGAGAATTGGTGGGTAGGACCGCCAAAAGGCACGTTAAGTGTTTATGGAGGGATTATTCAGGATGAAAGGGGGCCTGTTGGCACGTTTAACGGAACAACTGGGCAAAAGGTAAGTGGATACGCTAAAAACTATCTATACGACGAAAGACTATTAGGTTGTCCGCCACCTTATATGCCGACCACAGGCGATTATGTTAAATTATCATGGGAGGAGAATTAGGTTGTGAAAAAATCTATTTTATATGCGTTAATTATCATTCTTTTTGTTGTAGCTCTGATTAGTTTGAGGCTTGGTAAAGGTAATAAAACTATAAATATCGATAAAACTGAAAATAGAATCAAATTAGAAGAAGATAGAGGAAATTGGCCGGTTTTTCCAATTGGACAGAACGCTCAACCTCAAGTGCCTTTATCAAAAAATAGGCCTGCTATTACAATCATAAATACCATGACCCCTGTTAAAATAATCAATAAAAATGAGAACAATATAATCAAAAGAATAATTCCAAAAGATATATCGCCCGCATCTTCTTTAGGCTTCGAGACTGAAACAGAGGCAGACGAAGATGTCACAGGGGAAGGCGGAGGCGAATCTGCGGGAATGACAATAATAAATCAATATCCTTCCGAAACAGAAAAGAAAGAAATGGACGAGAGAGGGATTGTAATATATTAAGTGGGTTTGAGATATTTCTCCAGGCTGCTTAATATAAATCAACCAGGAGAGAATATATGAATAAAGACAGCTTAATAAAACCTGATCTGCAGTTTTCTGTAGTATGCGACAGCATAAGAAGAGAAGATAATGGCAAGATGATGTTTATAGGCATATTTGAGGTGATAGGCGCCAGAAGTTTTCCTGCCACGCACAATGAACTGTTTATCGCCAATAGATGGATCAAGGGCATGGGCATGTTCACAGAAAAGACAAGGGTTGTCAATGCAAAGGATAATAAGGTAATTGTTGAAACGCGGGATGTAAATTTTGAACTGAAATCGATAGAATCCAGCCATACAGTGATATCGAAATTTATGAATATAGTATTTCATGAGCCTGGCAGGTATCAGGTAGAGGTAATATTAAACGGAGAGATTATCAGATATTATCCCTTGGTTGTGGCCCAGGAACCTAATGAATGATAATTTGCTGAAAAAGTCCTATGGCTTATCATGGCGTGAAGTTTAAAGCAAAACTTATAGATAAAGAAATCCCAAAGCATAAAAGGCTTAAGGAATTAAAATACTGGTGCAAAAAGTTTCACGATTATAGTTTAGCCCCGGCTTATAAAGGGGGCTCTTATGGAAACCTTAGTTTTAGGGTAAAAAAAAATAGCGAAGAATTTGTTATAACAGGCTCAAAGATAGGCTTAAAAGATTTCCTGCCGGATAGATGTTTTGCGATGGTCTCCAATGTGGATTTAAAGAAGAGCATAGTTTATTACCATGGAATGAAAAAACCTTCTTCAGAGAGCATGCTGCATTTTGCCATATACAGGAAAAGGAAAGATGTAAACGCGATTTTTCACGGGCATTCTAACGAAATTTTACGCTTTGCCAGCAGATTGAACCTGTGCCAGACTGACAAAAAAGAGCCCTACGGCACGTTAAAGCTTGTTAAAGGCGTTTTAGAAAAATTAGGAAAGAAGAATTTTATAATTATTAAAGATCATGGTTTTATTTCCATGTCCAAAGACCTTAAAAATGCAGGGAACCTCGCCATAAAGGCTTATAACAATGCTTATAATTGCCTTATAGTCCAGTAAGCCACGCCAGCCTATTCGATGCCTTACCTTACCTTGTCCCGCTGCGTCGGCGGGATGCATCCCGCAGACGCAGCGGGACAAGGGTTGCCCAAAATTTTAAATATTGACAAAAACTTATATTTATAATATACTTATTATATACTTTGTAAATGTATTATAGATATATTATTGCTATCTCTGCTTATGTGGCGGAAGTGATTGTTTTGTTGTATGTTTAGGAGAAGATAGATGTTAAACTGGCGCGGTAAAACCTGGATAAAAATAATATCAGTAGTTTTGATAACGGCTTTTCTTGCATACGATATAGCCTGGGCTACTGATTTTAACCCTATCAAGAAAAAACAATATGATACATTGAGGCCTGCGCTTGGAGTCACAGGAGATAGAGTTACTGCTGCTCTATCCGCAAGCAGAGAGCTTAAGACAGAAGGCAGGCCTAATGGAAACAGTTTATCCCCTAAGTTAGATATATATTCTATCTTTGCTAAAAGCCTGAAAGATAAGGCGATGAAAAATCCGCTATGGTGGATAATTTATGCCCTATGCCTGCCAGTCATTATATCCCATGAACTTGGCCATCTTTATAAAGCTATTCAATTAAAATATGGGCCAAAGACCTGGCAGGAATATAAAAATGCCATAAAACAGATTCTGTCAGGAAAGATATCTACTAATGCGGCTTCTAATGCCAATCTTTCCCATAAAAAGCTGGAAAAGGCCTCAAGCGCTATTCAGCCTTATGGGGCTGTGGCAAATTTCTATTCAGGCTTTATATTTTTCTACATATCGCTTTTAGCCTTTATAATTAAAATGAGGGGGCCTGTTCAGTTAGCGCCGGCTTTATATCTTATCTTAGGATTAGGCGTGTTATACGGCCTATTAAGCTTTGTCTGCATATCATTTGAACTAACTAAAAAAGGCGAGTTATACGAACTTGATATAAAAGACTTTAACCGGCTTATCTTTAAACTGCACTCTTTAAAATATCTTGGAAATAAAAAGCTGAAATGGTTTAAAAGGCATAATCTTGCCATGAAAGGTTTTAGCGGACGCGAACTTTTGCTAATAATCTATATGATTGAGCGCGGGGACAGAGAAGGCGAGGTGACAGATTTATTGAATAAGATCAGGGGCCAGGCTGGAGAGATAAGATTTTCCAGGTTTAGAGGCGTAAAAAGCCAGGCAGTTTCAGTTAACAGCAGCGGCCCTGATGCCTATATTGAGTTAAGCGACGCTTTTTTTGCAGGAACTAAGGAGCCATCTTTAGAATTGTTAAGAAAAAGGTCATCAAGCCTTTTAAGGCAATTGCGGAATTATCAGGATATTATTAAACTTCAAATAGAAGCTGACAGCCATGCAGCTGTTGATAGAATAGAGTTTTTATATCCAGATACAGAAGATACGGCTGTAATGCCTGAAGATAATACGGTATCTCATGTAAAAGCTGTAGATTCTGGGTTACGCGCTACTTTAAGAGAGATTATTAATGGCAGTTTGGCATCTTCTGGCGCGGATAATAAGAGATTAAAAACAGCGACTCTTAGAGAGCGGCTTAAGATGGCCAATGTCAATCCTGCAACCGCAGATCATATTGCCGATTTATTTAAAAAAGACACGCGTTATTTAAGATTCTTCCGCCATTTTGTGTTTCCAAGGATTAGTCATGACGGGAGATTGTCCGCTAAACATCCAAGGAAAGAGTATTTTTTCCAGGGGCTGCCGCCAGAGGATCTGCATGAAGCGCAGGATTTCTTTGACGAGTGTGTTAATTTAGGCATTTTCTACAAGTATGACAAGATAGGCCAGTTCAGCATTGATTTACAATCTCAAGGGCCCGCAGTCGCAGGTTATGTCTATCAGATATGGCAGGCTCAATTAGCATTGATAGAGATGGAGCGTTATATCAGCACAGATTCAGGGCAAGGCGCAGAAGCAGATTCGCCTGAGCTGGTTGTGGAGCGCCTGGTTAATGGATTAAGGATGATACAGCAGAATTATGGAAATCATATACCTGCGTATATTATAGATTTTTGCAAGTCATTGCTGGATAGAATAGAGCATAAAGGGGATATTAGCGGCACTGACTTAAAGACGTTTAGCGGGTTATTGCTAAGGTTTCTTATTGAGTTATTCCCTGAAGATATCTCGTCTCGCCGAGCCCTGCTGGTAACTGAAGGTTTTTCTGGTATCTCGCCAGAAGAGGCATTAGAAAGAATAGGCAATTTTCTTAATGATCTAATCTGCAATGAAGAGGGCAGGGAATACTGGATCTGTAAATTCACTATTTATAAGCTTTACCATTTTTCTCGAAATCATGCGGATAGCGTTGAGCCAATAACAGACCAACGCGCAAAGGCTATAGCTGAACAAGACACAATACATACAGATGCGCTTCAAATTTCTTCCAGGGGAAGCTTTAGAGCCTTTTTAGTTACTGTTGTTACTACGGGTGCAATAGCAGTTTTAGCCCATTCTTTATTCGTATTATTAGCTGGGTTTATACCAGCAGCTTTTGCGTGGACATGGATTAAGCTTAGAAAGAGCGAGGAAATTTTAGCTGTAGGTGCTACGCGCGCTGGGCCATACGCAATTATTGCGCGTTTTGCAAATAATTCTGCCGCAGTTGATATTGATACAAATAAAGGTAAAGATAGATTAGAAACACTGATAAAAAGTTTACCCGAAACAGCAGAGAAACAAATAAGACAAAGAATCAGTGTTCATCTTACTGATGAATACTCTGAATGTATCTTATACCATGGCGTTGAACTTACAAATTACCATCCAATCCAGCAACTCTGGATATATGCACACGAATGGGCACATCAGAAATTCAGCCATACAAAATACAGCAGCCTTAATGAAATCATTGCCTATGGTTTTCAGGGGATAGTAACCTTGCCATCCTTGTTTGTGCATATCAGCAAGGTGCTATTTATTGCAACGCAATCAAAACAACAAGCTGTAGAGAGATTTCCACGCACTCTTTTGAAAAATTTTTGTATTTCTACAGCTGCGTTAATTATAGTTTTAGGCCTTGATTTTATGACAAAATACCTGGCATTTCAATTACTGCCTCTTGACCATATTGTAATAGATAATGAAATTGCCTATGTACCTGACCAATTTTTTATACTAGGTATTCATGGTTTAACCGAGGGCATTAATCATGTTAAGCATTTAAATCTTCTTATTGCATCTATTCTTTATCTTTCTGGAATAGCTTTGTTGTGCATTCATAAATATAGTCCAAAGAGGCCATTGAAGTGGATATCAGCAATATTTGGAGTATGGATAGGCTCTCAATTAGCAAATACATATACTTCTATGGTTTTAGGGATAGAATGGATAAAGGTATATTTACCTACAACAGCGTCTATAAATGTAAACTTTATAAGTTCTGTGTATTTAATTGAGCATTTTCCATGGCTTAAGATGTTTTCAATAATCATCCCTTCCTTAGCAACAGAAGGTGTTGCCAATATCGCTGATATTTTAGGTGATTTAAGCGGAAGATTTTTATCTGTTATGCTACTTACTTCTTTGATTATGACTTTGGTAAACGAATTTTCATGTATTATCAAAAATTGGTTTAAAAAACAGAAAAGGCTGCATATCATTTATCCAAATTCAGCCAGATTAAACAAACCTATTTTAAATCAAAAGTACATTATTACTGTATTAGAAAATCCTGATCCTTTTACGCCTGCTAAAGAGGCGCTTAAAATTCTAACACAAAAATTTGGACAAGATCAGCTTGTGGGGGCGCTTTCTATAATCATTAATCAAGATAAAAGGACATGGATACGCGCTCAGGCAATTGCTATCCTGGGAATTATTGGCAAAGAAGAAGGTGCTGATATACTTATAGCTACGATACATGATACTGAACCGTTAGTTAGTAGCTTGAGTTTCTGGGCATTAGGCAAAATTAAATCAAGCATAAATTCTACAAGAATGAGCGCAATAGAAGAGGCTATGAGGGCTTACAAGCCTAATCCATTTCCAGAACTAAGTCATGATGTTGCACGAATTATAGATTTGGGTTGTGGTAAGGGTGGGTCTACGTTCGGAATAATAAATATGTATAATAAAGTAATTGCTGTAGGGGTTGATATTGATTATGAAGGGTTAATACTAGCCACTAGAAAAGCTGAAACGCAAGGTATTGATAGATCTCTCAAATTTATGATAGCAGATATGTATAGCACAGATTTGCCAAGAGATAACTTTGACGTAATATTGATAGCCAATCCTAACGTTGGTCTTCCTGCTGCAGATAAAGCGGTGCAGGAAAAAGCAGGAAGGTTGATTGGAGAAATTTTACGTCTTGGTAAGCCAAATGCAAGGATACTGATAGGAATAAATGATCAGGATGGTCTTGAAACCAAGGACTTGTTTACTGCGTTACTTTATAGATTAGGGGCAGTTGGTATTCAGGATATACTGGACAGGGATTTTGCTCATAGATTATTTGCTAATTACGGAGAAGCTGCATGGTGGATTGAGGCGCATAAGCCGTTAGCTTCAGTTATTGCCAAAACAGACAAATCTCAAATGAACGCGCTTAATTGGGTAAATGTTATTTTAGCGCCTGTCTTGGCAATAGCCGCGGTAATTTCTATACAGCATGGTGTATCTTTAGGCGATATCAGTATGGTAATAGGCATGGCGCTTGGATTTGGGTTTTTGCATGAATTTTCGCATTATGTGGCTATAACTAAATTAAGCTTAAAGGACTTGCTAAAATTCAGGGTAGATGTCCGCAGGTCTGGCATAAGCGTGCCAGGCGGGAAAGGCAGTTTTGGAATATTAGCCAGCGCTTTCTTGGCGCTTATGTCTCTGGCGCTTTTGTTAGTATTTCCGCAATATGCCGCGTCTTTAACAGCATCTGTTATTATTAATGCGGTTTTTATATTTTCTATTACAGATTGGCAGGATGCTATGAGGCCCGGCCAGGAAACAAAGGATGAAACAAGAAAACATATATCAGGGCTTTCGTGGCCCGGCATGCTTATTAGCGCATTGGTTTTTGGAGCCCTGGCTATGCTCGCGCACCTATTTAATATGAAGGCAGCCACAGGAGACGCTGATTTAATCTTAAGTTTAGACAAGATGTTTTCTATAGCCTCATTGATATTTCTGGCAGGGACGATTTGCGTGCACGTTATACAGCAATATACGCGTCAATTATTCAGCAGCTATAATTTTAAAACAGGAGAGATATCCGTAGATCATTATATAATACGCGAATCTTTTTACGCTTCCCCAGTAACCAGGATATTTAATTATTTTTTATCTCAGCCTTTGCATTTTCTCAGTATGCTGCATTCTGGGATCAGGCTGCTCTTGCATAGGCTGTTTAAGGTATCAGGTGCCATGAATACAGTTATCACTTATTTTATGCAGGGGCTGTATGTGTTTTTAATGACATACGCTGTCTTAATGACTCCAGATTTAATCAAACATGGGGCTATAAAATCCAGCCTGGATGTGGCTATTATTTTATCAATATGTATTGGGTTTATCGGCGCGTCGCTGGTTATACCCTCTCTTGGGGACACGGAAAATGGGGCTCAACAGAAAGTGAAATTACTCCCTTTTATGAAAATCTATATACCAGCGCGTATAGATAATTTTTTGTTTTTCTTCAGCTATATATCTTTAATCTTCTTTGCATTAAACATGGTATATGGCCCTATTGCGGGGATAGGAATATTTTTTACATTTTTTCTAATATCATTTTATATAATAGGGCAGTTTATGGGATATAGGGTTTTAAAAACCGGGATTAACCTGCATGACAGCCTTGTCAATGAAGCCTTAAAGAAAGATAGATGGGTAAATTTTCAAAATGCCAGCCCGCTATACAGGCTTAGAAAGTTTCTCCCTAGAATACTGCATGGCAATATAGTAAAGTATGTCTTTATGACTTTTACGCAACAGACAATGCGCCGCCTGCAGATACAGGCTTATGTAGCTTCTTACGCAAAAAACAACAGGCTTTATTTTTATAATCTGGCGTATTTAGTGATTTTCTTTAATATCCAGATGTTCAGGCTAAAGGCGCTTATTTTTGGCGCTGGAGTAGGGATGCTTATTTTTGGGTTAGGGCTTGGCCCATTACTGCCTGTTGGCATAGCTTTTATTTTGTATTCAATAGTGATATTCGCGGCAGGAGGAACCTACAGATATAAAACATTTATGAATGGACTGCGCGATGGTTTTTATATTGCGATAGAAAAAGGCTTGAACAGGCTTTTATCTGACCATGGGTCTCAACTTGACAGAGATGAAAATGAGCATATAAGGATGGCCTTTGAGTTTCTTGTGGATAAGACTATAAAGTCTATGGGCGTCAACGGCAATGCGGAAACGCCTTATAGAAAAAACGGGGATTTTCCTGTTTACCATGAATCAAGTATCTGTCAGGAATTATTGAAGATGGGACTTGGCGAGCCAAAGGCATATATTGTGGCATTTCTTCACGATTTAGTCGAAGATGGCAAGGCGTCCGTTGAAGAGATAAGGGGAAGGTTTGGCGAGGAGATAGCGGAGTGCGTAAGTTATCTTACAATAACAGAAGGCGAAGCAGGAGAAGCCGCGCATAAACAGGAGTTTTTTAAGAAGCTCTATGAACATGCGGCGAATCACCCAGAACACTATT
>Ga0172371_10010718_pt1 | contig 12340 bp, 8 predicted proteins | sample Lak12m_FD_114543 | JGI IMG/M metagenome (GOLD analysis project Ga0172371, IMG submission 114543) | Freshwater microbial communities from Kabuno Bay, South-Kivu, Congo - kab_022012_12m | ecosystem: Environmental > Aquatic > Freshwater > Lake | place: Democratic Republic of the Congo: South-Kivu... | reverse complement strand
ACCGTAAAGCGCTCCCTTCAGTAAAGCATGATCATTTCGCAGCATTGGACCCGGCTGAAAGAGACCTCGTGTGTCGCCTTGCAGCTCTGCTGCGAGTGGCTGATGGACTGGATCGGACGCATGAATCCCGCGTGCGCGGGTTGCGTTGTTTGATCGATCAGGAAGAGGTACTGATTCGGTGTAAGGTGGTCGGCCCGGCACCGGAAGAAGAAAAAGCGGCAGCCGAAAAAGCGGACTTGTTTGTCCTTGTTTTTAGAAAAAAGATTCTAGTCCGGATGGTGACAGATTGATCTGAGGACCGGTTAATCTCCTCTGGCCAACTGGCCACCTCAGCGGGCGACTCACCCGAAGAGGTGAAAGTACTTGAAGACTACATCTAGAATTAAGCCGGCAAAGTACCACATACCAAATTTTCGGTTATGAACAAAAGCGAGTGCCACATAATATAGGGGCCAGGCATCGGCCGGGTAGTTTTCAGGCTTTTCGTGCGGACGAGGGTTTTTGTACACCTGCCAGACGGAAGGCAGGGCGTCGGCAGCCATCACCACAAATACCAGCGCTGGGGTGAATTCGCGCGAAATGACCAGATAAAAGACCAAAATGTACTGCAGCCCGATCATACCCAGAGTGACATAGCGGGCGGCAGCCTCTCCAATAATAACCGGTAATGTGTGAATCCCTTTGGCACGATCGGCATCCAATTTGTCGATGTGCTTGCCGAAGATAACCATAGTAGTACCTAGAGCATACGGCAGGCTGGCGAGGACTGCGAGCCAACTCCACTGCCCGGTGATCACATAATACCCGCCACCAACCATCAGCGGCCCCCACACGAAGATGACTGCAATCTCACCCAGGCCGATGTATTTCAGTGGCCAGGTGTAGAACAAGACGAAGAACGCTCCGGCTGCTAGTAATGCCCAACCGATCCATCCACTGGTGAGTACGAGGGGTAGTCCGGCAGCGATCGCCAGTCCTCCGGTGATACCTGCATAACGTAGCAATTGCTTCTCGCTCAGCAGGCCCATCTCCAATGGCTGCAGGCCATATTGCGTGCGGAAGTAATTCCCCTGATCCACACCTTTCTTGTGATCTACCAGGTCGTTCAACAGATTATTGGTGGCGTGTGCAAAGATCAGTCCGATAGCAAGCAACAGCCAACGCCACCAGACAAAAGCACCATCACGCAAAGCCAGAATGCCGGCAATGGCTGCGGAGATGAAGGTCATCACCAGAACCGCAGCGCGTGTAGCGATCAGCCAACGGCTAATGATATCGAGATCCTGCCATTCCTCGTTGCTCAAACGAGGAATTCCACGTAAGGCTTTGCCCCACATCTTTGTATTCATAGATCACCGTCCGATCAGAATATATAGATAACTGCTACCAGTCTAGCCGCAGGATTCAAGCACCTGATATTTTTGTCCGGTATGGTAAGCCTGCAGAGTCCGTTCTTTAATCTGCGCATGGTCGACGATCGGTTGCGGGTAATGTGTACCGATCACACAACCGGTCTGTTGCTGAATATCCAATGGCATTAACCACGGCTGGTGGATGTATAGATCCGGCACGTGGTTCAATTCAGGTACCCAGCGACGCACGTATTCACCTCCAGGGTCAAACTTGCGTCCTTGAAGGGTGGGGTTAAAAATACGGAAATAAGGGGCGGCATCCGTACCGACGCCGGCAGACCACTGCCAGCCGCCATTATTCAATGCCGGGTCACCATCTAGCAATTGCTCCATGAACCAGGCTTCACCATCCTGCCAGTTGATTAGTAGATCCTTCACCAGGAAGGATGCGGTGATCATGCGGGCGCGGTTATGCATCCAGCCAGTCTCTTGTAATTGGCGCATCCCTGCGTCGACCACCGGGTAGCCAGTCTTTCCCTGTTTCCAGGCTTCGAGATCTTGCGGGGCATTGCGCCACTGGATGTTTTGTAGATCCTTGCGAAAGGATGTCTTAAGCACCTGGGGAAAATGATGCAGGATCGAAAAATAAAATTCACGCCAGATCAGTTGATCCAGCCAGATCGATGCATTCTGGCGGGTTTCCTCATCCGTGGCATTCTCCATAGCGAAGCGCGCTTCAGCGACCAACCCGCGGATGGAAAGCATCCCAAACCGAAGGTATGGAGCCAACTTGGAAGTCGCGTCCGAAGCCAGCAAGTCGCGCTCCTGTCCATACCGAGTAATGGGGCCTGCTAGAAATTGTTGTAAACGTTCAAACCCCGCTTTTTCACCAGCTTGTATGGCCAGGTTCTGCACAGTGGATATTGGGATTGGTTGAGATGCCGGCAAGTTTTCTGGCAGGGGAGGAATGTGAAACTCGTTTTCAGCGCAGCAGGGCGAAGGGATGGGCATACTCTTCCAGGCGCGATTGAAATAGGTGTATACGGTATAAGGACAACCCGTGGATTTTTGGATGAAACCTGGCGGGAAGACCGTTAACCCATGGACCAGCCAGAACGGGAAGCTTGCTGCGATCGCCTGATCGCGCTTGCGCGCATAGGGCGAGTAATCTGCTTCTGCATAAACAGCCTGCGCACCGGTAATCCGTACGACATCCGCGATGACTTGTTGCGGCTCCCCCTGCAAAACGATCAGTTGACTGCCGTGACGGCGCAGACTCGCATCAAGCGCGCGTAAACCATCAAAAAGGAAGGATTTTCGTTTTTCAGCTGGATGGGAAAGGAGCGTGGGATCTAGAATGTAGAGAGGAACCAGGTGATCGCTGTGAGAGACCGCCTCCTGCAGTGCAGGGTTGTCATCCAACCGAATATCGCGGCGGATCCACCAGATTCCTGTTGTCATAGAGGCTGCTCTCCTTCACGGTAATTGTGCTACAAAACTCCGATTTTAGCAAAGGTTCGGTATAAGGTGCAAGGGGAGGTGACCATACCGCCGAAAAATGAGCGAATCTACTATAATAAATGCGAGGTGAACTGATGGCGAAAAGTATGGAAGTTCTGGTGACCATTCCATTTAATGAAGCGCAACAGTTACAGATACGCGAAGCGGCGCACGGTATCCGGGTGAAATTCGCGCCTGCGCGCCACGTGGAAGATATACCGGATGAAATCTGGAATAAAGTCGAAATCCTCTACACAGATCGAGTTCTGCCAGCTGTGGAGCAGGCTCCGTTATTACGCTGGGTACAATTCCATTACGCTGGGATCGATTTCGCCCTGGATGCGCCCCTGCTACAGCGTCCCGGTTTACTGACCAGCAATCTAAGCGGTTCTGCCAGCTCCCAGGTGGCAGAATATATTCTATGGATGCTTCTTGCGTTCGGGCATCAGTTCCATGCATTAACTGCCAATCAGGCGGCACGCGATTGGCCGGCAGACCGTTGGGAGCTATTTGCACCACGTGAATTGCGGGGCAGCACTGTCTGCCTGGTGGGTTATGGATCCATCGGAAGGCAGGTTGCGCGGCTGCTGCAACCTTTCAATGCCCGTGTGCTGGCAGTCAAACGCGATGCGATGCACCCCGAAGACACCGGGTACACTCCCGATGGCATGGGTGACCCGAGCGGGGACTATTTCACGCGACTATATCCAACCCAGGCATTGAAAAGTGTTTTGAAAGAAAGTGATTTCATCGTGATTTGCGTGCCCCTGACTACCGAAACAAAACACCTGATCGGTGAAGAAGAGCTGGCAGTCTGTAAACCTTCTGCAATTTTGGTGAACATTTCTCGCGGAGAAATAGTGGATGAAACAGCGCTGCTGCTTGCCCTGCAGGAGAAACGGCTGTCAGGTGCGGCACTAGATGTCTTTACCCATGAACCCCTGCTGCCCGATAACCCTCTGTGGGGGTTGCCGAATGTGGTCATCACACCCCACATAGCTGGCATCAGCTGTGAATACAATCAGCGCGCGGCAAGCCTGTTTGCAGAAAACCTGGATCGGTATGCGCGGGGTCTGACCCCTCTCAATCTGGTTAAGCTGGAAGTAGGATACTAAAAATTGAGGAGAAAGAGAAAAAGCCATGCGGATATTTTTCCACATGGCTTTTTTTTTAGTATGAGCTGTTGGAATGAGTGATTTCCACGCCATCCACACGCATAAACTTGGGTACTACAATGGCTTGCGGATTGCGGGCTCCATACGAAAGGGATATATTATTCGCCTCGGTCTCGCATGAAAGCCAGGCCAGTTGAGCCCCCAGAATCTCTTTCAGGCTGGGAGAAATGCGTACATTGAATGGCACAGAGATAGATCCATCCTTTTTCAGAAGCAGGGCACCAAACCTGCTACTGCCTGTCAGCAGACCTCGGGATGGATTGACGATATTGGCATAGTGCAAGTAGGGGAAGTATAGCAGATCCGTATCCCGTGGTTCAGATACCAGTTGCCGTAGTGAGTTCACCGGGTGATCACCGCCAGAGAAAGTCAGGCTGTCATGGTAGACGGTATGACCGGTTGCGGGTTGACCAAATTCATCGGCCTCATCTTGCAGGTAGGTAAAGCCCTTGAAAATGCCTTTTTCGAATAACGGATAGGGATTGCGGTCCATACCGATCAAATCCTGCCGCAGTGGGAAGGTGCGGTAATCGGCAGTATCATCTGCCATATTGACTAGGGGCGAAAGAACCTGAGTGCCGATCTCATCCTCACTGAGGAAAGAGTAACCCCGCTTCATCAATCCACCATTAAATCCGATCCAGTGCATGAAATGCAGCATGTGGGCGGTAGCCGATGCGCCAAAGACGATGTCATATTTTCCAAGTGGTAGTTGAATGGATGGATCCTGGCGGTAATGTTCGACGAGGAACGAAAGGTAATCTTGTAAGGGTGTCGGATCCAGATCGGTCATTCTGGCTGCGGATTGTTCTGCCAGTACTTCCCATTTATCTACAGCATGTGAGAGCACGACGTTCACCTGGGCATCTGTGAATTTGATGTACTGACTGTGGTCGGTGAGTGTGCTGCAAATGGCCAGCACATTGATACCGCTGGAAAAGATCCCACCGAGCTTGAGTTCGCCAGTCTCCATGCCAGCAGCCGCGGCATTGAAATACTCCAATTTCTGACGGCTGGACATTTCTGCGAGCATAGCATCAAAACCGCTCTCATCGCTAAAATCCTTCTGGATCGAGGTCACCGTTGGAGTGTAATCCAGCGGCATGGCATGCTTTACCATCTCAGCGGCCTTATCGACCCCACGGAGGAGAGCCTCCTGATCACCCGGGCTGGCAATCACCTCATAACTGGCGCGACGGCTGCCGTTATATACAGTAATCTCTACCGCGATCAGGTGTTCATTGGTATTCAGGGAGATGGCGGAATTAGCAAACCGCATCAAACTGCTATCCTCTTCCCGGTATAGGAAGACGGCAGTTAGCCCCTGTTGGCGAGCATACTTGCGTAGTTGTTCCAGGGTGGAAAGGACAGTCTCTTTCATGGTTATTCTCCCACGCGTACGTTATCGAAGCGGCAGACGGGTATACCATGCCCCAGTTGGATGATCTGGTTGGGCTGGCCTTTGCCGCAGTTATCCACAAAGTGCATCTTCCAGGTGCTTTCATTGCCAACAGCTGAAAGAGAGTTCCAGAACTTGAGGGTGTCGCCTTTATAAGTAGAATTTTTGACAACGCCTTTTTTCACGCCGTTTTCTACCAGCCAGCCGATTTCAGTGCCAAAGTGGAATTGTTCACGATTTGAACCAATGGACCAGGAGCGATCTCCATCCAAAATGATGCCACGCTCGGTACCCGCGATAATATCTTCTAGAGTACCATCGATACCGGGGTCAATATTGATATTGGTCATACGCTCGATCGGAACCCGGTAGAAGGCAGTCGCACGGTTCGCGCCGCTGCTACCCCGGAATATCTCCCGGCGGGCTCGGGCATTTGCCTCTTCCACCATCTGGCGTGAAGTGATGGCTCCGACAAGCAAGCCGTGGTCAATTAGCAGGTTATCCTGGGCAGGAACGCCATCATCATCAAACCCATAGCTGCCGGGGCTGTTTGGCAGGGTGGCGTTCGCGCGCGCGGTTAATTTGCTGGATCCGTAACGCAGTTTACCAAAATCATCCAGGGTGACGAAAGATCCACCAGCAAATGCCAGCTCATAACCGAGGATCCGGTCCAGTTCCAACGCGTGCCCAATCGTCTCGTGAGTTTGAAGGAACATGATAGAGTGCAGCAGGATGACAGACCGGTCGTCTTTGGGGCATTCCGGGGCTGACAGCAGCTCTTTTAATTCCTGAACAATTCGCAGTGAATTCTCCTGAAAGAAAGCCGGGTCAAAGTTTTCCCAGCCGCGGGTATCCCCCCGTCGTCCCAGGCGGAATTTTCGCTCTTGAGTGATCCCATTCTCATCCTGACTGGATACTTCCACCCGTGCGAAAACATCGATAATGTTCTTTTCGATCTGGCTGCCTTCTGAATCCATAAAGTGCGCGAGTCGGCGGGTTAAAGTGAGGTCGACGGAACGCTGCTGTACGGCATCGTCCTTCAACCAGGAATCCACCTGCTGCATCAGGTCCACCTTTTCCGCCAGAGGGACATTAAATGGATCGATCTGGTTGGGGCTCGTGAACGTAGCCTGTAGAATATCTTTTTCGGCAAGACGGACGGGGAAGGTGACGCGCTCTGCTGCAACGCGGGCATTCTCCAAAGCGCGGTCGTAGATAGCTGTCAGCTGTTCATCGTTTGAGGAAGCAGAGAACCCCCAGGCGCCTTTATAAAGAACACGAACGCCAATTCCGCTCTGACGGGAAGCGCTCGTATCTTTCAGGTTACCATTCCACATGGATAGGTTGTTCGTCTCTTCATACGGGTACCAGCGGGTATCGACATAGGTCGCACCTTGCGATTGTAAGCGTTGAATTTGCTTCTGGATATCTTCCAGCATGGGGAAATCCCTCCGGTTGATGGGGTTGGGTACAACTCGATAATTATACCTCTGAGGTTATTTACCCGGAAATCGGGGATGTAAGACCGGAGGTTAGTACAGGGATTCTGGTTTTTGGCGGATGATCCAGCAGCAAAAACTTTTACGGAAGGGTGAAATCTGCTGATTTTCGCAGGATACCCTGACAGTGTATAATGAATGATGCATATTCGGAGCATTTGATGGAACCTTACCTGATCACTGCCAAGAACACACCCAGGTTGATGGATTATGATGCCAGTGACACCTCCCAATTTGAGGGAGGGAAGAAAGATGGCCTGGTTGAACTGGCAAAATTAAATAAAAAGCTGGAATCGCTGCAGGAATTGCTTTATGCCGAACATCAACACCGAGTACTCATTGTATTGCAGGCAATGGATACTGGCGGTAAAGATGGAGTGGTCCGCAGTGTATTCGAAGGGATAAATCCGCAAGGCGTCCGCGTGGCAAGCTTTAAAATCCCTAGTGCGGATGAAATGGATCATGATTATCTCTGGCGAGTGCACCGCCAGGTACCGGGTAAGGGAGAGATCGTAATATTCAACCGCAGTCATTATGAGGATGTGCTCGTGGTCCGCGTTCACGAGCTGGTACCCGCAAGCGTTTGGAAAAAACGTTACCATCATATTTGCGAATTTGAGCGCATGCTGGCAGATGAGGGTGTCACGATCCTGAAATTCTTCTTACACATTAGCCCCGAGGAACAAAAAGAACGATTGCTGGAAAGAATCACAAACCCCGCCAAGCAGTGGAAATTCAACCCCGGGGATTTGAGTGAACGCAATCGTTGGAAAGATTACATGCATGCCTATGAGGATGTCCTGCAAAAGACCAGCAAGCCCTGGGCACCGTGGTACGCCATCCCAGCGGACCGCAACTGGTATCGAAATTTAATGGTGGCACGAATTCTGGTTGGCAGATTGGAAAAACTAAGAATGCGATATCCTCAACCGGTAGAGGGTATCGAGCAGTATGTGGCTCAACTGGATCCAGATACACAAACCGCACAGGCTTAGAGGAATGCATGGCGCCGTTAACTCCCTATACTAAACGAACCTCTTTCTACTCAATGGCTGGCGGTATGGTGGGGTTGTTGCTCTCGCTGGTACTTAATCAAATCTCCCCCGGTACTCCCTGGTATTTTTATGTCGCATTGACCATCCTTCATCCGCTGATCGGGTATCTCATCGGCCACTTTGAAGATACCAAAATGGCTCCGATCCAGGATATGCAGCTTCGCCAGATGCAGAGTAATATCGAACTCCAAAGACTGTTGGTTGAGAACCGCAAGGTGATTGAAGCGCAGAAAACCACCGAAGAGAAAATCAGCCATGCCAAGCGAACCTGGGAGGCGATCTTTGACGCGGTCGCGGATGTAATCGTATTGACAGACCTCTCTGGTACCATCGTGCGCTGTAATAAAGCCGCTATCGTTTATACCGGGCTGACTTACCAGGCGATACTCGGATGCAAATTTGATGAGATTTTCGCCGATGATTCGGGGAAGATGCCTGCTCTGGATAAACATGTCCGCTTACGGGCTCTACCCGGCTGGCACTACATCACCATCAACCCGATGACTCTGGATACCAGTGAACCCGGGAGTATTTACATAATTCGTGATACCACCGAAGAATATCGTGTTAGTCGTGAGATCGGCCATCAGAAAGAATACCTGGAAGTCCTCATCAGCAATAGCCCGATCGCGGTAGTGATACTGGATAATCAACAACGTATTCTTGCCTGCAACCCCGCTTTCACGCAGCTGTTTGGTTACCAGTTGCAGGAGGTAATCAAACATAATCTCGACCGGATGATCGTTGGTGAAAAAGAAACCGACCTGGCGAGAAAGATGACCGAAGATATGGCTGGCGGTAAGAAGATTCATGATTTTGGCCAGCGCATCCACAGGGATGGCACCGCGATCGATGTGGAAATCTTTGGCGTCCCGGTGAATATTGGCGGACGGGCGTACGGTTCTTTTGTAATGTACCATGATGTCAGTGATATTTTCCAGGCTCGCAGAGCAGCCGAAGCTGCCGACCGTGCCAAGAGCGAATTCCTTGCTAACATGAGTCATGAGATCCGCACACCAATGAACGGCATACTCGGTATGATCGAACTAACCCAGGAGACAGAGCTATCCACAGAGCAGATGGATTTCTTGAGCACAGCAAAAGAAAGCGCCGACGCTCTACTGTCTTTGTTAAATGACATCCTGGATTTTTCCAAGATCGAATCCGGCTATATGGAGCTGGATGAAGTGGAGTTTGACCCGCGCGCGTTGGTGGAAAACGTAGCCATTGCCCTCGCGCCCAGGGTAGAGACAAAGGGTGTGGAAATGATCAGCCTGGTGCAGCCGAATATTCCAGCCCGCGTGATCGGGGACCCTGGCCGGGTTCGTCAGGTATTAATGAATTTGGCAGGCAACGCGGTGAAATTCACCAGTCATGGTGAGGTGGTTCTTCGTCTGGCGTATCATCGGGAAACCGAAGATAGCATCACTCTTAAATTCAGCGTCACCGATACCGGTATCGGAATACCTATTGAACGGCAGAGCAGCATCTTCGAGCGTTTTGTCCAGGTGGATAGCTCTACCACGCGAAAATATGGTGGTACCGGGTTGGGGCTTGCCATCTCGAAGCAGTTGACGGAGCTGATGCATGGAGAGATCGGTTTATTCAGTGAACCAAATGCTGGTAGCACATTCTGGTTCACAGTTGAATTCAAGAAAAGCAATACTCAGGTAGATGAGACCGATTACTACGCAGAGGATATAAAAGATACCCATATCCTGATCGTAGACGATAACCCAACCAACCGTTTGATCCTCAATTTAGAATTGGAACTCTTCGGTTGCCGGCCGGAAGCTACTGAAGATAATCTCCACATTGTGGATCGTCTGCAAAAGGCAAAGGAACAGGGAGATCCATTCCAGATCCTGCTGCTGGATATGCAGATGCCAACAAAAGACGGTATTCAGGTTCTGGAGGAGATAAAAGCCAGTGATGAAGTGAAAGAAATCCATGTGATTATCCTCACCTCCATCGGACGACGTGGGGATGCTGCCAGGTTGTTGAATATGGGTTGTGAAGGTTATCTGATCAAGCCGGTGAAGAAAGATCACCTGCACGAAATGTTGTTGACAGTGATGGGTAAGTATGAAATCGAAGCGAAAAAAGGCCAACCTCCACCGGCGTTAATTACCTCTCACTTTTTGGAAGAGATCAGCCGGCGTCATGTACCTGTGCTCCTGGCAGAGGATAACCCGGTCAATCAGAAGCTCGTTGTTCATTTGCTGCAGAAAGCCGGTTGTGCCGTGGATGTCGTTGAGAGCGGCTCGGCTGCGCTAACCGCGATGTTGATGAAACCCTACGCGCTGGTTCTAATGGATGTTCAGATGCCCGAAATGGATGGCTTTGAAGCCACCCGGCAGTACCGGGCGAAAGAACCGGCTGGAACCCATACGCCGATCATTGCCTTGACAGCCCATGCCATGAAGGGGGATCGGGAACTGTGTATGGCGGCCGGCATGGATGATTATTTGCCAAAGCCGCTAGATTTGCAGGATTTCTATAATACCCTGCAAAAATGGCTGCAAGATGTAATCGAAGAAAAGTCTCACGGAACCTCCCCTGAGACCTATGATACAGGAAAGGATCGCGAAAAATTGTCAATCACTCCCCCCATTGATCTGGGCACTGCCCTACCAAGATTTATGGATGATAAAGCTTTCTTCAAACGTTTGCTGCTGGAATTCACGGCAGACCTGCCGGCTAGAATAGGGGCGTTGGAGGAAGCACTGACACGCCAGGATTATGAAACCCTGACACGCACTGCCCACTCTCTAAAGGGTGCCGCTGCTAATTTCTCTGCGAATGCGGTGGCGACTGCGGCAGCTGGGATCGAATTGCAGGGGAAAGTAAGAAGCAGTGTGGGGGTTGCCGGTTTGATAAAGGACCTGAAGAGTGCAGCCGAAGAGCTGAAAACCTTCTCTACAGAGTTCGTTGAATAATGGGAGAAGCGAGATGACACGTATTCTAGTGATCGAAGATGACCATATCTACCAGAGAATGGTAGAACATGCCCTCCAATCGGCTGATTATGAACTCGCTTTCGCAGATGATGGGGTTCAAGGTCTGGCGCAAGCAACAGTATTAATACCCGATTTGATCATCTGTGACGTCATGATGCCAGGCATGGATGGTTATGAGGTGGTTCGCCGGCTGCGCCGGGATGCCCGCTTTGCCCGGCTTCCCGTACTCCTGCTGACTGCCCAAACAGACCTGGATGAAAAACTTGCTGGCTTTGAAGCCGGGGCGGATGATTACATGACTAAACCCTTTGCCCCGCCTGAACTGCTGGCGCGGGTAAGCAACCTTCTTAAAAAAGGGGCTGTCGGCAAGCCTACAGTGGAACTGCAGCACACTGGCGATGGTCATGTGATCGCGGTACATAACCTGCGCGGTGGATTAGGGTCGAGCACGATGGCTGTCAATCTTGGCGCAGCGCTCCATGGCTTGTGGACACGCCCGACCATCATTCTTGACCTGGTACTGACGGCTGGGCAGGTTGCCCTCATGCTCAATGGGTCATTGCGTCGCACCTGGGCAGACCTGGGGAATCGCCGCCCTGAAGAGATCGATGTCTTTTCGTTACATAGCATTATCAATCACCACGACAGCGGGTTGGATTTTATAGCAGCCCCGACCTTCCCGCCTGAAGCGGATTTGTTAACACCGCAGCATTTCACAGCTTCCATGAACCTGCTGCGTGGACATTATGAATACATTGTTGTGGATTTGCCGCATGACTTCCGCGAAATTTCCTACAACACCCTGGATATTGCCAGTGAGATTATTCTAATTACCTCGCCGGAAATGGCATCGGTTCGTGCAGCCGCTGCGGCGATGGAAACCTATAAGCGTCTGGGCTATGATATGGAAAAGGTAAAGCTAGTCTTAAATTGGACCTTTGAAAAAAATGGCCTGGCGCGCAAGAACATCGAAGCCGCGCTGCATCACCCCATCCGTCATATTATCCCATTCGTACCGTGGATAACGATCGAGGCGATCAATTATGGTCAGCCCTTCATGTGGACAAAACCCACCGAAGAAATTTCGGTAGTTGTGGAAAATCTGGCATATATGGTCAGCCGTGAGGAAGACCGTGCAGCTCGACCGGATAATCCCACTAAAGCCTGGATGCGGACAACACGTCGCCTGCGATCGTAACGTGCGTAGATTTCAGGGCTGAGAGCGGTGAATGGACCTTTTTGATTACTCCATGAATGAACGCATGCGGCAGGAAGCCCCGCTGGCAGCTCGAATGCGACCGATCTCCCTCGATGAGATCATTGGTCAGGAGCATATCCTGGGGGAAAACCGTTTACTCAGGCGGGCGATCGCTGCGGACAGATTGTTCTCATCCATCATT
>Ga0172371_10010717_pt1 | contig 12340 bp, 5 predicted proteins | sample Lak12m_FD_114543 | JGI IMG/M metagenome (GOLD analysis project Ga0172371, IMG submission 114543) | Freshwater microbial communities from Kabuno Bay, South-Kivu, Congo - kab_022012_12m | ecosystem: Environmental > Aquatic > Freshwater > Lake | place: Democratic Republic of the Congo: South-Kivu... | reverse complement strand
GAGTTCGAGTGCAACAAGGACTGCACCGACGGCGGCGCGCTGAACCGGAACGCGTACGCACTGGAGAGGACCGTCGAGGAGAACGGTATCGCGCACGTGTGCCCGGTATGCGAGTGCGCGGCCGCAACGCCGCTTCCGGAGTTCACTCAGACCAAGGCCATGCTGAAGTACATCGCCGGCGACATGGATCCGGTCTCGGAGAACCTGGCGGACCTGATCAAGGAAATGCTGAAGCTCGACCTGAGCGGTACGGCGTCCGGGGGCTTGGTTGGCGGCGACTTCCTGTTCTTCGGCCCGCAGACCGACATCTTCCTGCCCGGGATAGGATTCGACGAGAGCACCCGGGTCTTCGACGATCTGTACGAGGGGCGGGATTCGCTCACGTTCCCGCTGGAGTTCGACTACGCTGCCGCGGTGGGCGACGGAGTGTCGTATCTCTACTTCACGCCGGACCCAGCGCCGGGCGCTCGTTCCAAGGTTCTCATTCCGCTGATCACCAGCTCCGCTACGGTCGTGATCGGTGCGGGGCGGTCGTGCCTCAGGGATTCGTCCGACGACGCCGCTTGCGACGACGCCAGACGTTGGCAGTTCACCCGCTACCTGGCATTGGGGAAGGGTGACGTGGGCTCCGCATTGGACGTCTTCTACGAAGCGAAGAACGGTGTGGACCCCGACAGCGGCAAGGTCTTGGGGGTCGGCCGCGTGGAAGGGCAGGTCGTGTACGAGGAGACTCTCCAGCCCGTGACGCACGCCGACGTCTTCCTTGTGGCCCTTCCTCCGGAAGGAACAGTGCCGCTTTCAGGCGGAAAGGCGGTCTGGTGTGAGTCCGACGCTGACTGCGAGGGGAAGGACGTCGGTGCGTACTGTGCCGGTGGACAGTGCATGGCGCCGCTATGTCCCTGGACTACGTACCAGGAGCTGCGGCGCTGCAACGTGCTTTCGTCGCAGGTCGATGAGAACGAAGACGGCAGTATCGAGAAGCCCGGCACCGCGGGCATCCTGAACCAGTGGCAGACCGACGTCGGCACGGACAAGCTGGCGGACGGCCGCTTTGGCGGGTATTTCGATCCGGGCAAGTACGTGGTCCTGGCCCGGACGGCGGACTCGATGGTGTCGCCGCTTTATCGGATCGAGGTCGTCGAGGGGGAGACCGCTACCGTCGTGGCGACGATCACGGCGAAGGCCCGTGTCGCCTACCGCGTAACGGACGAGACCGGGCAGCGGCTTCCGGCGAAGATCGGGTTCTACAGCCTGGACGACCAGGGGCGGATGATGTACCGCGACGGGCGCCGGCTGGTGGAGCTGGGCGACGGCCGGCTCCAGCACGGAATGCGGAAGCTGGTGCTCACACCGTCCGGCCATGGGACCGTGGAGATGGAGCCGGGCACGTACCGCGTGATCGTTTCGCGTGGGCTTGAATACAGCATTTACGACCTGCCGGAGATGAAGCTGCTTCCGGGTGCGGAAGTCGTGCTGGATGCGAAGCTGTACAGGGAGGTGGACACCACGGGCTGGCTTGCCGGGGACTTCCACCTGCACGCAAGCCCCAGCATGGATGCGGGCATACCGGTTGCGGACCGGGTCGTCGCCGTTGTCGCGGAAGGGCTGGAATACGTGGCGTCCAGCGATCACGACATCGTTACCGACTACGCCCCGTACGTTCGGGACCTTGGCATCGAGAGCTGGCTGCGGGCGATTGTGGGGACCGAGGTCTCCACGCTTGAGCTGGGGCACTTCAACGCGTTCCCGATCGAATTCGAGCACACGCACGTGCCTGATCACGGTGCGCTGGACTGGGTAGCGGTAGACGTGCCGGGGACGGAGGACGTGACGCCGTCATCGGTGTGTATTCCGCCCGGGGACCTCTTTGCCGCGATGCGGGGGATGAGGGCGTCGGGTGAGCCCGAGCCCTTGGTGCAGCTCAACCATCCGGCCGACGGAGTGATGGGATACTTCGCCCAGATGGGGCTGGACCCGTTCTCTCTTGATCGGCGGCTGCGGCTGTTCGGGATGGACATCTCGGGGCTGGCCGGACCGCTGGATCAGTACTGGGGCTTCGTGGACCTGCTGGCGACACAGGATCCGGTCCTGGCACATTTCATCCAGACGCACGGGTTGACCAAGGAGTCGGTGAAGGACGAGATCGCGGGGCTTCTCAACCCGTCGATGTCCAAGGTGAGCTGCGACTTCGACACTATCGAGCTGATGAACTCCAAGTCGTTCCAGTACCTGCGCGTGCCGACCGTCTCGGAGTTGAACGACCACAACCGGTGCCTGGCGGGGATTCGTGCGGTGCCCGCCACGTCCGACCCGTTCGACGCGGATGCGAAGCAGGCAGTGCTGGACGTGTGCCTGGACCTGAAGGTCCCGCGTCCGGATTGCGAAGGGGACGGGCTGACTGCCGACATGAAGCAGGTCTGTGGGTGGGCTGAGGATCTTACTTCCGAGATCGATGAGTTCTGCGGCAGGGAAGACGTTTCGGTGCACGATTGCAAGGAGTTCGCAAGGCTGGCGTTCTCCAAGTACACGATTCGCCGCATGCTGCAGAAGACGCCGACGGAGAATAACTCCCGCTACAACGATCTGGTGACGGACCCCGGGACGTCGGAGATGTGCACGCTAGCACACGCGATCGCCGCGGATGTGCCGCAAGAAAGCCTCGACAGCCCGTGCTCGGACCGGTACGGGGTGCTGGACCTATGGTTCCGGCTGCTGAACCACGGCATGTACATCCCGGGCCTGGCGAACTCGGATTCGCATGACGTGTTGTTCGAGGCCGGGTTCCCGAGGACGATGGTGATGACGGAGTCGGACCGCCCCGACCTGGCGGACGACGCGGAAATCCGGGAGAGCATGGCGAATGGGCGGATGCTGGCCACGAGCGGTCCGATCGTGGATGTCTCGATCCAGGGTGCGGGGCCCGGCGAGACCGTGGCTCTGAACAAGCCGGAGGTGCGCATTGACCTCAAGGTGCAGACGCCGTCGTGGTTTGGAGTCGATCGCATCGAGGTCTACCGCAACGGCAGTCTCGATCGCGTTATCTACAGCAAGGAGCTGACTGCGGACGGAGCGTACCTGGACGGCAGGCCGGAAGCGATCGTCGATTTCGAGGGGACGTTGGCGCTGCCCAAGCCCCCTGCGGATTCCTGGTACGTTGTCGTCGCGCAGGGGCTGAACGACGAGAACCTGCTTGGTCCGGTGTACGTCACCCCGCCGTTTGGCGCATTGCTGCTTGCGGAGATCATGTCGATGGCGTTCAAGGTGCTCCTGCCCGAAGGGATCTCGTTCCCCACGCAGGAGGTGCTTCCTGACGATTTCCCGGTGATGGGCTATGCGATCACGAACCCGATCTTCGTGGACGTGGACGGAGGAGGCTACAAGGCGCCGTTCGACACTCCGTTGTTCTGCGAACGGGAGTGCACGCCGAAGTACGAAGAAGGGCGCCCGACCAAGTCCGACTGCCCGGCAGAGTCCGGCACGCTGGTCTGCCTTGACGACGAGAAGAGCAAGACCGGGGGCCTGTGCGGCGTGTACATCCCGGGCCATTGCATCTACGAGCCCGTGGAGACGAACCTCGCTCCGCTGGCAATCCCGGGCGACGGCAACGTGACGTCCGCCGGGCTCTATGTGCAGGCGCTGCGCACCGCGGACCCGACCTTGCCCGGCGTGCAGATGCGCAACTTGAGCCTCCTGCTGAAGAAGCTCGGCTACGGCGAGACAGGCCACTGCCATTAAGCTCGATCGCCTTGAGCGGCGCTCATCCGGCGACGCGGGGTTGGCGGCTCACTCGCGCCTCTTTACATTCGGGGGATAGTGCAGATAATTGGCGCCGTTGTTTTGCGGGGCGTAGCGCAGCCTGGTAGCGCACCAGTTTTGGGTACTGGTTGTCGCTGGTTCAAATCCAGTCGCCCCGACCGAAGGCTGGGGCTGGCGGTTGCGGATGTGACGGTGCCATGACCAACAGGAAGCTTGATCATTTAAGGATATGCTTGGATCAGGTCGTCGAGCGCGGAGAGCCGGGGTGGGCGAAGTGGCGCATACGGGCCGCGTCGTTCCCGGAGCTATCGCTTGGCGAAGTGGATACGTCTGCGGAATTCCTGGGCCGCAAGCTCCGCTTCCCATTCGTGATCGCGTCGATGACCGGAGGCGGCGGGAAGGAGACCGCTGCCCTGAACAAGACGCTGGCGCGCGCAGCGGAGGAAGCCGGGGTCGCTCTCGGGCTTGGCTCTATGCGCGCCGCACTGGCGGACCCGGAGAAGATGGTCGAATTCGACGTGCGGCACCTGTGCCCGTCCGTGCCCTTGCTTGGGAACGTCGGTGCATGGCAGCTCCGGGATCGAAAGCTTGTTTCCGGGCTGCGCAAGGCGGTGCGCGAGTTGGGGCTTGACGGCATTTTCGTACACGTCAACGTCGCGCACGAGCTGTGCCAGCCGGAGGGGGAACGCAATTTCTCGGGTGCGCTGAAGGCCGTTTGCGAGTTCGCGGCTTCCTGTCCGGTGCCCGTGCTGGTCAAGGAAGTCGGGTTCGGACTGCGCACGAATCAGGTCCCCGCACTGCTGGACGCGGGCGTCGCAGGGTTCGATGCCGCGGGGGCGGGTGGGACCGACTTCACCATCGTCGAGGCCCTGCGCTGCGGGGACGAAGCGACCAAGTCGATGGCGAGAGCGCTGGGCGCTGCAGCCATTCCTGCGGCGGACGCTCTGGTTGCACTGCGTGCGGAGGTGGACCGAGCGTTCGACAGGCCCGTCGAAGAGGCCGACGACCGCGGCCAGAAGGCTGCCGCGGCGCAGCGAACCGCACGGCGTCGAGGGCTCGAACCGCAGAACAGACAGCCCCCCGTCGTAATCGGATCAGGCGGCATTCGGAACGGTGCCGACGTCGCGGTCGCCCTGGCGCTGGGTGCCGACCTGGCATCTGCTGCGCTTCCCGTGCTGCGGGCAACGCAGCACGGAGCGACCGCAGTTGTGGCGGTGCTGAACGAATGGCGTGAGCAGCTCCGGAACATCATGGCCCTGGCCGGGGCTCGGACAGTCGCGGAGCTGCGGGGCAACGCTGCACTTCGGTCCTCGGAGGGGTTGTACCGAAAGTAGGAGATCGGGGGCTCGGGCCTCAGGGCAAATTCATGCCGGTGCGTCGGCACTGCCGCAAAACAAGCGTCTGAATTCGATCTGGTTATCCAGCCGCAGACCCTAAGGTGAGGTGGTGCCGGGGTCGGAGGGGGGTGCGCCGACGTCGATGGTGACGAGCAGGGGGATGTCCTGTCCATCGAAGGCGGGGACGCGGTTGGCAGCGAGCTCTGCTGAAGCGCAGAGCTTGAGGTCGCCGACGTAGAGCTGGGGCTCGGCCTTGAGCTTCAGGGCTTTGATCCTTCCGGTGTTTTCAAGCTCGGCCGATGCGGAGATGTGCCACGACGTCATGTCGGGTGCACCGCTCATGACCTGCGCTGCGCACGCCTTGACCACCTTGGCGAGCCTGCTGCGGGCGAGGTCCACGTTTGCTCCGCCGACCGACGCTTTCCCTTCGGCCTCGTCCTCCGAGAAGTCCATCGTCTCGACCGATTCCTCTTCTGCCGCTCCTTCCGCACCGGGCACGCCAAGTGCTCCGCCTTCGGGGAGAGGGACCGTGCCGTTTGCGGCTTTCTTCACGGCTTTCCTCAGGGTCTTCTTCTTCGAGCCTTCCAACTTCTTGTCTGCCTCGGTCACCGATTTTGTGGAGGGGGCCAGGGCGTTATCGCCGAGCACGCTCTTTGCCATTTTCTCGTCTGCTTCGGACTCTTCCACCGTGGTCACGTCTGCCTCGAGGATCTGGAACTCCGGCTCTTTCTTCTCCTCCTTCTTCTCCTCCTTGACCGGGACCACCTGCGCTGCGGCCTTCTTGGCGTCTTCTTCCGCCTTCTTGATCTTCAGATGGCGGTTCACGAGGAATGCCGCTACCGCGATCGCCGCGACCAGGCCGCCGACGATGGCAAGCTTGACGAACGAGCTCGCGGTGTAGACCGTGCCGGCGGAGCTCTTTGCGCGGTCGAACTCCTTCTCCGCCTGGACCTTCTTCTGGTGCGTGACCAGCGACATCATTAGATCGGCAAACGGCTTGACCTCGACCGCCGCACAGGTCTTGCGCGAAGTCAGCTCGACGAGCTGGGTCTCCGGCGAGATCTTGCGCTCCTCGATTAGCTTCACCATCTCCGAAGGCTCGAAAGGGCCCACCTCGATGCCGTTGTCATCCAGGTATGCCCACCGTGTCTTCCGCTCGAATTTTTCAGGCAGCTTGTAGGTCATCAGGTCACCATGCCAGACACGAGACTTGTAACATCGCGGCCGCCCGCAGTCAACGATTGACCAGGGCGGGAGAGAAAGATACTCTAACGGGCGTTGTTGTGGAGGTCTCATGTCGCGGCTCCCGCATGCACAGCGGGTGTGGTTCCTGGCTGCCGCTCTCGTGCCGGTCATAGGGTGCGGAACGGGCGGAATGGATCCGTTGGAAGGATACTGGACCGGCGACCACGTCGTGTTCCAGGTGAACGGCGGTGCCGTGATTGAGATTGGCACGAAGGGGATGTCGTGCAAAGGAGACGACGGCTGCTTTGCTGAGAACAACCAGTTCTTCCCCGGTTCGGAGGTCGAGCTGAAGGGCGATTCGTTCTCGTCCGCTCTGGAGAACGACTACGGCATCGTGGAGCTTGCAGGTGCGTTCACCACGTCTACACACGCCGAGGGCACCTATTCGTTCTCAGCCCGCGGCGGGTGTTGCTCGGTGCAGGGTCTGTGGCGCGCCGAGTTCCTCGACTCCTACCCGGAGCCGGAACCTGACGTCGTCGAGGATGCGGCCGACTTCGATGATTCCGAGGGCACCGCTGACGCGGAGGATACGGCCGGGTTCAACCAGCCGGAAGACGCAACTGAGCCCCAGAAGCAGGTGCTGGCATACGCCAACACCATCCGGGACATCCTTGGAATCCCGCTCATCGGGCAGCTCGATTCGATAAACGCTGCGGCCCAGGCGCACGCGGAGTACTTTGTTGAGCACTGTTCCTCCTACCTCTCCTACAACGTGAGCCCACATGACGAGGTCGCGAACTGGGACGAGGGCTTCTCGGGTGCGACGTTCTTCGACCGGATGATCAAGTTCGGCTTCTCGGGTCTTCCAGGATGGGAAGTGATGGCTTTCATGGGTGACCCCGTCGGGGCCGTCGACGGATGGATGGCGACCTTGTACCACCGGATACCGTTCGTAAACCCGTATACGCTGGACTGCGGATACGGGATCGTCCAGGGGAAGGGGTGCTATCAGTGGGCAGGGGGAGTGGACGTGATGGACTTCTCCAGGTCTGCGACCACCAAGGTCGTGGAGCCGGTGGCGTGGCCGTACGACGGTCAGACCGGCGTGAACCCGAGCTGGGACGGAATGGAGAGCCCGCAGCCTCCGCTGCCTAAGGGCCACAACTACCCCAGCGGTCCGATTATCACGTTCACGTTCCCTTCGTCGGGGTTCAAGATCACAACTCACGAGCTGCACGGCCCGTCGGGCGAGGCGGTCGAGCACCAGTGGGTGACGCCGGACAACGATCCGGCGAAGTTCCTCCAGGACACGGTTTCGCTGTATTCTCTTTCGCCGCTCAAGCCGTTCTCCGAATACTCGGTCAAGCTGACCGGCACATGGAAGGGGAAGGACCATGTCTGGGAATGGGGTTTCGTCACGGGAGCGGTGCAGCGGCCGTTCTAGGGCAGGCCCTTCTGCGAAATCGGTTGACATCGGCCGTGTGCGGGAGTAGAGAAGGCGCCGCTTGTCTTGCTCGTCCAAGTGGAGGGAGCATGGCTGATCACAAGTCCGCATTGAAGAGGCAGCGCCAGAGCGTCACGAACGCGGAGCGCAATCGTCATTACAAGACCGCGGTCAAGACCGCGATCAAGAAGGCAGCGACGGCTGCTGAGCGCAAGGCGCCGGAAGCTGCGACGCTGGCGAAGGAAGCCATCGTTCTCGTGGACCGGACGCGCGGCAAGGGGATCATTCCGAAGAACCGTGCGGCCCGGTACGTGTCCCGCCTGGCGAAGAGCGCGAATCCGAAAAAGTAGGCGCTGTTCTCGATTTCAAGCAGAGCCGCTAAGCAGAAGGTCTCAGTCCCAGCCGTTCGTTAATCAGTGCAGATCTTCCAATCGAGCGATCAAATCCTGCCGTGTCTCCGCTTGCGCCGGGGTCAACGGCAGGTCCGAAGTGGATGAGAGCACCGCGGCAGCATCTGTGATCCTGCCAGCCCAGATGAGCGACTCGGAGAGGGAGAGGGAGAGCGCGATCGCAAGCTCGACGTGTGCGGCCCGACAGGCGGCAAGCGCCTGCTGCAATGGCAAGACGGCGTCCGTGCTTCTGCCGGGGATTGACGCGAGGCGCAACCCGAGGATGGCGAATGTGGCGCAGTCCCCCGGATTGGCCGCAAGGGCCCGCCTCGCGTCAGCGGCCCGCTTCCCGGCCGCGGCGCCGGGAGCGGTCCCGGGGGACACCGGCGCGACCTGAGGGAGGCCGTGTTCCGGCACCGCTGCCCTCGAAGCGACCATCGAAGAGGCGGATTCCACGAGATCGGCTTCTTCCTTCTGGACATAGGCGCGCAGCAGCAGCTCAACGAGCCGTTGCGGCAGATGCTCCCTTGCTGCGGCGAGGCGCAGGTCCAACTCGATGCCAAGCCATCGACGGGCCGGGGAAGCTGCCAACTCCCCGTAGATCTCCCTTGCGGTTGCCTGGTCTCGCGCCAGCCAGGCAGCGTCCCCTGCCAGGAGCCGAGTAGCTGCCGAAGCGACAATGCCGGATGCCTCGTGATCCTGCCCGTGCAAGACGGAAAGCGCTGCTTCGGGCAAGCGCACGGCAAGCAGCACTCGGGCCAGCTTCTGTGCCGTTGCGGGATCGCCCTCGGCCATGTTCAGGGCCAGCAGCGAGTGCGGGCCGACGTCGTCGACCGCGCCCGTCGCTGCAGCACGCACGGCCCGCTCAGCGCAGCGGCCGACGCCGTATGGGCAAGGGCGGTCGAAGACCGGCGGCACGGAGAATACGAAGCGGGCCAGATCCAAGTCGTTTTCGGAGATTGGGACCGTGTCCAGGAACCTGCTCCATTCGTCCAGCAGGTCCGCCGTCGAGCGTCCATACGCGGCACGGAGGTCCTGGCCCGCATAGACCGAGCGGAAGGGTTTGGGGCCGTATGTCTCTACAAGGAACCTGACGAATGAGCCGGACGCAGAATAGGCAACCTGCGAGGATCTCCCCCAGAAGCTGAGGCCCTCCAGGATGGCGGACATGTCGGGCAATCTGCCTATGTCGCGCATGGCCCGGGCCCATTGGTGGGTGGTAAGCGCGGACTGGCCGCGCTCGATCGCAACCGCTGCGCCTTCCACGATGCCGAGCCTCGGGAAGAGCAGATGCCGAGCGGGGACCCCGAACAGTGCATCCGCGACTGGAGAGAGCGCGACGTGCACCAGCTCGTGGGCAAGGACGTTTGCGCCCGGGTCGAGCGCGTGCACGTGGAGCTCGTTGCGCCACGGCTTTGCCACCGACGTCTTGCCTGCGCCCATGAGCCTGGCTTTCTGAGCGGGGCTCTCATACAGAAAGACGACGATGCGGGGCCGAGAACCTGTGGGAAGCTCCGACTCGCTCAGTGCGAAAAACGCCTGGACCCGGGACAGCCGGAATTCGAAATCGTCGGCTACCTGGCGGGCCACCTTGGCAGCACGACGCCCCGGCTGGAACCGAATCTCGAAGTGCGACGTCTCGATCGTCTCGGAAAGGACAGCGTCTACCTGTGACGGTGCGTTCAGGAATCCGAGGTACGGCCCCGCTGCCGCAGCCGCGATGAACGCGACCGCGGCCAGGACGGCGGTCGGAAGGAGGCTGGTCCCTCGTGGAGACTCCGAGACCGCATGGGACGTTGACCCGGGCAGTGCTTCTTGCATGGGATGCGGCGGGGGGTGCTCGTGGGTGCGTGCATCCTTCCACGCAGCGGCCGCGACCAGCGAGATCACGAGCAGGCAGTCCCAGGCCCTGAGCCACAAGTACGGAGGATCGACGAATACTGCTTCGTCGTAGATGGCCCCGTGGTAGAGCCCGAAGAACGTGCCGTAGAAACGAACACCGGAGGTGAGGAGGAACTCCAGCACCGGGACGACTGCGGAGAGAAGGACCGCCGCGATCGCAAGGAGCGCGGCCAGGCAGCGGGATTTCACGAAGCGGGAAAGAAAGAGCCCGACAGATGCCGCGACCAGGGCGGACGAGAGCGGCCCCAACGCCACGAAGAGCAGCCCGTACAGGGGTTCGCACACGCGATCCAGGAATACCGATGCGACCGCGGCAGGCAGGACCAGCGCCGCAGCAACGGTCAGCGCGCCGAAGGCCGCTGCACCCAAGGCGTCGGAAAACGCCTGCGCATTCAGCTCCGACGGCGCGGCAGGAGCCGCATTGCCTGCGAAGCAGTTTACCCCGAGCGCAGTCGAGGGGGGGCCGCCTCTCCCCTTCACGGCCGTCCAGACGGCGACAAGTACCGAAGCTACCGGAGCGGAAGCCAGGGCGAGGGGGTAATCGATCGCGCGCAGCAGGGGAACGAAGCAGAACGCAATCCCGACGAGAAGGGCCAGTGCGCAAGGCCGGAGCCGGCCGGGCATCTGCCGGAGCCGGGCCAGTGCGCGGGGCCGGAGCCAGCCGGGCATCTGCCGGAGCTGCGCGGCAAGGCTACGGCAGATCGTAGATGGGGTCCACATCGACCGGGATGCCCGTCAGCCCCTTGAGAAGGCCGTCCATCTGCGCCGAAACTTTTCCATACTTCCCGATGAAAGCCTTGCCTGCTTCGTAGTCGCCCTTGGCCTGGATCATCAGCACGTCGCGGGCGAAGTCGCTTATCGCCTGGGTGACGGCGCCCTTCTCCCAGCTCACTCTACCCGCCTCGTCGTACGTGACGCCGCCCTTCTCGACAAGATAGTTGTAGATAAGCAGGTTCGCCTTGCCGTGCGCCTCCTCCACGCCGAAGCGGGTGGACCGGAAGATGCCGGCAAGGAACGTCGTCAGGATTGCGGCCTTTGCGTCCTCGGCCCCAAGCGTGGGCGAGACCGACTTGTCCTGGTTGACCGCAGCCAGCGTGACCAGCCCCTCGTCCGCGAATCTCAGTGCGAAGAAGAGGCCCAGAATGTCTGCCTTCGCCTCTTCGAGGTGAGGATAGATCTCCTTGAGCGCGAGGTTGACCGTGGTCCTCTCGCTGGCAATCGTGATCGTGCCGGGGCCGAGGCCGTGCGAGATTTCGTGGAGCAGCGTGTGGTTCGAGTAGGCCGTCTCGTGCAGGCCGGGGATGAGCGGCTCGTGCAGAACTGCCTTGGCTACCGGCGTCAGGATCTGCTTGAACTTGGCCTGCATCACGTTACGGAGCATCACCTTCTTGCTTCCCTTCTGCTCCCGCACTCGTTCATCGTTGGGAAGGTTGAATGCGATCGTCTGCACGCCGGCCCGGGTGTCGCCCGAGGTGAAGATCTCGTCAACAACCAGCATGGGCGAGCCCTTGCCGCGGGAGAAGTTCTTGTGCTCGTCAGCGATGGGCAGGGCCTGTTCCATGCGGTCGAGCTGCGATTCGAAGGTCTTGAGCTTCTCCGATTCGGCCGGGTCCTTCACCGTGATGAACGCCTCGAAAGACGCCTTGTAGCCGAACAGAGCGTCCTCGTAGACCTCGTAGGGCCCGATGGTCACTTCGACCTTGGCGTCCACGTCCATCCAGTCCACGTCGCTATCGAAGTAGTCGTTGGAAAGGAACGCCTTGGCCCTTGACCGCAGGTACTTGGCGAGGCTTACGCTGTCGGAGAGGTCCGCTGCCTGCGTGAGCAGCGTTGCAGCGACCTCCAGCTCGCGTGCGTATTCCTTTGAATAGGGCACTGCGATCAAAGTCCCGTCGGGCGCCCGGCGGATGACCGTGAAATTGCTCTTGAACGCTTCGGCGTCGGCCGGGTGGTCTTTGAGCCAGTTCTCGAGATCTTCCTTGGTCAAGTCCGTGGGATAGAAGTTGGCGCCCGCGGGCTTGGGCGTTTCACCGAGGAACGGCTCGTTGTTCGCCAGGCGGTCGTAGGCCCCGTAGTTGAGCATGAGGAAGCGCAGGAGCGCCCGGGAGACCGGGTCCTTGCGCTCTGACAGCTTCTCCCGCCATTTCACGCCGTCCGGAGAGGATTGGATCCAGAACAGGTGATCCATCACCCTTGCGGCCTGCACCAGCTTCCGGACCATCTCGACTTCTTTCTCATTGAGGAGCGACTTGTCCCACTTCAGGTGCACGGGAACGAACTTGGCGGTCCGCTCCTTCACCTGCGCCACCGGCATGTGCTTGAAGTCG
>Ga0172371_10010714_pt1 | contig 12340 bp, 11 predicted proteins | sample Lak12m_FD_114543 | JGI IMG/M metagenome (GOLD analysis project Ga0172371, IMG submission 114543) | Freshwater microbial communities from Kabuno Bay, South-Kivu, Congo - kab_022012_12m | ecosystem: Environmental > Aquatic > Freshwater > Lake | place: Democratic Republic of the Congo: South-Kivu... | reverse complement strand
GGAAGCGAACCTTCAACCAAGGGGGACAGCGTGATGCTGACCATCGACCTGACGCTGCAGATGGTGGTGGAAAAGGCCCTGAAGGATAACATTGAAGAAGTATACCAGAAACAGATGGAAGCATATAATACCGATAAGGAAAAAATAGACGCGCAACTGAACGGCAGGGACATCAATCTTGCGAAATCCGGCGCCATGGTGGTGATGGACGTAAAAACAGGGAATATCCTCGCGATGGCAAGCTATCCTTCCTACGACCTGAACATGTTTTCCGGCGGCATTACCCAAACGGATTATGATGCGCTTCTGAATGATACGGCTACCCCGCTGTTTAACAAGGCCATTGCATCCAAGGGCATTCCCGGATCCATCTTCAAAATGGTGACCGGGCTTGCGGGGCTGGAGGAAGGGAAAATAAACCTGAACACCGAAATCAGCGACGGCGGGTATTTCAACAAATATATTCAGGAAGGATCGGATGAGCTGGGCCCGGCCTGCTGGATAGACCCGTATTTTGACGAACACAAGAACCTGAATATCGTGTCCGCCCTGCAGAAGAGCTGCAACTACTTCTTCTTTACCGTGGCCGACAGCCTGGGGATAGACCTGCTGGACGCGTGGGGCGAGAAGCTCGGACTGACTGTAAAGACGGGGGTGGAGCTGCCCGGCGAGGTCGCGGGGCAGATCGGCGGAGCAAAAACGCTTTTTGATATCAACGAGACACTGGGGAACCAGAAGACGGCGCTGCCCAGTATCGTTAAAAATTCCATTGTGAAATATCTCAATAATATAGCCGAAGACAGGGATGTTACGTATTCCGAGGAAACGATCAGCAGGACGGCCGAACTGCTGGTGCAGCTGGCCGACAAGCAGACCACGCTGAACGGGCCGGATGTGCGCCAGATTTTGTTTGACCAGATGGACGTTCCGACAGAGGTATCCTCCCGCAAAGGGTATGACAACGAAATTTCAAACTATATCTCCGAACTGGTATGGAAGTCGAACGACACGATCATTACCGGGATCGGATCGGGCATCACCGCGGTGACGCCCATAGCCGTGGCGCGGTATGTGGCTGCGCTGGTAAACGGCGGAACGGTTTACGAGGCCCATGTGGTAGACCGAATCCTGGACGCGAACGGCAACGTGGTAGAGCAGAAGGAGCCGGTAATCTACAACCAGCTCAATGCAGACCAGGAATATTTGGATGCGATCAAACAGGGCATGAAAGACGTGGTATCCGGCGAGGACGGCACGGCGTCCGACGCTTTCGTGGACTGGAAGTACAAAGATGAGATAGGCGGCAAGACGGGAACCGGAGTTGTTTCCGCCGGGGTCGAACTGGAAGACAACGCATGGTTCGTTGCCTTTGCGCCCTTTGACGATCCCGAGATCGCCGTGGTGACCTATATTCCCAACGGCGCAGCGGGATCCAACGCGATTCCATCTGTTAAAACGGTCGTGCAGTATTACTTGGACAAGAAATACGGGGAATCCGGCTATAATGTGCCCGACCCGAACTCGGTGCTGCCCGCCGAGGTTACCGCGATGCCTTCGCCCTCCCCCGAACAGACGGCGGAAGGCGGCGGAAACTGAGAGCCGGCTGGATTATGCGGTCTCTGGCGGCAAATTATTGCTGTTGCGCACAAACCGTTTTTGATGTAAAATATTTATAATATTAATTTGCTGCTTAGGGGGTTTTTTATCGGTGCAGACGATTGTTGCGATAAAAGGCGTAGACGACAAACTGGAAGTATACTTCAATGAAATGGCCTCCTACCCCTCCCTGCGGGAAGATCTGATACAAAAACTGCAAAACAATAAAAACTTTTTTTTAAACAGCAACGCCAAGGTGGTCATCAGCGGCCGCAACCTTTCCTCGGCACAGCGCCGTGAGATCAAACGCATATTCGCCATGGATTATGGTATCAACGATGTGTATTATGCGGACGAGATTAAGCAGATGACGGAGCCGGCCGAGATGTATCAGACGAGTGAGTCGGAGGAGAAGGAACCCCCGTCTGCCACTTTCGGGGAGATTGAATTGGTTTCCAGGGAATATTTCGACGCGAAATCCATTTTTATATCCGCCACCGTGCGGAGCGGCCAACGGATTGAATGCGAGGGCGATATTGTTGTTCTCGGGGACGTAAACCCGGGCGCTGAGATCATTGCGGGCGGTTCTATTGCCGTGTTCGGGACTTTGCGCGGGCTGGCCCACGCAGGCGCGGGCGGCAGGGAGGATGTGTGCGTCGCCGCTTTGTATATGAAGCCGAAACAGCTTCGGCTTTCCGGCAGGGTATTAATGCCGGAAGAGAACAGGAAAGACACGGCTGTGGGAGAGATTGCACAGCTGGTGGAGGGGAAGGTCGTTTTCAGACCAATCAACAGGAAGTAGAAACAGTAAAGGAGTCTGGGTATGGAAAAAGTAATCGTAATAACCTCCGGAAAAGGCGGCGTCGGGAAAACGACAACAACGGCAAATATTGGCACGGGGCTCGCGCTTCTTGGCAAATCGGTCGTGATGGTCGATACGGATATCGGCCTTCGGAACCTTGATGTTGTGCTGGGCCTTGAAAACCGTATCGTATACGATTTGGTAGACGTAGTGGAAGAGACATGCAAATTGAAGCAGGCGCTGATCCGCGATAAACGCTATGAGGGGCTGTACCTGCTTCCTGCGGCGCAGACGCGCAACAAGATGGCGGTATCCCCCGAACAGATGAAGGACCTTGTAGCCCAGCTTGAGGATGAATTTGATTATGTGATCATCGATTGCCCGGCGGGCATAGAACGCGGGTTTAAAAATGCGGTTGCCGGCGCGAAATCGGCCATTGTGGTTACGGTGCCCGAGGTTTCTTCCGTGCGTGACGCAGACAGGATCATAGGTCTTTTATCTTCCAACGGGATCGATGACGTTCAGCTTTTGATTAACCGCATCCGTCCCGACCTGGTCAAGCGGGGGGACATGCTTGCGATAGAGGATACCCTTGAGATATTGGGGATTGACCTGATCGGCGTAGTACCGGAGGATGAGACGATATTCCGTTCCAGCAATCTGGGCGAACCGGCGGTGACAGATAAAGCTTCCCGTGCTGGCGAGGCCTATATGAACGTGACCCGCCGCATTCTGGGCGAAAGCATTCCTTTGATGAAACTTGAAGTGCAGACGGGGTTCGTATCCAGACTGAAAAATCTTTTCCAGACAAAATAGGGGGTGGCATACTGTGGGGTTGTTTAGCAGAAAGAAAAAGAGCAGTCAGATAGCGAAGGACCGGCTGAAGCTGGTGCTGATTTACGACCGTCAGGGTACGACCTCCAACAACGAGATGCTGGAGATGATGAAGCGGGATCTGATGTCCGTAATCTCCAAATACGTTGAAATTGACGAGAGTGAATTCAGGATAGACCTGACCAACCAGATGGGCGAGGAAGGGATGACTTCCCGGCTGACCGCGAATATACCGATTAAAAAAATGAAACAGATGGTGCGGAATTCGGGGAACTGAGGCAAACTTTCTGATTTCCGAATATTTGAACAAAAAAAGGGGTTATCCGTTCCGATAGCCCCTTTTAAAAACCGGGCAACATATCCGGAGGGAAAGGGATTGGCACGGCCCATGAAAATCAAAGCTGTTTCCTTTGACATTGGTAATACGCTGGTCAATTACAGTAATCCGCTGAACTGGAAATCGATGTATACTCCCGCTTTGCGCCGCGTGATGGAGCAATGCGGCCTTGGGGTAACGGACGAGATGCTGGGCAGGGCGGCGGCCATATTAGCAAGGTACAATACCCGTGAAAATCCGCGTGAAAAAGAAGTCACGGCCGATGTTGTTTTCGGCGAGATATTGGATGCATGGGATACTGGACATGCCTTCCTTGGGAAAGCCAAGGCTGTGTTTTACAGCTTTTTTCAAGCGGATGCCGTTTGCTATGAAGATGCGCCGGAAACTTTGGGCCGGCTTAAGGATAGGGGTATAAAAATCGGCGTTCTGACCGATGTTGCATACGGTATGGAAAATTTGCTATCGCTACGCGACATCGCTCCAATAAGAAAATATATTGATCTTGCGCTGACATCCGTTGACATTGGATACAGGAAACCCAATAAGGCCGGATACTTAAAACTGCTGGATTCCTTCCGCCTACTTCCGCCCGAGATGATTTATGTGGGGGATGAGGAAAAGGATATCGCTGGAGCGAACAACCTGGGTGTCGTTTCCGTATTGGTCAGCAGGAGCGGCGGCGTACCGGATTTTGGACAGAAACACACGGTATTTAAACTGGTCGACATTTGTAGCCTTATCTGACTCAATATATGCGCCATTCGGATGAAAGGCCGTGCGTGCCAAAGATTGAAAAAAAAGCGCCGGTTTGATTAAAAAAAGCCTTCCGAAGGCTTTTTTAGTTTTTCTTGGTATTTATTATTAGTAAAGCAAGATAAATTTACAGACTTCGTCGCATTCGCCGCATATCAACGGAGACGACGAAACCATATGCAATCATGGTCGCGATCAGGTTGGAGCCGCCATAACTGAAGAACGGAAGGGAGATGCCGGTGATGGGCAGTATACCCAGATTCATCCCGATGTTTTCCACCACATGGAACAGCATCATGGCGACTACTCCAATAATGATATATGTGCCGAAATCATCCTTGGCGCGTAGGGCAAGCATACAGGTGCGGACGACCAGTAATGCATATAGTAGTATTACGACCATAGCGCCGATAAACCCGAACGCTTCGGTGGTGACGGCGAATATAAAGTCGTTATGACGTTCGGGAACGAACCCAAGCTGGCTCATGGAGCCGGCAGCGAACAGACCCTTGCCGGTCAGCTGGCCCGAGCCGATGGCAAGACGGGCCTGGGTGGCGTGGTAGGCCTGGTCGGTGGTGGCGGCATCCGGATTGAGATATGTAAATACCCTGTCTTTCATATATGCCGGCATGACGAACCAGAATAACGGTACGGCGCCGCCGGCGAAGGCAGCAAGGATACCGAACATTTTCAGGCTGGTTTTGGCCATGAACAGGATTCCAATGAATATAGCGACATAAACAAGCGCCGTACCCATATCCGGTTGGATGGCGACCAACATAAAGGGGATTAAAAACCGCCAAAGGAGGGGCCAGAGCTGCGAAAAGCGCGTGATTCCATTTTCGTTGCCCTCCGTCTGGGAAGCCATGATGCGGGCGAAGGCGAGGATCAGCCCTACCTTGGTAAATTCGCTGGGCTGAAATCCCCTGCCACCGATTAAAAACCAACCGGTGGTCCCGTTCTGCTCATTTCCCCAGATCAGCACCGCCACCAACAGGGCGATACAGATCCAATAGATGTATTCCGTGAAATGCCGGAGATTGTTGTAATCGATCAGCATGATCACGAAGATCAGACCGAGTCCTGAAAGAAAGAATATAAATTGCCAGAAAGTCTTTTCCAGATTGAGATTGGCAAAAATATCGGAAAGCGAATTTTCGCCCCCGGTAAACGGGCTGGCCGTGGCGTTCGTAATGGAAAGAAGGCTGTAGCCGACCAGGACGAATATCAGCGAAAGAAGGAACCAGTCGACATATTTGAACATGTTTTTATTGACTGCATTTTTCATGTACCCGATTATAGCACAAATGAATTTCGAAGTAAATCACCTCGTGTGAACAGCGAAGGCTATTTTTATAAAAAACGGGCAGTGGCGGTCGAAGAACGGCGGCAGGTACCATGCCGTAAAAAAAGCGGAAGAATTGACCTTGTATCAAAAACATGATAAAGTTAAATTGTAAAATATAATACTGTTGATTGCGCGGCCCGACCGAAAATGAGGCGGGCTTGGGGAGGACATTTGAAAGAATTTGCGTATGGCGATATTGAAAAGCCTGCGAGATATATGGGGGGCGAACTGAACCGAGCGCACAAGAAAAATGCGCCGGTGCATTTCGCACTTTGCTTTCCCGACATTTACGAAGTGGGAATGAGCCATATGGGTTCCGCCATCCTGTATGAAATATTGAATGCACGGGAAGACACCTTTGCTCAGCGCGTCTATGCACCATGGAAGGACATGGGTGAACGTCTCAGGGAAAAGGGAGCGCCGCTGTGTTCCCTGGAAGAGGATATGCCTCTTTTTAAATTCGACATCGTGGGGTTCAACCTGTCTTATGAGATGAGCTACACGAATGTTTTATACATGCTGGATCTGGGGAGGATACCCCTTCTGGCATCCGAACGGGAAGGTAGATGCCCCGTTGTGATTGGCGGCGGGTCCTGCGTGGTGAATCCGGAACCCGTGGCCGACTTCTTTGACCTGTTTGTTATCGGCGACGGGGAAGAAGCAGCGGGCGAACTTTGCGGCCTTTTCGCGAAACACAAGGCGAAAGGATTTGACCGGAAGGCATTCTTACTGGATGCCGCGAAGATGGAGGGGGTTTATGTCCCTTCCCTGTACAGGCCGTCATATAAAGCTGACGGAACGATCGAAAAAATCGAGGCGCTTTCAGGGGCGTCTGAAAAAATAAAAAAACGCATCGTATCCGACCTTGACGCCGCGCCTGCAGTTATGCGGCCGGTGCTGCCCTACATTGCGACGGTACACGACCGTTGTGTTCTTGAGATCATGCGGGGATGTACACGCGGATGCCGGTTCTGCCAGGCGGGATATATTTACCGCCCCGTGCGGGAACGCAGCGTGGACACATTACTGACCCAGGCTCGTGAGGTGATCGGAGCAACCGGTTATGATGAGATATCGCTTGCTTCTTTGAGTTCGGGAGATTACTCGATGATCGGAGAACTGGCGGGTGCCCTGTTGGATACATATGAAGAAAAAAAGGTTTCGGTTTCTCTGCCTTCCCTTCGGGTTGATTCTTTCCCCCCTGCGGTAGCCGCCAAGCTTCAGCATGTGCGTCAGACCGGGCTTACCTTCGCGCCCGAGGCGGGCACGCAGCGCCTCAGGGATGTGATCAACAAGAATGTGACCGAAGACGATATCTTTGACGCAGTCCGTAACGCCGCGGCGAGTGGGACAAAAACAATTAAACTGTATTTTATGATCGGGCTGCCCACCGAGAGGGAAGAGGATCTTATTGGCATCGCCGATCTAACGCGTGCGATTAAGGATACGGCCGAGCGGTCTGCCGGAAACGGACGGCGCGTAAGGATCGCCATTACGGTAAGTGTGGCCTGCTTTGTGCCCAAGCCCCAGACGCCTTTTATGTGGGAGGCGCAGGATACCTTGGAGCAGTTTGGGGAAAAGACTGGTTTTTTGCGGGAACACCTCAGGATCCGCGGGGTAAAATTTGATTACCATGATCCGCGCCTAAGCTTCCTGGAGGCGGTGCTTGCGAGGGGAGACAGGCGGCTTTCGACCGTGCTGATTGAAGTATACCGGAAAGGGAGCATCTTTGACAGTTGGCAGGAGTGTTTTGATCCGAAGAGGTATGAAAACGTTTTTGCACAGGCGGGCATTGACCCTACGTGGTATGCGAACCGGAAAAGAACGGAAGAGGAAGAGTTCCCTTTTTCGCATATAGATTACGGGATTGATATTAACTACCTGAAAAGGGAATGGGAATCGGCCTATGCCGGCGTACCTACTCCCGACTGCCGTTCTGGGTGCCGCGCCTGCGGTCTGCAGAAAGACGGATGCGTTATACAGAGGGCCGGACAATGAGGATGATAATCCGATACGCGCGGGAAGGTGCGGCAAGGTTTGTTTCCCACCTAGACATGCAGAGGGCTTTCGGACGGGCATTGCGGCGCGCGGGCCTGCCGGTGAAATTTTCTGAAGGGTTCAACCCGCATATTGTGATGTCTTTTGCTTCCCCGCTTTCGGTGGGGATAGGGACAAAGGGCGATTACCTGGAGATCCGGCTTGAAAAGGAATGCGCCGGCCATGAGATAAAAGACCGCCTGAATGCCGTTCTGCCGGAGGAGATCCGTATCATATCCGCCGGAAACCTGGCGGAGGACACCCCTAAGCTGATGTCCATGAACCACTCGGCTGAATACAGGCTGGAATTTGAGCGGGATATGGAGACTGCGGCGAAAGAGTTTATGGCGATGGATTCCTGTATAACCCGGGACAGGAAAGGACGGGAGGTTGACATTCGACCGCTGGTGCTTTTAATGAAGGTGGATGGCAAAAATCTGACCGTATGCCTTGAAAACAGCAGCCGTGCGGCCCTAAACCCGGCAACGCTGGCCGGGGCCCTAGGGGGCGGTGCTGTTATGACCAGACTGGAATGCTTTTGCCTATTTCGCAGCAAAGTGATTCCTATGGACGCATTGATACAGGAATAGCGGCTGAACGTGAGTTTATAAAAATATTTGTTTTTTATATAGAAATATATAGAATTTTGGATTCGAAGGAGAATTTTTATGCAAAAACTGATTATCGCAGATGCCAACCCGCACGAAGCAAGAGTCGCGCTCCTGGAAGACGGAAAATTGGTGGAAGTGCAGCTTGAGACAAGAGGGCAGGAACGGCTGGTTGGCAACATTTACAAGGGAAGGGTAGCCAATATATTGCCGGGTATGCAGGCCGCTTTTGTGGATATAGGCCTAAACAAGAACGCTTTCCTGTACGCGGGCGATATCCTGGTAGACGAATCCGATTTCTATTTTCCGGACAACGGGGAGGAGGAAGCAAGCCGTCCTAAACTGGATGTCCCAAATATCCAGGATGTATTGAAGCCGAACCAGGAGATTATGGTGCAGGTATTAAAACAACCCGGCGGTTCCAAAGGGGCTAGGGTAACGACGCACATTACCCTGCCCGGAAGGCTAGTGGTTCTGATGCCCACCGTAAACCATGTGGGCGTATCCCGGAGAATTGAAAATGAAGAGGAACGCGAACGCTTAAAGGAACTGGTGGAGGGTATCAAGCCATCCAGTGTGGGCGTGATCGTCCGGCCGGTGGCCGGAGGATGTAACGTCGAGCATATCGGCAATGAAAAAAAATTTTTAAACAGACTATGGGAGAAAATCCAGGAAAAAGCGGACTTTCTGACCGCGCCCCGGCTGATCCACGCCGAGGAAACGCTGCTTTTCCGAACGGTTCGTGACATGTTTACCGAAGATGTGGAGCAGTTCATCATCAACGATATCGATTACTTCAACAAGGTAGCGGCGGTTGTGAATATTGTTGCGCCCGAGATGAAGGGCAAGGTTTCCTTGTTCGAATCCGATGAGAATATATTTGACGCTTATGATATTGAGAACAAAATTGAAAAGGCGCTGGAACGCAAGGTATGGATTAAGAACGGATGCTATCTGGTGATCGACGAAACCGAGGCATTGACCGTGATAGACGTAAATACAGGCAAATATATCGGAGAAGACAATCTGCAGGATACCATTCTGAATGCGAATATCGAGGCTGCGCAGGAGATCGCGCGGCAACTTAGGTTGCGTGATATAAGCGGCATTATTGTGATCGATTTCATCGATATGGATAATTCCGAAAATAAGCAGAAGGTGGTTGACGCGCTGACCGAAGCGCTCAGGTGCGACAGGGTTAAAACAAACGTGCTGGGTATGACCGAGCTCGGGTTGGTGGAAATGACGCGCAAAAAGACACGCCACAAGATATCGGCACTGACGCAAACGACCTGCCCTTGCTGCTCGGGATCCGGACGGGTGTTCAATCTGGAAACCATGGCTATGCGCGTTCGTAGGGAGGTGCTACGCTCTATCAAGGGACAGACGCGCGATGCTTTTGTGGTTGAGATCAGCGAGGAGCTGGTAAGCCATATCGCTTCCAAAAATAACATCAATAAGCCGATTCTGCCTCTTTTTGACGATAAACGCTTCTATATGAAGGCCGTAAAAAACGTACATCCCGAATATATCAAGGTGTACGCCGCTACCGATAAGGGAATGCTTTCAGGTTCGCAGATGTTTTTATAGGCCGGGTTATTGACACGCGGGACTCTTTCTGCTATCATATTTAACTGAGCCGCTCGCATAAGGTGATGCCCTTTAAAAAAAAGTCACGGCTTTTTTAGGGCCAGTAAACGCCGGGTAACCGGGACCGAACTGCGGCGAGACTGGGTTTGAGGAGGTAGAGTAATGTACGCGATTATCGAGACAGGCGGAAAACAGTATAAGGTTGAAAAAGGAGACCGTGTACGAGTCGAAAAACTAAGCGCGGAAACAGGCAGTGAAGTATCTTTCAATGCGATGATGACTGCCAGCGGAAAGACCATAAAAGTTGGGAAGCCTTTTATAAAAGGCGTTAAGGTAACCGCCAAGGTATTGGAACAGGGCAAGGATAAAAAAATCATTGTGTTCAAATACAAGGCCAAGAAGAATTACCGTAAAAAACAGGGCCACAGACAGCCCTATTCGGTGATAGAGATTTTAGAGATCGGATCGGAAAGTTAAGGGGGGTGTAGTAAATGGCTCATAAGAAAGGAATGGGAAGTTCCAGAAACGGACGCGACAGCGAGTCTAAAAGACTCGGAACCAAACGCGCGGACGGACAATTCGTTCTGGCCGGTAACATTCTCGTGCGCCAGCGCGGAACAAAAATCCATCCCGGCAACGGCGTAGGCCGCGGCGGTGACGATACACTGTTTTCCCTGGTGGACGGGATCGTCCGTTTTGAGCGTCTTGGAAGGGATAAGAAAAAAGTTAGCGTTTATCCCGAAGACATGGCGAACTAAACAGAATACAATATAAAACGCAGCCGTGGCCGGTTGCGTTTTTCTTATTCAAGAGAACCCCGATAACAGGATGCTTTGCGGTTTGCGGCAAAAGAAGATAAAATACTGTTTAAAGGCCTGACAATTGAGTTTCTAGATTATGCAAGGGAAACAGGAATAAAATGCGGATTACATATTCAGACGGAGGCGCCACCCTGCACGGCGCATGCGATTTTAACGCGGAACACACTTTCGAATGCGGACAGTGCTTCCGTTTTGAACGGACGGAAAACGGATATGAGGGAGTCGCGCTGGGCGGATATCTCCGGGTGGAAAAGGCGGAGGACGGCGTTTTTATCTATCCTTGTACACCCGAAGAATATGAGGGAAAATGGCGGAATTATTTTGATTTCGACCGGGACTACGGCTGCCTTTTCACCGAGGGGGACGCGGCCTGCGGGGCCCTCGGGGAGAGCCTGAAGTGCGCGCGGGGCCTTAGAATTTTAAACCAGCCGCCCTTTGAGACGCTGATATCATTTATCATATCCGCCAACAACAACGTGGGTAGGATACGGGGAATTATCCGCCGCCTTTGCGAGCGGTACGGGGGGACGCTTAACTTCGAAGGGCGGACTTTTTATGATTTTCCGACGCCCGCGGCGCTGGCCGGGGCGGAGGAAAGCGGCATAGCGGCCTGCGGGGCGGGATACCGGGCGCCTTATATTAAAAATGCGGCCCGCGCCGTTGCGGACGGGTTTGACCTTGCGGCCCTGCGGGATATGCCCTACGGGGATGCCAAGCGCGCGCTGATGGCGCTGCCCGGCGTGGGGCCCAAGGTAGCCGACTGCGTGCTGCTGTTCGCGCTGGGGCATACGCGGGCCTTCCCCGCGGACGTATGGATAAAGCGGGCGCTCAAGGACCATTACGGCTTTAAAGGGAACGACAGGCAAACCGCCGCGTTTGCGCTCGAGAGATTCGGCGCGCACGCGGGGATTGCCCAGCAATATTTATTCTATTGGATCAAAGGAAAGGAAAAGCCATGAAAATACTCGTCGACACGCACACGCATACCGTACTGAGCGGACACGCCTATTCCACCCTGATGGAAAATGTCCAGTACGCGTCCTCAATCGGCATGGAGGGCATTGTGAACGCAGACCACGGCCATATGATTGAAGAATCCGCCCCCGAATATATCTTAAGCGTACAGCGCACTATCCCTGCGGAGATCTCCGGCGTCCGCATCTACCGCGGCGCGGAGGCAAATATCCTGGATTTTGGGGGGAGCATTGATATCCGTGAAAAATACCTGAAAATGACGGATTTTGTGATTGCCTCCATGCACGATATAACGATTGACCCGGGCGGCAGGGAGGAAAACCTGGCCGGATATGAGGGGGCGCTTAAAAATCCGTATGTGGACATCATTGGCCATCCGGGTTCGCCCAAATACGACATGGACAGGGAGGCTTTTGTGAAGGCGGTGCGGCGGGAGAACAAGCTGGTGGAAGTGAATAACCATTCCTATATGTTCCGCAGAGGGAGTGCGGAGAACTGCGGGGAGATCGTGCGGCTGTGCATAAAATACGATGTGCGCATATGCGTAGCTTCCGACGCGCATTTCTGCATGTCGATCGGCGGATTCGGATACGCCCTCAGCATCCTGGAGGAAAACGCCTTTCCGGCCGAACTTGTCGC
>Ga0172371_10010709_pt1 | contig 12346 bp, 11 predicted proteins | sample Lak12m_FD_114543 | JGI IMG/M metagenome (GOLD analysis project Ga0172371, IMG submission 114543) | Freshwater microbial communities from Kabuno Bay, South-Kivu, Congo - kab_022012_12m | ecosystem: Environmental > Aquatic > Freshwater > Lake | place: Democratic Republic of the Congo: South-Kivu... | reverse complement strand
TAGAGCGCGCTGACCGTCGCGGGTTTGTGCCCATCAATCACCAATCGTTGATATAAATGCGAGCGATGCGCAGAAAAAACTTTTTCGCGTTTGAAGAGTCTGATGATGAAAGTAATCCCGGCGTCCATGATGAAAGTCCACATGATGGTCGTGCCTAAAAGCAACGCATCTCCGCCCGCTGAAGACATGAGCGGCAATACAGCGAAGCTAAAACCCAGAAATGTGCTGGACACGTCGCCCATAAAAATTTTTGCAGGCGACCAGTTGTGTCCGAGAAAACCGAGACTGCCGGCGGCAATTGCCAGCCCAACCCAAAAGGCCGCGCTGTTTTGAAATGCTCCGCTGATGGAAGAGATGACCATCCAACCCAATCCAGCAGCCAGTGCTACGCCTCCACTCATGCCATCAATTCCATCCATGAAGTTGTAGGCGTTGGTCAGCCCCATAATCCACAAAAGTGTAATCGGGATTCCAAGAAAATCAAATTGAAGCTCGCCGAAAAGAGGGATCGTGACAGCATGAAAATATCCGATGCCGAGAATGATCAACCCGGCCGCGACACCCTGCATCAAAAATCGAAATGCTGGCGAGAGCGAGCTGACATCATCCCGCCAACCGATCCACGCTACAAAACATCCAACGCCAACGTACACCAGACTTTGATTCCATTTTTTTGTGACGATGGCAAAGGCTAAAACCGTAATGAGCGTCAGAATAACAATCACCCAGCCGCCGCCGCGCGGAGTCGGGACCGAGTGCGAACTGCGCTGATTTGGATTGTCCATGATCTGTCGCTGTTGCAGCCATTGGCGCAGCCAATACACACCGCCGTATGAAATGATGGTCAAAGAAATGAAAATGAGGATTTTCAAAGTCATGGAATAGAGTCTATCAGATTCATCATAATGAAAGTAAGTCGGATTGGCAATCCGACTTACTCATGATTTCAATTCAAGCTGAATGCCCTCGGCAAAAGAGCGCGGCTGAAAATCAAAATCATTCTGCGCTTCGGTGTAATCGAAATTCTTGTTCTCGTTCAAGCGCAAAACCTGCTCGGCTTTGATCGGGAATGGAACATGCACGCGTTCAAAAAATTTCAACAACGAAACAACTGGCGAAGACGGCACGTGGATTTTCCAAACATACATCCCCATTTGCGTGGCAATCGTGTCGATCATCTGGTTGTACGAAAGCGGCGACTGTCCCGCAATGTTATAACTTTTTCCGATTGTGTGATCATTTTTCAAACAACTCACAATGGCCTGCGCCACATCATCCACAAAAATCGGCTGCTGCAAATATTCGCCGTTCCCGAAAATCGGAAACACCGGAAATACACGAAGCCATTGGATCAAACGAAAAATATTCCGGTCACGCCGGCTACCATAGATCATCGTCGGACGCAGGATCGTAAAATCCAACCCGCTTTTTTGGATGGACTCCTCGGCTGCGAGTCGCACTGCCTTACCGCGCGCGTTCAATTGCGTAAAGATGGCTGTCGTGCTGATGAAAACCGCGCGGCGGATTCCAGCATTCTGTGCGGCACCGATGATCGAATCGGCGTGACCAAATCCCAATGAGGCAATATTGACCAAAGCCTGAGTGCCCTTCATCAAATTACTCAGCGCCTGACGGTTTGCAATGTCGCCCAAGACCCACTCGATCTCCGGTTGAGGCAATGCACTTCGGTCACTGTCCGTGCGATACAGACAACGCACCTGGATACCCTGCGCGAGCAAAAGCGGGACGGTGCGCGAGCCGGTGAAGCCGGTTGCGCCAGTCACAAAAACTTTCATGAGATTAGACTTTCAAACAAAGTCAGAGTTTCAGCGAGCTTGTCGCGACGATCCAAATTTTTCACCAGATACTCGCGAGCAGACATCCCCATTTTTTTCACACGTTGAGGATCGTTCGCCATTTCCAAAATTGTCTTCGCGAGCATTTCGTCATTACCCGGCTGGACGAATACGCCGCCGCCCGATGCTTCCATCACATCGCGGATCACGCCATCGATGGCCAGCACGGTAGCGCGTCCCGCCGCCATATAATCGAAAACTTTGTTCGGATATGTGGTGCGGAACATGGGAATATCTTGAAGAATGGCGAGGCAAACGTCCGAGGATGCAAGAACACCCGGCATTTCTTTTTTGGGACACACACCTGCGAAAATAACATTCGTTAAATTTTTCTGCGTGGTTTCAGCTTGAAGTTGTGCACGTTCTTTTCCATCGCCAAATAAAACAAAGCAAATTTTTTCTTCACTGCATAAACGTCCAGCAGCGCGCAAGACAGTATAAATATCGTTGGCCTGACCCAGCGCTCCGGCGTACAACACAACGAACTTATTTTGCAACCCAAATTTTTCGCGGACCTGCGAACCGTCTACATCGGGCGTGAACATATCCACGTCAGTTCCGTATGCGATGAACGTGATTTTCTTTTTCGGCACGCCCTTGCTTTGTAAATAATCAACGTACGCCGGAGAATTCACCAGAATGTGTGTGGCGCGCGCATACAGAAAATTTTCAAGCCCGCGCGCCAGAAAAATCAAAATTGGATTTCTCAGCACGCCCATACTGATGCCGAATTCAGGCCACAAGTCACGCACCTCGAGCAGAAAAGGTTTGCGGCGCAGGAAAGCCACAACCCACGCGGAAAAAGCCTGAAAGATCGGAGGCGTGGTCCCCATGACGATGTCCACGTCTTTGACCAGCAGCGCGGTCCAGATCGAACTGAACATGAAGCTGAGGAAGGAAATGGTCCGCCAATAATAACTGCGGTGCAGTGTCGGGTAAATATATGAACGTAAAACTCGCACCCCATCTATATTTTCTTCAACGTTCGCACCGCGCTGTTGTCCTGTGCTTTGCCCCGTCTGGTAATTGACATTGCTGGCAATGATCACCAGCTCGTGCCCATGCTTTTTCAGATATTGTCCCATTTCAAAATGACGGGTATGACCGGGTTCATCGGGAGAGACAAAGGCCTGGTTGAGCAGGAGAATCTTCATCGTATGTCCCCGTATTATAAACGCGGAGCCAGCCCAAAGTGGTAGGTTCATGCCCTACCAAAGTCCGAGGAAGAAGTGAATATATCATGGCATCGTGAACGGTCTTGCCAATCACCCTGTGATTAAGCAAAATCCCCTCGCGGTATGCGCCCATCTTGTCCGCCACGCGTTGCTGGCGGCGTTTCCAGTTGCGATGACGATCTCGGCGCGGACCAGGCCAACCCGTTCAAATGCGAAGCGGGCCGCCAGTCGAGCCGCGCATCCGGCAAAGCCGCGTCCGCGTTGCGTGGAGCGAATCCAATATCCGAGGTTGCAGAAATGGTAAAGGGGATTGATCTGGCTAAGACTGCACCCGCCAAGAAACGTATGGTGGTTGGCATCGATGATCCCAAAACCGAAATATCCACCACCCATCCAACGCGCCTAAATGACAGTGATCCAATCGCATGTTTCTTTGCGCACATAATTATCGTGCGCCCAGGACATCCAGGGCTTGAGGTCGGTCAGCGATTCGCAGATCGCTTTGTACATGGAAACGGCGTCGTCTGCGCGGGGAGGCCGCAACGTTACGACGCCGTCAGTAAGTGTTACCGGGAACATTTAATTTGAAATATATTCTCGCAGGTTATGTTCAACCGCGTACGCGGCGGCCTCGGCGCGGTTGTTCACGCCCAGTTTCGAGAGAATGCTTGAGACATAATTGCGTACTGTGCCTTCGCCCAGGAAAAGATTTTTCGCGATCTCGCGATTGGTCTTGCCTTCCGAGACCAACAGAAGAACGTGCTTTTCCTGCTGGCTGAGATGGGCAAAAGCCGACGCTTCCTCTTCCTTGACCGCGCGGCGGACTTCCTGAAAGACGCGTTGGGTCACGGCTGGATCCAAAAGCGCTTCGCCGCGGCTGACAGCTTCCAGCGCTTTGATGAGGTCGTCGCTTCCGATCTGTTTCAGAATATAGCCCGAAGCTCCGGCGCGAATGGCCGAGAAGAGCATTTCATCTTCGGCATAAGAAGTCAGCATGATGACTTTTGTGCCGGGAAATTTGTTGACGATTTCTTCGCAGGCCTCAATGCCCGACGTGCCGGGCAGGCGGATGTCCATCACGACGACTTCGGGCTTAAGCAATGCAGTCTGCTCGATGGCCTCACGCGCCGACCCTGCCTCTCCCACGACGTCAAATTGGGGATGGCGTTCGAGCAGCGACTTCAAGCCCAAGCGAACTACTTCGTGATCGTCTACCAATAGGATTCTTTGTTTTGCCATGGGGAATTTGTTCCTCCAAAATGTCCGCAAAGAGTATAGCCGAGAGAGAAAGGTATGGCAAGGGGATTAAAAAGAAGTGACGGCATTTTTGCCGTCACTTCTTCAGTATATGGTTGGATTATTTGGCTTTGATGGTGATCTGTTTCGGTCGGACTTCATCGGCTTTAGGCAGGCTGATCGTCAGTACGCCGTTCTCGAAATCCGCCTTGGCCTTGTCTGCCACGATCTGCGTCGGCAGGAGGACGCGCCGCTCGAAGGCGCCCCAGCGCTGTTCGCGCAGGTGGTAATTCTTCTCCTTGCTTTCATCCTTCTGCTTGAACTCGCCCTTGATGGTCAGCACGTCGCCAGTGACGTCAATTTGAACATCTTCGGTTTTCAGTCCTGGGACTGCGGCGCGTATAACCAGATCATCGTCAGTCTGGTACATATCAATGGCAGGCATCTGCCAGCCAGCCGCCGTGCCGACCGGGCGGGTAAACGCATCGTCGAAGAGACGATCCATAGCCTCGCGCAAAGTCACCATCTCGCGCATTGGCTCCCAACGAATTAAGTTTGACATAGGTGCCTCCTTTTTAATTGGTGGGTTGTACGCACTTAATATAAAGAGCCTGCGTTAAAAAAACGTAGGCTCAATATAATAATTTTGTTTAAATTTTCAGGGACACAGTGTCACTGTGTCCCTGTGTAAGATCATGCTTTTTCGCGGCGAAAATCCACAAACCTGTAACCCACACCTCGTTCCGTCAAAATATATTTTGGATCGGCAGGATCTTTCTCCAATTTTTGGCGCAAATAGTTGATGTACAGCCTCACGTAATGCGGTTCGTCGCGATATTCGTAGCCCCAAACCTTTTGAAGCAGCTGGTCATGCGAAACGACCCAGCCTGCATTTTGCACCAGATGAAAGAGCAGACGATATTCGGTGGGGCGCAGTTTGACGAGTTTGCCCTCCAGCCAAATTTCGCGGCGGTCAAAGTCAATCTTCAGGCGTTCATCCACTTCGATCAAGCCGTGCATCGAGCCGGACGCTGATTCGGTGCGGCGCAGAACAGCTTTGACGCGGCTGACCAGTTCACGCGGGCTGAACGGTTTGGTGACGTAATCGTCCGCGCCCAACTCAAGGCCGCGCACGCGATCATCCTCTTCGCCTTTGGCGGTCAGCATAATGACCGGCACATTGCTGACTTCGCGGATCGTTTCCAAAACTTCGAAACCGTCGATATCGGGCATCATCACGTCGAGCAGGATCAAATCTGGCGTATCACGCAGCTTGTCGATGGCTTGCTTGCCGTTAAAGGCTTCCAGGACCAGGAAGCCGTCGTGTTCCAGGTTCATGCGGATAAAACGTACCATGCGTTCCTCGTCATCCACGACGAGGATGCGGCGGCGCTCAAACTCTTCAGGCATGTTATTCCCTCACAAAGCCGATAATCTTATCTTCATTTGCGCTCTCAATGATCTCGATGAGCGTGATTTTATCCATTGGCCAGATAACTTTGATGGCGTTGTGTTCAATGTAGTGGATGTCTTTGCCATCCCGCAGACGTGGGTTGCTGACGGTCAGGAGTGTATCGGTCGGCTTGGGAAGTTCTTCCACTTCGCCAAGGATGGCCTGTTCGCCTGAGATATGAATGATCACAGAATGTGCCATGGATTACCTTTCCTTTCAGGCCACTTTGAGCAAAACCTGCATTTTGAGTTTGCCGAGGGCAATCACGTCGCCGTTGTTGAGGATATGTTCGGCGTTGGGATCAAGCCGTTTGCCATTGACATAGGTGCCATTGGATGAGCCCAGATCCATGAGCAGGACGCGGTTGGCGTCACGTTTAATGACAGCATGTAAGCGCGAAACGCCGCTGGCATAAGCCTGATAAGGCGAGAAATCAATATCGGGCATGATAGGCTGGCCTTCGCTGATGCGTCCAAGTGTGAACTCGTTGCGTTCGGTGAGCGGGAGCATCTGGCCTGTATCCATGAGATGAAGCGTTACCCAACCGTTAAGCGCAACCGAGGCAGGAGGCGCAGACGAAACCGCGTCTTTTTTCCCCAGCGCCTGTTTTACCTGACCGGTAGCAATATCCTGCGTAGTAAGCGAATCTACGACGACCAGTCGTGCACCGCATTCAGCGCAGAACATTGCTCCAGACATATTGGTGTGTTTGCAATTAGAGCAGACAATCATTGTTATTCCTCCGCAGCGGAGAAAAGTAAAGCTCTTGTACCATATTTGATCTCTTTGTCGTCTTTATGATTGAAGGATTTTGTTCGTTCCATTTGTTCGGCTTGCAAAAGGGCGGTCTTTGCCAGACCTTTTTCACCTTGCGAAAGTAAATGGATAGCAAGGTGTTTAAGATGTTGGATAGCTTGCTCGTATTGTCCCGAGACGGCTTCCTGGCGGGCGCGTTCCTGCAGGCGATAAAGTGACAGACGCGAGAGGGCGCTGAGAATAGCCAAAGGCGGCGGATCTGTTTGTGCGGCCTCACCCGCTTCCCGGTCCAGTTTGATGCGGATGGGCGGGATGGGCGTTGGCCGCGCTGTGGCCATGATCTTAAGCGAACCGTCCAGTAGTGTAACCAAATCCGCTTGGGATGCCGATGGTTGTACCATGAATTCAAATAAAACGTTAAGGGGTGTATCCTGCAAAATGGGACCGAGACGCATAGGATTTTCAAGTGAGATAGGGCCGCCTTCGGGATGGAGGCGGAAGGCATGGTTGATCTGGATACCGGCCTGTTCTTTGAAACCAAGCTGGACATCCTCAGCGAATATGTTGCCAAGAGCGTTGAATTTTTCCATGAGCAAACGCTGGATGTCCTGTGATTTCGAAATGTAAGAGCTATTATTGCCGGTGCGGGCCGCAAGCGCATCGAGAAAGATGTCGTTCCATTCACCGCCAATACCCATGCCGCTAATGCCAATGTGCAGGCTGAAAGCTTCTTCGGCCAGTTGCAGACAGGCTTGTTCATCGCCATAGGTGTGACCATCAGTAAGCAGGATGATGTGGTTAACCCGCTTCGGATCAAGCCCGCGGCGGACTTCTCCGAGACCGGCTTTGAGACCCTGATAGATTTCGGTTGCGCCGCTGGTTTGCATCGTTTGGATGCGATTCTGTAATTTTGTTCGCTCATTTTGGGATTGGTACGCGGCAGGGATCAAGACTTCAGCCCGGTCACTGAAAGCCACCACGCTGAAGAGATCTTCCGGGCGCAGGGCGCGCATGAGCTGGGTCGTGGAGGCTTTGACCACATCTATTTTGTCGCCCTGCATGGATGTAGATCGGTCAAGCACCAGACAGATGTTGAGTGGAGGGGCAGGGATTTTCTGGTCTGTGTCGCGTGGGCCAGCTTCCAACAGAACGTAAATCAGCTGCGGTTCATTCAAGTGGACCAGGTTGGCGCGGCTATAGAGGATTCTATGTTTGATGAATGTAGATGGGGCTTCCTGCTTTGGCAGAGTCGCATCGTATTGTGCGCGGCGCTTAGGGTTGGACAGCGTCTCATACGCCTGTTGAACTTCGAGAAATATCTCGGTTTCACCGGCCAGTTTGTTCTTATCGGGATGCAAACGTTGCGCGGCCTCATAATAAGCGCGCTTGATTTCCTCAGGCGAGGCATCAAACAGGATACCCAAGAGGGCGTAATAATCCCTTTGACCCTGGGACATATTATCCGACCATTTGGACAAGGATCACGCTGATGTTATCGGGGCCGCCTGCGGTGTTGGCAGCGCTGACCATGTTCTGGCAGGCGCGTTGCAGGTTAGGCGCTTCGCTGACAGAGCGCAAAAGATCCTGCTCGGCGACGACACCCCACAGCCCGTCACTGCATAACATGAGTGTGCTGTTCTGTGGGAAGGGAATAGTGAACACATCCACTTCGAGCGCTTCACCCTGTCCGAGGGCGCGGATGAGTACGTTGCGATGTGGGAAGTTGGCGGCTTCTTCTTTGTTGAGACGGCCGAGTTCCTCAAGACGTTTAACGAGTGAATGATCGCGAGTCAGTTGTTCGAGACGTCCAACCGAACGAATAGTGTAGGCACGGCTGTCGCCGACGTGACCGATGGTCACCTGCTGACCGACAATCAGCGCAGCAGTAATGGTTGTGCCGCTTCCCGGCGCGTCTTTCTGGATCACGCGGTGTGATTCTTTGATGGCGCTTTCCATAATCTCCTGGAGCGACTCTTCCAGTTGTTGCGTGGGGATCGTGAAGAGATAAGGATGGAACTTGCGCATGATGTGCCCGGAGACAACGCGGATGGCCGCATTGCTGGCAACTTCACCGAACTGATGTCCGCCCATACCATCTGCAACGATATATAACCCAAACGGAATGTTAGATGCTTTTCCGGCCAATGTGGCGGTGATGGCAACCAGGCTATCTTCGTTATGCTCGCGCTGTTTCCCCACCGATTGACCAATAGCGGCGATCAGTTGCTGTGTCTCAACCTGTATGTCCTGGTTGTAGACAATGGGCTGGGTCTGCTGGCCTGAAAGAGGCACGGTGATTGCACCCTCATTAGGCGCCTCCTCGCCTTTGCCGCCAAATAGTTTACGGAAAAAATCAAGCATGCAGAACTCCTTTAATCAGGCCAGCAAAGCATAAACCTGATGATCAGTCGAGCCGATGTAGACAATATCGTCGAACACGATAGGCGAACCGATGATGGCCGCTTTTGTTTCAAATTTCCAGCGTTGACGCCCTGTGCGATATTCAAGGCAATATAAATCGCCGTCCACAGAACCGCAATAGACCGAGTCTTTGTATATGACAGGCGAACTGGTGACCTGGTGCTCGGTGCGGAAACGCCAGACCTCTTTGCCGGTACGTACTTCGACGGAGTAGATAAAGCCATCCGCTGCGCCGACAAAGACGTAATCATCTGAAAGCGCGGGAGATGAAACCGAGCCTTTGCCAAGACGATAGCGCCAGATGGCCCAGCCATTGCGGGCATCCAGGCAGTAAAGCGTGCTGTCCAGGGATGAAAAGAAAACGGATTGTCCTGCGACAACGGGTGAGGAAGTGACGGCGCGTTTGGCCTGGAAACGCCATTTCATTGTGCCGCGAAAATCCACCGCGTAGAAGTCTCCGTTTTCGGAACCGAAGTAAATCAGGTCGTTTGCAATGAAAGGCGTCGAGCGGATCTGATCGTCGGCATCAAATGCCCAGATACGGCGGCCCGTGTTCAGGTTCACAGCGTGAAGCGCCTGGTCATCTGAGCCGATGAAGATGTGACCATCTGCAATGCGCGGGGATGAGTGGATGCGCCCCTCGGCAAAGTATGTCCAAACGACTTTGCCCGTACGCGCGCTGACGGCATGCAAGCGCCGGTCGTCAGAACCGAAGTAAATATTGCCTTCATAAGTAGCTGGGCGGGAGACGATGCCTCCATCGGTTGCGTATTTCCACTGGAATTTACCATCTGCCGCGTTGAGGGCATACAAGTTGTTATCGTAACATCCGATATACAGCACACCCTGATGCAGTAATGGTGTGCCGCGCACTTCGTCTTCGCATTTGAACGACCAAATAGGTTTGATGCCTCCGGCCGGAGTAATGGATGTGGTGGTGATCTTCGAGAGCGCGCCGGTCTTGCGCGCCACGTTCATCAGGGCATCTTTCATCTCTGCTGCCCCGGCAAAACGTTCAGATGGGTTGTATTGTAAAGCGGTACTGATGACCGCTTCAAGTTCCGGTGAGACGCGGGAATTGATCTTGCGCAGAGGGCGCTCAGCGAAAGAGAACGGCGGCTCGAGGCGCGGATCGCGCCGCGTCAAGGCGTGGTGGAGAGTCGCACCCAGGGAATAGATATCCGCTAAAGGCGTGGCCTCGCCTCGATATTGTTCGGGCGGGGAATAACCCTCGGTACCGATCATCGTTCCTTTTTGTCCAGATTGAAAAGTCTTGGCGATGCCGAAATCCACCAGGATCACGTCGCCATTGCTGTTGATCATAATGTTGGACGGCTTCAAATCGCGGAAGATGATCGGGTCAGGCTTATGGTTATGCAGGAAGGAGACCACATCACATAATTGAATAGCCCACCCAAGTACCTGTTCTTCAGGCAGGAAGCCATTGGTGTCGCCAATGATGGCCTCCAGATCCTTGCCGTGGACGAACTCCAGCACAAGGTAGGAGCGATCATCTTCGCTGAAATAATCGTAAATACGAGGGATGGCCGGGTGGTTGAGAGTGGCTAACAGGTTGGCTTCGCGCTCAAAATTCTGGACGATGGTCTGGCGCACCAATGGGTCGGGCGCCATGTTGATCATTTCCTTGACAGCTACCAGCTTGGTGACATTTGGGAAATGCAGGTCACGGGCGCGGTACACCGATCCCATCCCGCCTACGCCGATCACTTCCTGAATGTGATAGCGCTTGACGAGAGTTGTACCAGATTGCAGTTGACGGCGGGGGCTAGTTGATTCGTCGTCCAGCGGTTGTGTGATATTTTGAGTGTCCAGATCGCCTCTTATTTACTGGATTATAGTGTGCGATGACTGGATTGGCAACGCATCTGTCCTTCAGTTTGACAGCCTATACAGTGCACTGCCCGCATCCCTGTATTCAGAAGCCAAAAAATCGTTAACTTACCCTTATGGTTCCAATCTCAGCGCGCTGACTTTAAGCAAACCGTGATCTTTCAAAAGCGTCCCTTGCGAGGTTTCTCTTTCTGCGGCACAATACATCCGCATGAAAATCCTAGCCGTCAGCGATCAGGTCGTCGAACGCATCTACACTCTCACCGGTCAAGGTCACTTTCAAGGCGTGGATATCATCCTCGGTTGCGGCGACTTGCCCTACACTTATCTTGAATATTTGGTCTCAATGCTGAACGTGCCGATGGTTTACGTCCCCGGTAACCATGACCCGGAATATAATTCAAGATTCAACACCACCCGCGCCGAAGGCGGCTCAAACCTCGACCTAAAGAGGGCGCGCGTTAAAGGACTTCTGATCGCCGGATTGGGCGGCTCCGTTAAATACCGTCCCGATGGCGTCAACCAGCACACACAAGCCGAAGCTTTCCAACGCGCGGCCGAACTTATGCCGGGTCTGCTTTTTAATCGTTTGCAGTATGGCCGCGCCCTTGACATCCTCATCACCCACTCGCCGCCTTATGGCATCCATGATGAAGAGACTCAGGCTCACACCGGCCTGAAAGCCATCAACTGGCTCCTGCGTTGGGCGCGCCCCCGCTATCATTTTCACGGCCACACGCATTTCTTCCGCCAAAACCTGGCAGCGTCTATAACCAAATTAGGTCCAACGACCATCATGAATGTTTTCCCGTACAAAATAATCGAGATTGAAAATGTCTGATGAACTCAACTCGCGCGTGCGTGCCGACTTCAGCCGCGCCCGCTTCAAAGCTTTTCTCAACCGCGCCTGGTCAGCCGTCTCCGGCCAGCCGGCAACTCTGCTTTCCTACGATGAGATCAAGGAAAAGCTCCACATCGGCGGTCCCATTTATCGCGGCGTCAAAACTGTCAAAGTGGAGCAGATCGTCGGCAGCCTGAATCGCTATCACCAATTCGACCGCGCTTTCCTGCCCGTCGAGGATCGAATCGCTGAACGCTGGCAAAACATTGATCGCGCATTCTATAAAGAAATAAGTCTTCCGCCGGTTGTGCTTTATAAAGTAGGCGAAGTTTATTTTGTCGTGGACGGACATCATCGCGTTTCGGTGGCGCGCGAGCAGGGACAGGAATTTCTCGAAGCCGAAGTGCGCGAATGTTCCACGCGCGTCAATATCACGCCCGATCTTAAACTCGAAGACCTGAATATTCTCGGCGAGAAAGTTCACTTCCTCGAACGCACGCGCCTCGACATTTTGCGGCCTCAATCGCGCGTGCGCCTCACCATCCCCGACGGCTTCGACCGCATGTTGGAACATATCGCCGTGCATCGTTATTTTATGGGTATTGATCTGAAGCGCGACATCAGCGAAGAGGAAGCCATCACAGATTGGTACGACACGGTTTATTTTCCAATCGTCAAGGTCATTCGCCAGAGTAAGATCATGAAAGATTTTCCCGGCAAGACCGAAGGCGATCTTTATTTATGGGTGCTCGATCAT
>Ga0172371_10010708_pt1 | contig 12346 bp, 15 predicted proteins | sample Lak12m_FD_114543 | JGI IMG/M metagenome (GOLD analysis project Ga0172371, IMG submission 114543) | Freshwater microbial communities from Kabuno Bay, South-Kivu, Congo - kab_022012_12m | ecosystem: Environmental > Aquatic > Freshwater > Lake | place: Democratic Republic of the Congo: South-Kivu... | reverse complement strand
GCGAAATTCGTGTAACCATAGGGATTAGCGCGGGTGTCGGTAGCAGTCCCGCTGAGAATCACGTCCTGGAAGTCTTCCCACACGGCAGTTACGTCGATGCCTTGCGGTTCCCACTTTGAGCGGAGAGAGGATAAGTCGATCATGTCAAGCAGCTTCCGTAGTACCTCCGGATCATGGCAAGACTGCTCTTTTTTGACCCCTTTATTACGTGGCTTCTTTGAGTGTGTAGGACTGACAGCTGAAGGCTGTACTTCATCTGATTCCTTTATCTGATTCTCTTTATCTGATTCGGAAATCACTTTTGGTACAGCCTGCCGTTTGAGAGTGTTACTAGGAGCCAAGTTCCCAGGGGGCCCGGCCGCTAACTCGGCATTCTCAGGTGAACTATTGACCAGGGGTGAGGTGGTCAATAAGCCAGGGGTAGGTGAACTATTGACCAGGGGTGAACTATTGACCAGGGGTGTCTCCGGTATGACAGGCCGATACACTGATTGTTTGCCTGGACGGTCCACCCGGTGCAACCAGCCGGACTTCTCCAACCGGCGGAGAAGCCTGATAGTCCAGCGCGGTCCCGAAGCGAGAAGTTGACTGAGGCGCAGCACACTCGGGAAACATGACTCCGCTTCACCAACGCAATGCCCTCGTAACAGAAGCCAGAGCAGCTTCTCCGTAGGTGACAAGTCCGGATCTGTGAGTAATGGCGTAGGAGCTTTCACAAATTCGCCCGGCAGTGAGATTGTGTCCTGGGTTCTGCCCATTGTCGTCCCTATGTGGTCCTCACTGAATCGGCCGCAACATGTCACCCAGGCTCAAGTCGGTTCCCAGGGCTCGTTGCAGCCGTGCCTGGAGAATTGCGCCGGTCTCCGGAGAGATTCTGTCGACCGGATAAATTCCGGCTTCCATCGCCTCTACACTCGCTCGCGGCAAACGAACCTCATGAGCTAGTGCGGCGGGAGTCCAAACGCGCGCTTGTCTCAACAAAGATAGTCGAGTCATCGATCCTCACTTTCCGGCCTGTCTGGTCGTGGCTCGGGCCGGAATTGCAGATCCCGCAACCACTGGTCAACATCAGTCTGCATGAAGCGCCAGTGCCCTCCGGGGGTGCGGATTCCGCGCGGGCCATCGCCCTGATTGCACCAGATTCGGAACGTTGTAATGTCGACTCCAACAAGGTTCGCCACTTCTCTAGATCGCATGAGATCCATCTTCAGGCCCTTTCAAATGATTTGATTGAGAGTTCAAAAAAAATACCTCACTCCGAAGCTGAAAATGGCCACTTCAATCCAAGGCGCAAATTGGCAGCCTCGAAAATCTTGGCCACTGAAATGATCCCAACCGCCAAGTGTTCACCATAATCGCCAGATCTCCAATCTGAGATCTTCTTGACAACAGGATCGCCTTCATTTCCCTCGTGAGGGAGGGCGTCCGGAATATACTCGATGAAGTACGAGCGCAGACGGTCGGCGCTACTGTGCACCAGAGTAACAAAAACAGAAATTTTGTACTCGTACTTGCCGTACATCGGCAATATCATACTGGTGTCGAAAGGGGGCGAGAGACTAATGGACTCGATCCGTTCCGGCGCACTGGGGTCTGACACCCACCGCGTTGGTCCGACTGACCGGATTCGCAACACGTCTCGGACAGAAACATCTATCCGCGCCGTGTCAACCAGTGCCCCTAATGTGGCGAGGCAGTCAACGACTCCGCAATGAATCAATTCCGCCTCGTCAAAAAGGTTTGGCTGTCCCCGTGTGCGAGATCTCCGGGCGATGGGGATGAAACCTCGCTTGATCCGGTGGTGCAGGATTTGAGCACTAATCCACGGAAAAGCTGTCAAAACGTCGTCCGTCGTAAATACTCGGTTGTCCATGGACCTATCAAATAATTTTATAGACCCAAGGTCAAGCGACAACCACAGGAAAGATGAAAAGAGTTGCAAGCCACGGGAATCACAAGGGCGGCCAGAGCACAAAGAGCGTTTGGCGCGCCACTCCAAAGCTCGAAAGCGACGACACCGGGTCGCGAGAGGGGGGGATCACAGGGGAAGAGAGGCAAGGATTTCGCTTGACAACGACAAAGGCCCCCCATACTCTTGGCACCCGAAGACACTTGCCCGCGTTCCGGTGTTCCATGGACCGCAACAACATTAGTGCTGGCTTCTTTGGCATCGCATCGGTAGTAGGGTGTGGTATAACCGTCTGGCAAGAGACGTCTGATCGTTCCAATCCCTGGTGGTTTGTCTGTCTGCTTGTGGGCATAGTGGTTACCGGTTTTTTGGGGCATTATTTTTATGTCAGGGGACTTACTGCTCATTCGGCCATGGAGCTGCGCAAACGAGACCTTGTAATTAGGGAGAAAGATCAAGAGATAGCCGAAATCCTCGCGGAAACCGAGAAAGTGCTGTCAACCTTGTTCGAACAAGCTGGGATATGGCTTCACAAGGTAACCCACGATATCCGGGACAGGACCGCTCAGCTTGAATGGTTGAGGGACAAGAATAAACTCAGTTTGGACCACATTCGCCTCGACGCAAAAGATACCGGGCGAAACATTGCCAATTACGTGGAGGAGCTTTTTTCCTTTTGCTTAGAGGAACAGGTCGCTGTTTCAATCAAAATTATTAAGAAAAGGGACAACGGCCAGGAAGTTGCAATCACCTTGTGCCGCAGTCAACACTCGGCTTCAGGTCGAAAAATCGGCGACGAACATGTCGTTGGGCCTGAGAATACGGCATTCCATGAAATAAGAACAGGGACGACACCCTACTACGGAAAATCGGATCTCATCAAGGAAGCACGGGACGGTCGGTATTTCAATGGAAATCCTAGATGGTCAGAGCAGTACAAGTGTGCTATAGTGGTTCCTATCCGCAGGAAGAATCTGGAGTTCCCGGAAGGAAGCCACGAGGAGTTCCTGTTAATCGGCTTTCTCTGTATGGATGCCAACAACGTCGGGATTTTCCGTGACCAGTACTTGGATGCCTACGCACAGATGTTGATGGTCGCCGCCGATGGGATATATAAGTACCTTGAAACAGTAAACAAAATGCAAGAAGAGAACCTGGTTGTCACACAACAACCTGATGGAGCGCGCCAATGACCAGGGAGGAGCTTCAACGGCTGGCGAATAAAAAGAGAACGAAAACCGAGCCACTTCAAAGAGCCAAAGGCCGAGACACTTACGCGGTGATTGAGGTTTTCAGGGACACGTCGTTTCTTACCACACAGGCACAAGATCAAGAAAAGGAATCCGAGTAATCTACGGCAATCGTGTTCTCACGGTTGGACGTGGGGGCGGCTTCATTCTGTGCCCGCGGCCTCAGATCCCTTCTTGACCCTCAAATATAGCTCAAGAGCTTTTGCAACGCATGGGCTTGCCTTGCTGTCATCCGGCAGTGAACGTTTGAACTCCTCCCAAAGCGGCCCAGGAATGGAGAAAGTTTTTTTCACGACCTTTGAATCCTGTCCGCGGTCCCTGTGCAAAGCTCCTATTTCGCTTTGTAGGATCTTCCCAAGCTCTCGCCTCACGATATCAGTAACCATCTTTTCCAGGGCCTCTGGGTCGGTATGACTTTGGTCTGGCGGTTCAGTATGACCTGGCATGTCTTCGCTGGTATTACCGAGGTCTGACCTGACGGTATTACTGCCCGCATCCGAAACGGTATGATCCTGGTCCGACCGCGGAGTATGATCCGACGCCGACGCTTCGGTATGACTCGGTTCATTCTCTGAAGTAATACCAAGGCTCTCTATCTCGGCCCGCCTGTCTTCCGGTAGCTCGGTATGAAGTTGGTCGGACTCGACGGTAACACCAGGTCTCTTTCTGGTATGACGACGGTCCGGTCGTTTGGTATGACTTGCGTCGGCCATGCTGGCCTTTTCATTCTCCTGTCTCGGTTTCCTTGCCATCGGTCGGCCCTCCCACGAAGATTATTATGGTTACGATAATGCCCATTTTCGTAACCTTACGAGATGAGAGCAGCGATTCTGCCTTGCGCATTACGGTCATGGTCGACATAAACCATGAGGGTTTTCAGATCCGCGTGTCGGGAGAAGTCCAGCACCTCCTCAATACCGTAGCCTGCCTTTTGCGCAGCGCGCACCGCTTCGGTAACTGCCAGGTGACGCAGGCCATGGGGCCTTGTCGTGGCACCTACGGCTTGACCTATATTCCGAATCAATTTATAGACAGCCGTTCCTGTGAGCCGGCCGTTGCCCTGTCCAGCCCGGTCGAAATTGGTGAAAAGCGGACCCTCTGCCGTTCCCCTGACTTCCAGCCATGCGTTCAGTGTGGCCTTGGTAGGCGCCGGAAGGCTCAACCGTTCCTTCTGAAGTCTACCTTTGCCGAGTATATTGATGGTTCCCTTATCGATCTACAGATCGGTCATGTCAAGCGCCACAAGTTCCCCGCGCCTCAATCCGAGGTCGTGGAGTAAACGAAGTATAGCGAGATCTCTGATAGCCTTTCCGGTGTTTCTCTCCGCGACCTTGGCCAACATCTTGCGATATGCGCTTGTGCCGGGTCCGCTGGTGTCTCTGTAAGCTTCCGTCTTCAGTCCTGGCACTTCCAGCTTCCAGTTGATCCAGCCCGTGAGCCGAGCAAACTTCGTCAAGCTTCGGAGAGTCGCCAGGCGCCTGTTGATCGTTGTCGGCTGCAGCCCCTTGGTTAGAAGGAATGCCCGGTAGTTCACTACCATCATGTTCGCATGGCCGGGTCCCGAAGCAAGGAGCGTTTCCACTGCGTCACGGTCGGTCGTGCCAAGGAACCCGGCAAAATCTGCTATGTCTTGTCGGTAGCTCATAATCGTGGTCTCTTTTCTCCCTCTCAGGAATGAATCAAGCACGTCTTCCTGAGTCATCGGTTGCCAAGTGGGGATCGGTGCAACGGCGCTCTGTATTTGTGACATCGGCGGGCCCTCCTCTTGCGATGGATGCCAGAGACAAAAAGCAAAAAGTATGCCATATGGTGTGACGATGGTATGACATTGCAACATATGGACATGATTAGACATCGACGCTTGACCATGAAAGGCGTGCTACGCTCCCAGGTCGCGGAAGTGACATTTTTGGTCACACCGTGAGCCTACCGAAAGATCATACTTCAAAGGTGATCTGAAATCGGGATGATGCGGACAAGAGGGAGTGTCAACCTTGTGGACAGGATGGTAACACAAGTTGTCATACGGGACGGTATGACCTACAATCGTGCTACCAGGGTCACACCGATTATCACACTTTATTGTCTCCTTATGAAGAAAATCTCACCGCGCGATAATCCCAGGATTCATATGTGGTGCGAAGGGCTCTGTTGTGGGAAGTCCTACGGGTTTGCTCCAGAGGGCCACCCTGTCACGGGCTCGCGCGGCACAGATCGCTTTTCCGGTCTTGGCAGGGATAACCTACCGGCCCGGTCCAAAGTGGCTCAGATCGCGCCTCCCTCACGGTAGAGCGGTATGCGATCACAACTCCTCTCCGGTTCCTCGTCGAGCCTGCAGCCGGCTGCTATGCGGACCCCCCGGCCATGCCCAGGGGAGGGAGGGGGGAACGGGTGCCCACTGCTGCTATATATGTCAGGGGCCCCAGTCAGGAGGTTACGTCTGTCGGAAAAGCTGCTTTGCAGGGGATAATGAGGGGAGCCGCTCTGGTGTGAGCGGCCCCGTGAAGCTCAATCGGTGGGTGGAACCGGCTGGCAAGGTTCTTGTGCCGGTGTTGAGGCTTCGGAGTCATCGTACAGTGCCTCGTATTCCCCAGCGGTATCGGCCATGATTTTTCTTACCATCGGGTCGTACGGTAGGGACCACGAGGAAAGTTTCAGAATGAGCGTGAAATCGTCTTTGAGCGTTTTGGCAACTTGAAAGAGGCTCCAGATTTGGTCAGAATCTCGCCTGTCATCCTTCGAGAGATTTTCCAGGACTTCCATTAAAGGGAAAAACACCAAGCTCCAGCCCTCGAAAGCGAGGTTCCCGAGCGAGTTCCGCAAACCGTAGCTGTATGCGTATTTACGACACAATGTGGCCCTCACGTCGGCCTCTTCCAGCTTTTCGAGGGTTGCTTCCGGCATCTCAAAAGGGTAATCTTGTTCCATGTCAAAATACCTCCTTGGGTGGTAATGGCAGCGGCCCGGAGGAAGATCGCGCCTTCCCCGGGCTTTTCATGTGGGTTGATGTGTGAGCTGAATGCAAGGTCGGTGTGCTGATTGTAAATCCATGCCGCGTGACATGGCAAGTAAAAACATCAACCGCGCTATTAATGCGTACAACTGAGCTGATTCATTGAGCTTTCCGCGCGAAGTGGCTTGGACTGCAAGCAGCGTGCCACCGGTGAAGGGGCAGCAGACTTTTCAACGGAGACGTTGACAGGCGGGTTAATTTATGGGAGCCCTCATGGGAGCCCTTTACCGGCAAAATTGTTTTTTCGGTGCAAAAAAGGCTCCCAAAAGGCTCCCGTCAGAAATTGAGGAAAACGAGATACGGCGCTATTTGAAGGCACTTCGTGACTGTGGTGATATACATGAGACTTCATTTGTTGTGGCCGCTCATGCCTGCAACCCTCCGCCATTCTGTTACCTTATGGAATTCTTGTACATATCGGACGCAACGCACTACTGGCGATTTCACTGTCGCCACCAATTCGTGCGCCGTATAATTCTCAGTCTTTTCCTTGCACTGGGAACGTGTGGCCGGACGCTTCTTGACTAGCACGGACTCACAGAACTTTCAACCAGGATCAGCGAGGGTGTGCTAAAGTGACCCGCACCCGTCAGCCTCTAACTGTTTAAACCGCTTTCAAACGGGGTTAACCGCATGACCCAACACAGGATAACAACCGGCCATCCCGCGGCAGGTGACGAAGATCTCGACAGGAGCCTCCGGCCGCGATCCCTCGCTGATTACGTCGGGCAGACCAAGACCAAGGAAAATCTTTCCATTTTCATAGAGGCCGCGCGCATGAGGGGAGAAGCCCTGGATCATATACTCTTCCACGGTCCTCCCGGCCTCGGCAAGACCACGCTCGCTCACATAATAGCGCGTGAAATGGGAGTCCAGATCCGCACAACTTCCGGGCCGGTGGTGGAGAAGCCTGGGGACCTGGCGGCTATACTGACAAATCTTGAAAAGGATGACGTACTGTTCATCGACGAAATCCACCGGCTGTCTCATGTGGTGGAGGAGATCCTCTATCCGGCCATGGAGGATTTCAAGCTCGACATAATCATAGGCCAGGGCCCTAGCGCCAGGACCATCAAGCTGGATATCGCGCCCTTTACTTTGGTAGGTGCCACCACCAGGAGCGGCCTGTTGACAAATCCCCTGCGCGACAGGTTCGGAATCATCTTCCACCTGGATTTCTACAGTAATGACGAGCTAAAAGCCATAGTGCAGAGGTCCACGTCAATCCTCAACGTGCAAATAGACGACGAAGGCGCAACGGAAATCGCGGCCCGTTCGCGAGCCACGCCCAGAGTGGCGAACCGCCTCACGAGACGAGTCAGAGACTATGCGCAAGTCCGAGGCGACGGGAAGATTGACCTCAATATAGCCCGCCAGGCCCTGGAAATGCTTGAAGTGGACAGCTATGGCCTGGACAATATGGACCGCAAATTCCTCGAGACAATCATCTTCAAATACGATGGCGGGCCTGTGGGCATCGAGACTTTGGCCGCGGCCATAGGCGAAGAAAGGGACACCCTCGAGGACGTGTACGAACCGTACCTGGTTAAGGAAGGGTTCGTGGACCGCACTCCAAGAGGCCGAATGGCCACGAGAAGGGCGTACGAACATTTCAACGTGAGGCCGTCGCGGACGCAGACCGACATTTTCGATACCATTGCGCTGTCAGAGAAGTAACTGTCCGTGAAGCCGACCCTGACGGGCCTCCGAAACGAAGCCAGGCGCGCCATTCGTACCAGAGGGGATCCGCCAGTGACGGCACACAAATGCCGCCCATGATGCGATATCCTGGGCCCGCTGATCCGATCGCATGGAAAAGTCACGAATCAAGGTTCTCGATGAAAAGGTCATAAACCGGATCGCGGCCGGTGAAGTCGTGGAGCGCCCAGTTTCAGTGGTAAAGGAACTTGTGGAAAACTCCGTAGACGCTCAGGCCTCCCACATCCGAGTGGAGATCGAAAATGGAGGCAAGAAGCTCATCCGCGTCGTGGACAACGGCGTGGGGATAAGCCACGACGATGCTTTCCTGGCTCTGGAGAGACACGCTACCTCAAAGTTGAGTACCGAGAAGGATCTGGTAGGGATCGCCACATTGGGATTCAGAGGTGAAGCCCTGGCAAGTATAGGATCGATTTCGCGCCTTAGACTTATGACCAGGGAAGCCGACGATCCCTCGGGCACTGAAATTGTTGTCGAAGCGGGCGTAATTCGAAGATCGGCACAAATAGGCATGGCAGCTGGAACTGTGGTCGAGGTCAACAACCTCTTCTATAATGTGCCGGTTCGCCGCAAGTTCCTCAAATCGCGGGACGTAGAGACCAGCCACGTTCATGAGTTGATCACCCGATTAGCCCTGGCCTTTCCCTCCGTAGGATTTACCTACCTGGAGGACGGCCGGGTCAGATTGGACGCGCCAGAGGTGAAATCGACCTTCGAGAGGATTTACACCTTATATTCCAAAGATGTCCGCGAAAATCTGGTCGAGGTTGACCATCGCTTGGAAGCCGGGACTCTGACCGGTTACGTGGCCCGTCCTCCGTATGCGCGGTCCAACATGCGTTCCGTACTAACCTTTGTGAACGGCCGGTGCGTGCGGGACAGACTCGTGAATTCCGCGGTGACGAGGGCGTTCTCCAATCTTATGGAACGCGGCCGCTATCCGTTAGCCATATTGTTTATTGAATTGCCCCCCCACGAGCTCGATGTAAACGTGCACCCGCAGAAAGCTGAGGTACGGTTCGTCAAACCCGAACAGATCTTCAACCTGATCCTGGATGGCGTGCATCAGGCACTGATGGGCGCTCCGTTCAACCCGCCTTCCAGAGTCCGGGAACCGGTGTTTCCGTCAGCGCCTTACGCACAGGTGTCCCGCCACGTTCAAGACGAAAGGCCCGCAGCGGATAACGCCCACGGCTCCCATCCGTCGCCTCCCACACCAGAGACCCATATTTCTGCCCCGCTGCCCCCACAAGCCCCGAACAGAACCGGCCCGTTCTCGAACCTCGGGGTCTTGGGCCAGATTCCCGGGTCGTTTCTCGTTCTGTTCAACTCCGAGGATCTGGTCGTTCTGGACCAGCACGCGGCCCACGAGCGGGTTCTTTTCGAGGCGCTGGTAAGATCTGATAGAGAGGGGCGTCGCCTTGAGAGTCAGGTTCTATTGATTCCCAGGATTCTGGAATATTCACCGGTGGAAGCGCGCGGCCTGGCTTCCCATCTTGATCTGTTGCGCAACGCGGGATTCCGCATAGAAGAGTTCGGAGAGCAGGATTTCGTGGTGAAGGCTGTTCCGGCCTGGCTCAAAAGCGATGACCTTGAGGGGCTTTTTTCAGAGCTTATCGAGGTAATGCTCAACACAGGACTCAACGGCGACCCGAACCGCCTGAAAGAGGAAATGCTGCGAAGTATGGCATGCCGCGCAGCGGTCAAGGAATCCAAACAGATGCAGCCCGAAGAGATCCGGAACCTGCTGTCGCAGCTGGACCGCAGCAGCGCGCCGGAGGTCTGCCCCCACGGACGCCCCATGACAGTGCGATTTCCGCTGAGCGAAATAAGAAGAAGGCTTGGCAGAAAATGATCAGCCGCGACGGAGAGAGGCCTTAAGCCACGTTCACATTCAAAGAGGTAATCCTGAGAGAACCATTTTGAAAGAAGTTTCCCACTGATCTTCCCCTTTTGAACGCGCATTCCTATAAACCATGAGATTGCACTTACCTGTAGAGTACCAACCGCACCGGCCGAGCCAGGTCCACGTAAGGACCGTTGGCGCTACGTCCTCGCTCCGTGGTCCCGACGTACATCTTCAGCGCGTCGGCAAGCTGCTTAACTGATCTGTTCAACAGCCGCACACAACCGTGGGATTGACTGGAACCTACGCTCCAGGGGGAATCGGTCCCGTGAATGCGGTACATGCCTGCATCCACCATCTCCATTTCGGACTCGACGCAGTCAAGGTCGGTGACGGTGTCGCCGCCTCTTCTCGCAGTCAGCGCTGGTTTCTTGGTGAAAAACGGCATCATGTGGCCGCCGTATACCGAGTGGCTCGGCGCCTGGCCCCATGCCCAGTCTCGATCCGGGGGCGGAATCCAGAGAGGTTTGTCGTCGAAGATCCGCATGACGTAAAAAGAGCCGGTAGGAGTGGGATAATCCGGGGAACCCAATCCAGTTCTGCAATGAAAGATTAGTCGCTTCTCCCCGGAACCTTTTATCCCGAACAGTCTCAGCTCGTACGCCCCTATGTTGACACGAATTTCAAAACTGGAAAACACGCTGGTTGGATCCTGCACGAGCCGCCCAGCGGACTCGAAGGTTTCGTTCAAATCAATCAGTTCGTTCGCCTCTCGCCTGGCAGCGTGCGCCCCGACGGGCCTCACGGACGCTACTCTGATCCATCTCTGCTGAATGGAACGGAGAGAAGTGCTTCCCGGGAAAAAAGGCCATGAGTCATCCTGAAGGTTTGTGGCAGAGGCGTCGCGGGCCGTTGGAGCCAGATCTACCTCAACAGGGCCAACCACTGCCGGCTCGCCTGAGGACACGCCGGGTTCCCGGTTTCCGATCGAGCGTCCTGAAAGGAGCTGGTCGATCCCAGCCTGCCGCGCCTCGGCCTGATCGTGTGAATCCGAAGGCATGGCCAGGCTGAGGAGGACTTCACTCAGCTCGGTCTCCTGTGCGGACAGCGTGAAAGTGCCCAAAGCGGGTGTCAGTAAGAGAAGAGCCAGAATAGCGGCCCATAAGCCGATGCGCAATCCAAGCGACATTCCTTCACCCCTGAAACAAAAAAAGATTGCCGCAATCCCTACGCCTTCAGGGATTCGCGACAAGAAATCAATTATAGAATAATGAAAGATGAGCCCGAGTCAAGCCCAAAGGCGCCTCTTAGAGGAAGCCCTGGTCTCAGGACGCCGCTACCTGCACGGCCTTGTGCAGCGCGCAAGCAAACATTCAACCGACATCCCCTGACTCTTTCAAGGCAGGAATCGACGGAAATTCATTTCAGATACAGCCTCCCCTCCTTTCTTCGCAAGAATCTCCCGGGACCGAGCCTCGTCAGTTCCTGTTCGCCAGGTCGGCGTGGCCGACTCTGCTCTGAAGCGACCACCGTTCCAAACCTTACCTAATTCCTTTGGCCTCGGAACAGGACGAGGGCCTCGATCATGACTTCGGCTCCGGCCTCATCACCGCAAGCGAAATATCGGGTACGGAAATTGCCCAAACGCGAAGCCGTTTTCGGCAATAGCCGTCGATGGACAAGCAGTCCTGAACTGGAGCGGAACCGACTGGCCTTGGAGCCCTGGAGGTCTGCAGGGGACAGCGCACGGGTTTGGCAGCGGCGGGAAATGGCACGGCGCTTCGTAAAATTGATTAAGGCACGCTGAGTCCCTGTGTAGTCCGAAAGCAAACATGGCCTGGCTGTCGTTTGCGCAAGCAAATATTCCTACATAAAAACTAACTATGGCTATCGTTAAAAGTTTAAGTTTCATCATTGTCTCCAATCAGCTTGAGCCAAAAGACTATGGAGTTTAATCAACATCTTAGCATAACAAAGACGGTAATGTCAACCGTAACATTCATAAAATGCACAGCATCCCAGCTTCACTGAATGTTTTTTGGGTCAAGGCTAGCGCCAGGCCAGAGAGCCTCATTTATTCAATTTGCAACTTTTGACTACTTGCCCGCAATTCTTATAATATGGGGAAGGTCGTCGGGCCCATCTCCACTGAAAACGGGAGACGTCATGAGCAATTTCTCACGAATGAGACTTGCAGACCAAAGATCAGGCCGCAAGCCAACCGGAAAACAATTCGAGAAACTCCGGGCCACCGAACTGTATTGCCCGAAATGCCAGAGGGCCACACCGGTAAGGGAACGACTTCTGCTGGTCCTGCCTGAAGGCGATAAATACGAATACCTCTGCGTGTACTGCGGCACTTCCGTGGGGGACAAAATAGAGAAAGGGGAACCGCAGAACTTGGTAATAATCGGATAGTAGATCCGGGAGACCGGTATCTGTCGCGGTCTATGCCCTCCGGACTGGCCCGCCGCTTCCTGCCAAGCGGATCATCCCCGGCACCCCCAGAACCAGTGCCCATGAAAAAGCAATGACCCGAAATACCAGAGTTCCCGCGATGGAACGAGCAGGGTCGAGCCCGAACATCTGCGGGATTTGAATCGTTACTG
>Ga0172371_10010707_pt1 | contig 12347 bp, 12 predicted proteins | sample Lak12m_FD_114543 | JGI IMG/M metagenome (GOLD analysis project Ga0172371, IMG submission 114543) | Freshwater microbial communities from Kabuno Bay, South-Kivu, Congo - kab_022012_12m | ecosystem: Environmental > Aquatic > Freshwater > Lake | place: Democratic Republic of the Congo: South-Kivu... | reverse complement strand
TATACAAGCAATTAGATGAAATTTTAAATAAAAAATAAAAATATGAAACAATATTTAGATCTGTTGCAAAAAATAATGGATGAGGGGAATCAACGTGGAGACCGAACCGGTACTGGAACGAAAGGAATTTTCGGTCATCAGTTGCGGTGCGATCTCTCAAAAGGTTTTCCGCTTTTAACTACTAAGAAAGTTTTTTTGCGGGGGATTATTCATGAGCTTTTGTGGATGCTCTCAGGAGATAAAAATATAAAATATTTAGTGGACAATGATGTGCATATTTGGGATGCTTGGCCATATGAAAATTTCAAGAAAAGTCCTGATTATAAAAACGAAACCATTGAGGAATTTGCGGCCAAGATAAAAGGTGACGCCGAATTCGCTAAAGAATATGGAGATTTGGGGCCAGTCTATGGTTATCAATGGAGGCATTGGAAAAAATACGATGGGGGAGAAATTGATCAAATTGAGCAAGCGATTAATGACATTAAGAATAATCCTAATTCGCGGCGCATTATTGTCACAGCTTGGAATGTGGCCGAAGTTGACCAGATGGCGCTACCAGCATGTCACATGATGTTTCAATTTTATGTAGCTAATGGAAAACTGTCATTGCAAATGTATCAACGAAGTTGTGATGTATTTTTGGGCGTGCCATTTAATATTGCAAGCTACGCGCTGATGTTAATGATGATGGCGCAAGTGACAGGACTTGAGGCAGGAGAATTTGTGCATACTTTTGGGGATGTACATATTTATAATAATCATGTGGAACAAGTAAAATTACAAATTACTCGCGAACCAAAAGCTTTACCGACGATGAAAATTAATCCGAATGTGAAAAACATTTCTGATTTTAAATACGAGGATTTTACTCTGGAAAATTACGATCCACATCCTCCAATCAAGGCGCCAGTGGCTGTTTAAAAAATAAGAAAATCAAAAATGAAAATTAGTATTATTTGTGCGATTGCTGAAAATTTAGCGATTGGAAAAAACAATCAATTACTCTGGCATATTCCTGAGGATTTTAAGCATTTCAAGGAAATCACCACAGGCCATGCGATGATTATGGGGCAAAAAACCTTTGAATCAATTGGTAAGCCATTGCCGAATCGTACTAGCATTGTCATTACTAACGATCCAAATTTTAAAGCTGAAGGTGTAATTATCTGCTATTCTATTCCTGAAGCTTTGAAAAAAGCTAAGGAGGTGGAAAAAGATGAAGTTTTTGTGATTGGCGGGGGAAGTATCTATAAACAGTTTATTGATTTAGTGGATAAACTCTATCTAACCATAGTGGAAGGAAATTTTGAGGCGGATACTTTTTTTCCAGATTATTCACAATTTACCAAAGTTAAAGAAACTGGAAAAGGAGAGGATGAAAAATATAAATTTAAATTTTTGGAATTAGAAAAATAATTATGAAAGGTAAATTTATTGCAATCTACGGAACAAATGGCATTGGAAAAACTACTCAAGTGGAAAAGTTGGTAGAGTTTTTATGTGCCCAGGGGAAAAAGGCTAGTCGCCTAAAATATCCAGTTTATGATTTGGCGCCAGAAGGACCTTTTATTTATAAATATCTTCGTGATCCAAAATTTAGAAAGAAAAATGAATTGACTACTCATGAATTGCAAAAAAAATATGCGGACAATCGGAAGCGTTATGAAAAAGAATTAAAGAAAAGACTATCCAAAGGCGAATGGATTGTAGCCGAAGATTATGTTGGCACAGGGATTGCGTGGGGACTGACTTGGGGAGGAGATTTGGAATATCTAGAAAAAGTTAATAAAAATTTATTGAAACCTGATTTAGAAATTTTAATGCATGGGGAAAGATTTTTAACGGCCGTGGAAAAGGATCACCGAAATGAAATGGAACCGGAACGAATCAAGATTTGCAAAAATTTCCATCTACTCTTAGCGCAAAAATATAATTGGAAAATCGTGAGTGCTAATCAGTCGATCAAAAAAGTGCAGTTAGATATTATGGGAGTTATTAAAAAATTGAAATGAAAATTCAAATTAAAAAACTTCATCCAGAAGCGAAAATCCCAAAATTTTCCTTAGTAGGGGATGTGGGAATGGATTTATATTCTGTCGAAGAATTAATTTTGCATCCGGGCGAAAGAGCTTCAGTAAAAACGGGGATTGCCATTAAAATTCCCGATGGATATGCCGGACTCATTTGGGATAAAGGTGGACCATCGCATAAGTTTGGGATTAAGACTTTGGGTGGAGTTTTTGATAGTAACTATATCGGTGAATATCTTCTTGGGTTGGTAAATTTAGGTCAAGAAGATTTCAAAATCGAACAAGGTCAAAAAATAGCTCAGGTTTTATTCCAGAAAATAGAGTATCCGGAAATTGAAGAAGTAAATGATCTTGAGGAAACGAATCGAAATGATGGTAGATTTGGGAGCACGGGAATAATATAGACTTTGATTTTTTGTATTATTCAAGCTAAAATTAGTTTATGAGTAAATATACCCCAGTAATTGGACTTGAGATACACGTGGAATTAAAGACTGATTCCAAGATGTTTTGTGCGTGTAAAAATGACCCGAGTCTTGGCAAGGAACCCAATTCTAATATTTGCCCAGTTTGCACCGCACAACCCGGAACTTTGCCCGTGGCTAATCAGAAAGCCATTGAATTTGTGCAAATGGCAGGGTTAGCTCTAAATTGTGATTTACGAAAAGATTCTAAATTTGATCGCAAGAACTATTTCTATCCCGATATTCCCAAAGGTTATCAAATTTCTCAGTATGACCAACCACTATGCGAAAAAGGTTGGGTGAGTGTGGAAGGCGATAAGATTGTCGGGATAACTAGAATTCATCTCGAAGAAGACACGGGAAAACTGGTGCATCCCAAAGGTGCCAATTATACTTTAGTGGATTTTAATCGGGCTGGAGTACCTCTCATGGAATTGGTAACAGAGCCAGATATTGAAAACGGAAAAGAAGCGCGAATTTTTTGTCAAAAATTGCAACAAATTTTTCGTTATCTAGAGATTTCCGAAGCTGATATGGAAAGGGGACAAATGCGTTGTGAGGTGAATATTTCACTTTATAAAAAAGGTGAGGAAAAACTGTCTGGCACTAAAGTTGAAGTGAAAAATATTAATTCCTTTAAGTTCGTAGAAAAGTCTATTGATTATGAAATTAAAAGACAGACAGAGTTGTTAGATAATGGAGAAGAAATTATTCAAGAAACGCGTGGCTGGAGTGAGCCCAAGGGTGAAACCGTTTCTCAAAGAAAGAAAGAATCAGCTCATGACTATCGCTATTTTCCTGAACCAGATATTCCGCCTTTAAAATTCAATGATGCTTGTATTGAAAACTTAAAAGAAAAATTACCGGAATTGCCGGATGCGAAAGCAAAAAGGCTAGTTGAAGAATATGGATTGTCTAAAGAAAACGTAGAAGTTATTATTTCTGATAAAGATTTGGCGGAATTTTTTGAGGAAGTGGTTTCGGAGCTAAAAGAAAAGAAGGAATCAGGAGAAATTTCTAGCGAAGAAAATAAATTGTTAAAATTGGCGGCGAATTATATCGTCAGCGAATTACAAAAACATTTAGTGAAAAATTTTCAGACGATTAAGGATATTAAAATTAGCGCGGAAAATTACGCTGAGTTGATTGGCATTTTGGCGGATGGAAAAATTAATTCTTCGGCTGGGCAAATTGTTTTGGAAGAAATGTATCGAACTGGTGGTGATCCATCGCAAATTATTGAAAGCAAAAATTTATCACAAGTGAGTGATTCGGGAGAATTAGAAAAAATCGTCTTAGCGGTAATTGACAAAAACCCAAAATCGGTTGAAGATTATAAAGCAGGCAAGCAAAATGCTTTGCAATTTTTGATGGGACAGGTAATGTCGGCAACGAAGGGTAAGGCTAATCCGAAAGTAGTGATGGATTTACTGCGAGAAAAGTTGAATAAACAGTAACTCCAGATCCGCCTTTGGCGGAACAGAAATGGGTGGCAAAGCTAATCCGCAAATTGTAATTGGAATTTTAAAAAATAAATTATAATTATTAATTAAAAATATATGATCGGAGAAAATAATTTTGATTTTTCAAAACCGAAAGAGCAGGAAAAATTCAATAATTTACCAACTGATAAAAAAAATGAATTTATTGAAGATGCTCATGTAGAAGGATTAAAGATGAACAAAGCTGTAGATGATTTTGAAAAATTAAGCGAAGAACAAAGATTATATGGAGTGCGTACTGAAAAATTAGCTGATCCAATTAAAACAGGAATGGGGGAGATAATAGATGCTGAAGGTATTTTAGGTAAAAAACCAGTTAGAGAGCAAATAAAAAGTGAAGAGAAAAAAACTGAGACTCGCGAGGAAATGATGGATAAATTGGAAAAAACTTGGAAGCAGGGAATAAAAGACAGGGAAGAGGTTGAAATGATGCATAATATGAGAGAAATAGATTTTGAAAAAATAAATAACGCTGTTGCAAAATTAACTGAAGAAATTGAGAAAGACAGATTGAGTTTTATTGATGACGAAGATATGAAATTAAAGGTGAAGAAATTGATTAACCTAAAAGAGTTTATTATTGCGGAAAGTGAAAGGTTAAAGCAAAGCGCTTAAAAAAACAAAAGGCCCAGCATTGGCGGGGCCTTTTTTTGTTTTGGTGAGAATGTTTTTACCCCAAGGTGACTGAAAATTTCCTGAACATTATCAAGTCATTTTTTGGGGATGGGTCAAGCCCTTTAAAAACATAGAATTCCACCTTTCTTGGGCTAAAAGGCAAGTTAATAAGTTGAATCGCCAACTGTTGCGGATTTAAAAAACGAAAGCAATTTTTTTTGGTCAAAGAAAAGGAAGCTTTTTTTCTTCCATTTTCAATGGTTACCCCAAGTTTACTTATTGGCGGGGGTTTCATGTTTTCGGGCAGAAATTCAACCCTAATTGATCCATCTTCCTCCTGGGATACGCTGTATATCCGCCTTAATGTAGCCTTAAACAATTCATAATCTTTTCTAGCCACTTTATATTCTCCTTTTCCCTAGTGTTTTATTTATAAAATTAAGGTGCTACTCATGAATGAATAATCTAGCACTAACCATTTTTTTTGTCAAGCTTGACTGGGGATTTTTTGTGTTGTATCTTGTAATATCAATTAATGTGATGATTCCTTTCAAAAATATCGAAACCTTTATAAAAAGGGGATATATATGCTTAAAATAGATGGATTGGCGATTGATAATCAGAGAAGAATTACAATTCCAGTATCAATTTCCAGGAATTTTATTCTCGGAAATTTTGTCTATTTGACCGAAAACTGGGAGAATGGATGTTTGTGTATCTATCGAGAACACAAGCGGAGTCTTTTTGTTGTTGAAGTTTCGGTCAGGATGGATCCTAAAAATGTAATAAGGATTAATGTTCCGGAAGAGTTTCTTGATAGCAATACTTTTTATTGCGGAAAGACTTTTTCCATGGTGCTTTTTGATGATCGTATTGAATTGTGGCCATGGAAAGATAAAGAGAGCTGAGCTCTCTTTTTTAATACAAAAATTTTTGAATAGCTTTTTTACTCTGAGAATAATTTTTGAACCACAAGATTCTTTGATCTTTTTTGAACCAAGTCATTTGGCGCTTGGCATAATCTTTGCTTTCTTGAAATAATTTTTCTTTCATTTCTTGCCGAGTTAATTTTTTTTGTAAAAATTGAGCAATATGACGATATTCAAGCCCAAACATTTCCAATCTTTTCCAGCTGACGCCAAATTTTGAATGTAGATTTTCTACCTCCTTGATCATTCCTTTTTTGAATCTGACAGCTAATCTTTTCTCGATATTTTGATGTAACTTTTCTTTTGATGTATCTATCCCGATCTGGAGGAAGTTGTATTTAGTATTTTGTATATTGTATTTGGTATTTGGTACAGAGCCTAATTTTTTGCATATTTCAATAGCGCGAATAAGGCGGACTTTATTTTTGGCATCAATTTTCTTTGCTCTTTCCAAGTCTAATTTTTGGAGCATTGCGAAAAGTTTTTCCGCACTTAATTTATTTAATTTTTCCCGTAATTTAAAATCTGGTTTTACTTCGGGAAAATCAACATCATCAACAATGGCTTTGATCCAAAAACCAGTGCCACCACAGATGATTGGTAATTTATTTCTTTTTAAAATGCTTTCAATTACTTTTTCGGCAGCTTTTTTATATTTAGCAACACTGTAGTCTGTCTTGGGATTTACAATATCAATCATATGATGAGCAATTCTGTTGCTCCAATAAATTTTGGAATTTGAAATTTGGATTTTGGATTTTGGGATGGAAAAATCGCGTTCGATTTTTCCAGTCCCTAGGTCCATCCCACAGTAAATTTGTCGGCTATCGGCCGAAATTATTTCCCCATTGAATTTTTGGGCAATTTTTATTGCTAAATCAGACTTCCCGGAAGAGGTTGGACCTAAAATAACGATAATTTTGGGATTTGCTTTTGTCATATCTGAGGATTATACTACTAATAGAAATAAAATGAAATAGTACCTAAAATCATATAATATGGAGGTGGATATGGCAAAGAGAGCCGATCTAACTGGTTTGCCGATTAGTTTTAGTCTTCGCATAGGTCTTTCAAAGGTTGCCACGTCCTGTGTAAATTGTCAAAAGGCGGATTGCACTTATGATCAGCAATACTGTCAGAAAGAATTTTTGGATTTTTTATTGGAAGTGGCCGAAGAAGCCGAGGAATTGATGGAGGCTGAAACACTTCAAAAATTTAAAGAATTTTTGCAGGATGTTAATGAAGCTTGTTTTCGATGCAAGACAAGTATGATTTCAGAAAGAAAAAGCGTAATCAATGATTATCTTTCCAAGATAATCTTAAGAATGTCATCGTCTATCGCTGACGAATCTTCTGAGACAGAGGAGGGAGGTCAAGAAACTGGTCAAGGAAGAGTCGTAAAGCTTGAATTTAATCGTAAATAATCTTGGAGTATGGGGCAAGGAATATCTTGCCCTTTTTTATTTTTCCAAAATTCCTTCTAAATTCCAAATATTTGCTTTGGTGATTTTGGCTTTGATAATTTTTCCAATCAAACTTTTTTTGGTAACTGGTATTTTTACATTTTTCATTGTGCGGGTATGGCCGAAATAGAATCCATTTTTTTCTGTGTCGATTAAAATCTCAATATTTTTTTCAAGATATTGTTGATTATTCTGAAAGGCGGTTTTTTTGAGAATTTCATTCAAAAATTTTTCCCGGCGGACTTTTTCGGCTTTGGAAACATTATTTTTCATTTTGGCGGCGACGGTGCCAGGACGCGGTGAGAATTGGCCGAAATAAATCATATCATAGCCGACTTTTTCCATAATCTTGGCCGATTCCAAAAATTGCTTTTTGGTTTCTTCTGGGAAGCCGACAATGATGTCGCCATTCAAAGAATAAATTTCTTTTGGTTTATATTTCTGGAAAGCCTTTTTAATTTTAGCAATTAATCCTAAATAATGTTCGGCAGTATATTTGCGATTCATTTTTTCCAGAATCTGGTCATCGCCAGCTTGAATTGGGAGATGAACATATTCGCAAACCTTTTTGGATTTGGCGATTGTTTCAATCAACTCATCTGACATATCTTTGGGATGAGAAGTTAAAAATCTAATCCAGAAATTGCCGGGAATTTTATTGATCATTTTTAATAAATCAGAAAAGTTTGTAGTTTTTGGTTTTTGGTTTTTGGAATTTATTTGGAATTTGTAATTTGTAATTTGGGATTTATAACTATTTACGTTCTGGCCTAATAATGTTATTTCCTTATATCCTTTGGCAGCTAAACTACGCACCTCAGCAAGTATTTCTTTGGCTGGTCGGGAAACTTCGTGTCCGCGGGCATAGGGAACGACGCAGTATGAGCAAAAATTATTGCAGCCGGTCATGACCGGCACATAGGCCGAGGCTGGGTTATTATAGTCAGACTTTATGGAAAGATAAGATTTGATTTCTTTGTTTAGATTTTTTTGTGCCGAAATTTTTAATTTTAAATTTTTAATTTTAAATGAATTATTTAATTCTTTAATGACGAAATTTTTAATAGTTTCTATTTCTTTTATCTCACAGAAAAGATCTACTTTACCCTTCATTCTTCTAATTACATCTTTCCTGTTCGCTAAGCAACCAGTCAAAATAATTTTTGCTTGCTTCTTACTTCTTACTGCTTGCTTCTTAATGTTGTGGATGAGTCCATAAACGCGATCCTCGGCCATTTGCCGCACGCCGCAAGTATTGATAATGACCAAATCAGCCTCTTTAATATCAGAAGCTTCTTTGATTTTCATATTTTGGAGCATTCCGGCAATTCTCTCGGAATCACTATAGTTCATCTGGCAACCAAAAGTTTTGATATAATATTTCATAATTCATTTGATCCCGCACTAACTTTTTATCGGCGCAAAGCGCCAAAATTGGTATTACATAAAAAGTTAGTGCGGGATTTGACATCCGAAGGTTTTTATGTAATACTTCATTCTTGACCTTTAACATTTAGAATACTAAACAGAATAGCCTAATTTCAGGCAAAAATCAAGCCGAGGAGGTTTATTATGAGAGATTTTGGAAGAACGGAGCAATGTGAATTTAATAGATTTAATCAAGAAGTAATTAAGAAAATTCTCAGAGAGGCGAGTGCAGGAAGAATGGCGGATGTATTTTTTTGTTCTTACGACGAAGGCGTGTTTTTCTGTGATAAAAATAAGGATTATTTAACATGTCAGATTCTCAGTGTTTCAAAGAACGGAATTAAAGTTAGGCTTTTTGCAGGAAAATGTGTAGATATTAAATTTTCAAAAATTTATATTTTAAGTATTTATGAAATCAAGGATGTTGTCTGTGAGTTTATAGAACTTCAAGGTTGGAAAAATAAAATCACACCTGTAATCGGAGATCTGATATCAAGTATGTAATATATTAAGCAAAAGGCGGAAGTGGCATTGTCCTACTCCCGCCTTTTTTGTTTTTTTATTAGATCCCGAAACAAGTTCGGGATGACCCCTCCAAGGCGAGGTCATTTTTTATCTGCAATTTCTTGAGAAATATTTTTGATAAATTCTGCAATCGTTAGTGTCTCCTGATTTTTATCATTTCTCTTTCGAATTGCGACTGATTCGGAATTCATTTCTTTTTCTCCCACCACTAACATATACGGAATTTTTTGTTTCTCGGCTTCGCGAATGCGTTTGCCTAAACTTTCTGCAGAATTATCTAGCTCCACTCGAATGCCAGCTTGGAGTAATTCCTCTTGCACTTTTTTAGCATAGTTGCCAAATTTTTCTTCGGAAACAGGGATGACAATTGCTTGCACTGGAGAAATCCAAAGAGGGAAGGCGCCGGCATAGTGTTCGATTAAAACTCCAATGAATCTTTCGAAAGATCCAAAGAGGGCACGATGAAGCATGTAAGGTCTTTCTTTCTCGCCTTCTTTATTAATAAAGCTTAAATCAAATCTTTCCGGAAGATTAAAATCAAATTGCAACGTGGAGCATTGCCACTCACGTCCCAAGCAATCCTTAATTTTAAAATCCAATTTTGGACCATAGAAAGCAGCCTCACCTTCTTCTTCGACATAATTTAATTTTTTTTCCTGAACTACTTCTTTGAGAATTTTTTCCGTAAAATCCCAACCCTCATCATTGCCGGCATATTTTTCTTTATTTTTTGGATCTCGTAGCGATAGGTAGATATTATATTCAGTAAAACCAAAGGTGGAAAGCATATGAATGATGAAATCAGTGGCTCTGATGATTTCTTTCTTGGCTTGTTCTTTTGAGCAAATAATATGTCCATCATCTTGGGTAAAGCCTCTAACGCGAGTGAGGCCGGAAAGCTCTCCAGATTTTTCATAACGGTAAACCGTTCCACATTCTGCCCAACGAATTGGAAGCTCTCGGTAGCTTCTTCCGCGTGAATTATACAGAACGACATGGAATGGGCAGTTCATTGGTTTCAAAAGATATTCTTCGCTGATTTCTTTTTTATCCCCAGTTTGAATTTCTTTGAGGCTCCGACCAATTTCCAATGGGGGATACATACTTTCGTTATAAAATCCCCAATGACCGGAAGTTTCCCAAAGTGAGCGACTGCCAATATGTGGAGAGCGGACTAACTCATAGCCATTTTTCAAATGTTCTTGGTGCCAAAAATCCTCCATAATTTTCCAGAGGAGCGCGCCTTTGGGTTGCCAAAGAACCAATCCTTGTCCAACAGTGGAATCAATCATAAACAAATCTAATTCCTTGCCAATTTTTCGATGATCGCGTTTGGCGGCTTCGGCCAGTTGAAGTTCGTATTCTTTCAATTCTTTTTTAGACTCAAAAGCCACACCATAAATTCTTTGCAGTTGCTTATTATTCTCATCGCTTTTCCAATACGCGCCAGAGATGCGTGTGAGCTTGAAGCCTTCAGATTTTATTTCGCCAGTGGAATCTAGATGTGGCCCAGAACATAAATCCACAAAAGAACCAGCTTTATACAAAGAAACTTTTTTGTTTCCTTCTTTTTCCAAATCATCCAAAATTTCCAGTTTATATCTTTGTCCTAATTCTTTGAAATCCTTTTTAGCGTCAACGGTTGTGATATCGACTTGTTCAAATTTATGATTAGCTTTGATAATTTCGCGCATCTTCTCTTCCAAAAGCGGAAGATCTTCGGGGATTAGAGTGCGGGGCAAATCAAAATCATAATAGAATCCATTTTCGATAGCTGGTCCCATCCCAAATTTAGCTTCGGGAAACATTTGGAGAATAGCTGAAGCCAAGACGTGGGCGGTTGAGTGGCGCATGATTTCGATTTTGTTGATTTCTTTTTTCATATAATTTAAATTTAAAAATTAAAAAATGCCAAAAAATTAATTGATCTCGGGATCCCGCTCTTCAACAGGATGGTTCCACCCGAGTTCCCTTGATTTTTGGGCACTCTTTGCGTCTATGGGTTGACGCTAGACCGAAACTCCGCGGTTGGTTAGTCCGCTTTGACGTTTCATTTGATTGTATTTTTATTATAACTGAAACTCAAAAATAATCAACCCATTAATTTTGTAGGAAAAATTTTGACTTTTTATTTTTTTTGTTCTAAAATTTGATTAGAAGTTAAAAACATTTTTATGTTAACAAAAAATACAACTCAAGAATTCGTAACCTCAAACATAAAAATTTTTAGTCTTATTTAAAACTCGAGTAGCACTCGAGTTTTTCTTTTTTAGGGGAAAGTGTTTTTTAAAAAGAAAAATATATCTTTTTGTGTTAAAGGCATGAAAGAAAAAAAAATAAAAAATAAGGGCGGAATATTTTTTTTCGCAAAACAAATAGCACTTGGAATAAGGGACGCATTTTTTATGATGGTTGTTCTGGCTATTTTTAGTTTTTGTCTATTCTATGCCAAAACTCTGGTACCTGATTTAAAAAATCGCCAAATTAATCAAACCACCATTTTCTATGATCGAACTGGTGAGCATATTCTCTATGAAATTCATGGGGAAGAAAACCGTAAAATTATCACCCATAATGAAATTCCCGATGTAGTGAGAGTGGTGACCATTGCGGCTGAAGATGATAATTTTTATCATCATATTGGGATTGATTTTTTTTCCATCCTGCGGGCGATGAAAGTGAATATTGAGAATAAAGAAATTTTACAAGGTGGGTCAACTATCACGCAACAATTGGCGCGCAATGCATATTTAACTCGAGAGAAAAGTTTAGTGCGAAAAATTAAAGAAACTTTTTTGGCTCTAAAAATTGAAAGAAAATATACCAAAGATGAAATTTTAGATTTCTATTTAAACGAAGTGCCTTATGGTGCCAATGCTTATGGGATTGAAACTGCGGCACAGACTTTTTTTGGAAAATCTGCCAAGGATCTAACCTTGGATGAAGCAGCTTTTTTAGCGGCTCTGCCCAAAGCTCCATCCTATCTCTCTCCCTATGAAAGGAACCGAGACAAATTGATTTTAAGGCAAAAAAATATTTTATGGCGAATTTCTGAGCTTGAATTGGCGCAGAAGCAAGAAGTAGAAAATGCTATTGCTGTTGATACGTTAGCCAAGGTAAAACCAATATTTCATCCAATTGAGGCTCCCCATTTTGTTTTCTATGTTCGTGAACAATTAGAAGAAAAATACGGGCAAGAATTTATGGAAACAGCTGGATTGCAAATAAGAACTACCTTGGATTATGAAATGCAAAAACAAGCAGAAATTTTATTAAAAGAAACTGTTCCAAATAACGAAAAAAGATTTGGTGCTTCCAACTCCGCGCTCGTGGCTTTGAACCCAAGAAATGGAGAAATTCTAGCGATGGTTGGTAGTCGAGATTATTT
>Ga0172371_10010706_pt1 | contig 12348 bp, 8 predicted proteins | sample Lak12m_FD_114543 | JGI IMG/M metagenome (GOLD analysis project Ga0172371, IMG submission 114543) | Freshwater microbial communities from Kabuno Bay, South-Kivu, Congo - kab_022012_12m | ecosystem: Environmental > Aquatic > Freshwater > Lake | place: Democratic Republic of the Congo: South-Kivu... | reverse complement strand
CGCGTCCTGCTCCTCGCGGCCGATGCCGTACTCCTCCGCGAGGTTCTCGGCCGTCAGACCCATGGTCAGGTCGCCGTACACCTCGTATGGCTGCGAACGCAGCTGGCTCTCGGTGTTGGAGTCCACGACCACGCTGTTGCCGGCCACGAAGCCGAAGCGCGCGCCGCGCAGGTAGTACGGCGCCAGGCTCATGCTCTCCACGCCGCCGGCGACCACGACCTCGGCCTCGCCGCTCCAGATGGCCTGCACGGCGTTGTGGACGGCCTGCAGGCCCGAGCCGCACTGGCGCATGACCGTGTAGGCCGGCACCTCGACGGGGAAGCCGGCCTTGAGCGCCGCCACGCGCGCGAGGTTGGCGGCGTCGGCGCTCTGCTTGGTCTGGCCGAGGATGACCTCGTCCACCTCGGCCGGCGCCACGCCGGCGCGCTCGACCGCCGCCTCGAGCACGATCCGCCCCAGCTCCTCGGGCTGGACGTCCCTCAGCGCGCCGTCGATGCGGCCGAGCGCCGTGCGCACGGCCGAGACGATGACGACGTCAGAGGTCCGGCGCCGGGGCGCGCTGTACGGATGCCCGCCGTCGGGAGCGCCTCTGCCCGGCGGATGCGTCACGCGTACGCCATCATCCCGCCGTCGACGTACAGGACGGTGCCGGTGATGAAGTCGGAGGCCGCCGAGGCCAAGAAGACGGCCGGACCGACGAGGTCCTCCACGTCGGCCATACGCCCCATCGGCACGTTGAGCAGCATGCGCTCGTACCGCGAGGAGTCCTGCTTGATGCGCTCGGCCGTCATCGGCGTCCGCGTAATGATCGGCCCCAGCGCATTGACGTAGACCTTGTACGGCGCCAGCTCGACGCCGAGCTGCTTGGTGATCATCTTGACGGCGCCCTTGGTGGCGCAGTACCCGGCGTTGCCTCCGAGCGCGCCGCGGTCGTCGCGCACCGAAGAGAGGTTGATGATCTTGCCGGCGCCCTGCTGGATCATGTGCGCGCCGAACAGTTTGCAGGCCATCATCACGGCCTTGACGTTGACGGCGAAGAGCTTGTCCCACTCGTCCATTGGGTACTCGGTGGCGTGCGCCTTGAAGTTGTAACCCAGGGCGTTGACGAGGATGTCGACGCTGCCCATGTTCTCGACCGTCCTGTCGACGAGCCCCTGCATGCTGGCTTCGTCGGTGGCGTCCACCTCGTGCGTGAAGACCGCGCCGTGCCCCGCCTTGGCGAGAGCGTTGACGCTCCGCTCCAGCCCCGCCGCGTCGCGGTCGGCCATCTCGAGCCGGGCGCCGTAGCGCAGCAATCCGGCGGCGATGGCAGTACCCATGCCGCCGGCCCCGAGGACCACGGCGTTCTTGCCCTTCAGCGAGAAGATGTCTTCCATGGTCAGCGTGTCCCTTCAGTAGTGGTCATGTGCTCGTGGGTACCGATGCGCGGCGGCTCCCGGAACCCATGGTCCCGGCCCCGATCACCGCATCCTTCCGCTCGCCGCTGGCACGCGCGGTGTGCTCCTAATGGTATTCACATATCACTTTTTGCAGAACTGAGCCTAGGCCATCGGGGGCCACAGTTCAAGTGGGAGGCGTGCCTGCAAGGCTGAGGATGGGGCTCTGGTCCGGGCAGCGACCGGGGCACCGGTCGGCGGAGTGACTGAGACGCAGCGGCGGCCGGGTCGCCCGCGGGCACCCCGGCCGCCGTGTGGTGCGTCAGTCCGGCGCCGAACCGGCGTACCCGAGGTACGCCGAGAGCGCCGCGGCGCTGTCCTTGACCGCCGCGACGCAGGAGTCGCGCTCGGTCGGCCCGAAGCGCCCGGTGGGCACGACCAGGCCGATGCTGCCGATGACCCGCCCCACCTGGTCACGGACTGGGGCGGCCACGGCGCAGGTGCCGACATTACGCTCCTCCATGTCGAGCGCGACGCCTTCGCGGCGCGCCCGGTCCAGCTCGGCCGCCAGCTCATCGGAGTCGGTGATCGTCCTGGGTGTCAGGCGCGCGTGCGGCGTCGCGACCACACGCGCCCGCTCCTCGTCCGGCAGCGATGCCGCGAACATCTTGCCGTGCGCGTTGGCTGTGTCCCCGATGACGCGACCCACGGCCACCTCACGCTGGTGCGGCCGGGGAGAGTCGACCATGTCCACGCACACGGCGGACCCGTCAACATCCACGGCGAGCGTCGCCGACTCGCCGGTCTGCTCCACCAGCGCCTCCATGTACGGGCGCGCGATGGTGACGAGGTCGGCGTAGCCCTCCGAGAGATACGTGGAGGCGAGCAGGGCCGGCCCCAGCCGGTAGCGCCCACTCGTGCGGTCGGTCACCAGGTAGCCGGCGCTCTGCAGCGTCCTCGCCATACGGTACCCGGTCATGCGAGGCAACTGGAGCGCGGCGACCATCTCGTCGAGCGTCCACTCGCGGTGGACGGCGTCGAAGAGGCTCAGCATGCCGAGGCCCTTGGCGAGTGCCCGGACGACGAAGGCGTCGCCGCGATCGGCGCCGTCGGACCCGTCGGCCGTCCTGCGCCTGTTCGCACCGGTCCGGGTCTCACGTGGCATGGCTCAGGCCTCTCTCCGTCAGCTCGCGAACATGGCGTCGATGTCCGCCTCGGCCACGTCGTAGCGGTTGCCGGACGGCAGGACGGCCTCCTCGATGCAGAACGAAGGGAGCCTGTCGTCGGCCGCCGTCATGCCGGCGGCACGGTTGAACGCCCGCTCCCCGCGGACGACCTCGTTGCCCATGCTGATGAGGAAGTCGTCGGGCAGATCCTCCCCGGTCACAGCGCGCGCAGCATCGACCATGAGACCCTGGAGCTCCGGGATGTCGAGCGCCGGCAGTGTCGCGAACAAGCACATGCCGAGAGAGTCGATGGCCGCGAAGTAGCACTGCAGGAACTCGGAGATCTGCGCCTGACCCTCGGACGAAGCGGGATCGTAGCCCGGGTTCGCGGGGCTCGGGAGCGCATTGCCGCAGGTGTGGTCGGCGCCCTGCGTGGCCGTGGCGTAGGTCGTGCCTGTACCTTTGAGCACGCGAGGGTCGTAGGCGGCAAAGCTCTGCCCCTTGACTGCGGGGATGCGCGAGACGCCGAGCGCCCTGCCAGTGACGGCGCAGCCGCTGGCCAGCAACCGCGCGTTCTTGTCGCCGCTGGTGAGCTTGCTGAGCATGTCGTGGGCACCCTGTCCGTCGCCCCACTGCAGCAGGCCGGCCTCCATGGCCACGCCCATGGCGGCGCCGACATCCATGGTGTCGAGGCCGAGGTCGTCGCAGAGGCGGTCGATGCGCGCGACCAGGTCGATGTCATCGATGAGGCAGTTGGAACCCACCAGGCCGATAGTCTCGAACTCCAGCCCCGAGGTGATCGGGATGCCATCCTCGTCGGTGTACACCTGCGAGCAGTTGATGATGCAGCCGCGCATGCAGCTGTGCTTCGGATCGGACATGGGGCGCGCGTTCATGAGCTCCACCATGTGCTCGCCGGTGATGGCCTCCGCCTTGTCGTAGGTGCCGGCCGAGAAGTTCTTCGTGGCGAGGCAGCCCATCGACTGCGTCACGTTGACGAGAAAGGCGGAGCCGAGTGCCTCGAGGGCGGTCATCGCGGGGTGCGAGAGGATGCCGTCGGCAAGCTTCTTGGAGACGTCCTTGAGCGCGGCCGGATCGGCGACCGCGACTCCGGGACCGCCGGCCCCGTCGATGACGATGGCCTTGAGGTTCTTGGACCCCATCACGGCGCCGAGGCCGCCGCGCGCGGCGGCCCGCAGATAGTGGTCAGCGGTCGTCACGATCACGGCCGCCGCCTTCATCTGCAGCTCTCCGGCCGGGCCGATGCAGATGAACGAGACCTTGTCGCCGTACTTCTGCCGCAGGCCGTCCACGGTGGCGTACGAGCCGAGACCGGCAAGCTCGGGCGCGGCCACCAGCTCCGCCCCGCCCGCGCCGATCACGAGCACGCTGAGCTCGGCGGCGCAGCCCCTGAGCTCGATGCCGCGCAGCCCGAGCCGCGCCAGCGCACGCGCGGCAGAGCCGCCGGAGTTGGCCTCCTTGATGCCGCCGGTGAGCGGGCTCTTGCCACCCACGGACAGCCGGTGACCGTTGGGCACCGCCGTGCCGGCGAAGACGCCGGCGGCGATCACGAGGACGTTGTCCGGTCCGAGCGGGTCGGCCGTCGGCTCCACGTCCCTCGCCACGATGGCCGAGGTGAGCCCGTGGCCGCCGAGCGCCACGTACTCGGCTGCCAGAGGTTCCTGAACGGCTGAGCCCGAGGTCAGATCGACAGTGAGAAAGTCAGTCAAGGTCGCTCACATCCTTTCCCGGGGCCGGAGCGTCGCCCACGCTCGCCCATCCGCCGCCCGGAGCAGACCAGAAGTGATATAGGCATATCACTTCCCAACAAGACGGGTGCAGTATGCGACGTTCTCGCGCCCGATACAACACCCGGTCCCGAGGTCCGTCACGTCGGGCAGGCCCCAGTCCGGTGCGGCCGGTCGCCGGGACCGGTCCGCGGGCTGGGTCACCCGCGCGGGTTGAGCCTCGCGCCCGGCAGGCGGAGGTCGCGCATGCCGATGAGGCCCGCGGGGGCCTCCAGTACCGCGGAGATGACATTGGCGACGACGGTGCTCGTCGCCCACCCGTCCTCGTGCTCCAGCTCGAGCCGCAGCTTGACGTTAGGCTCGCCCGTGACCCGGACGTCGACCCGGAAGGGCGGCAGGTCGGAACAGAGCGGACCGTGCACGGTGAGCCGGATGACCTCCCTCCCGGCGCGATGGCCAGTGGTCGTCTGCAGGAACCCGCACACCGTGCCCTGCCGCACCTCAAGGGCGCCGACACGGATGTCGTGCGGCGCCAGCAACGGCTCGCAGGCCTCGCGGACCTCGTCCACGTCGAGCCCCACGGCTGCGGCGACCTGATCCATGGGCTCGGCGAACTCGATGTCCACTTCCCCCCCGAGCCGGCGACGATACTCGTCCTCCGGCAGCCCCAGTCCCATGCCCTTCCACACCGTGGGGCCGTACGGGTACACATCGCCGAAGATGCGGACGTCGATGTGCTCGATGGTCCGGCAGCCCAGCGTAGCGACGATGGGCACCACGTCCGGCAGGAACCCCGGGCAGACGCCGGTCCCCAAGACTGACCGGCCGGCCTCCCGGGCGGCCGCGTCGAGGCGGACGGAGTCCTCGGGAAACGTGCGCCACGGCCAGGACAGCGGCTCCGACGTGGCGATGACGTCGCAGCCGGCATCGAGGGCGGCCATGACCTGCGGGGTCAGCTCATCGAGGTCGGTGACGGTGCACAGAAGCGCGATATCGGCGTCCACCTCGCGGAAGCCGTCCGCCACCGAGGGGCGCACCTCGAGGCCGAGGCTCCGACCGAGGCCCAGCACGTCGCCGAGGTCGCGGCCCGCGAGCCGCGGATCGTGGTCGCAGGCGGCCACGATCTCGACGCCGTCGCGCTCCAGCAGGACGAGACAGAGCTTGCGTCCCATCTCGCCGATGCCGACCGCCACCACGCGGATCGGACGGGGCCGGCCCGCCGCGGCGGAGCTGCCGGCGACGCCTGGCGGGATGCCGTTCGTCATGCGTCCTCCTCTCCGGCCGGGCTCAGCCGTGCTCCGGCAGCCCGGCGGCGCGCCGCAGAGCGCGCACGACTATGGCGCCGGCGACCTGGACCTTGTAGCGGTTCGCCGGCAGCGGCAGACAGGCGCCGGCGACACTGCCGGCGACGAGCCGGGCGACATCCGGCGAGCCGAGGTCCTGCAGCCGGAGGCCGACGATGGCCGCCTCGGCGGCCGGCAGGCGCAACGGTACCGGCGCGGCCGCCCCGAGCACGACGCGCGGGTCGTCCACGGCGCCTCCCGCGTCGACGAACGACACGGCCGCCGACACGATCGGGAAGTCGATGGTGTTGCGCAGACGGAACTTGCGGTAGCCGCAGCGGCGAGCGGCCGACCCGGCGGGCACGATCACCTCCAGGACGAGCTCTCCGAGCTCCAGGACGGTGGAGCCGGCCGGTGCGGCCGCGAAGAAGTCCGCGGCCAGGATCTCTCGCGCAGTCGTGACGACCACAGCGTCGAGCGCCACGAACACCGGCGCGAGGTCCGACGGGCTCGCGGCGACGCAGCCGCAGTTGAAGCAGCGCGCCGCCTCGGCCGCTACGTCTCCGGACCCGAGGGTGTGGGAGTCCTCGTCCCAGAGCGTGCGCTCTCCCGGAGATCGGATCGGGGCACCGCAGCGTGACGAGCGATTGACGCAGGCCGGGTCGAGAGCCTGAAGAGCCACACTGCCGCCCACGTCCACCGGCCCTGGTCCCACGACGCCGTCGGCGGCGCCTCCGGGCTCGGGGGCGCCCAGCTCGGCGTCGATCGCCTGGGCCGCGCGTCGCCCGGCCGCGAGAGCGGAGATGACCGTCGCCGGCCCGGTCACCACATCGCCGGCGGCGTAGACGTCCTCGGTGACCGTCCGCTGCGTGAGCGTATCGGCGCCAAGCCGGCCGCCCTCGAGCCGCAGGCCGGCCGCCTCGAGGGCGACCCCGTCCACACGCTGTCCGATGGCGAGGATTACTTCGTCAGCGGACACGGTCTCGCGATCGTGGTCGTCGAACGAGGGCGCGAAGCACGCGTGCTCGTCGAACACCGACGTACAGCGCACCAGCTCCATCCCGGTCAGCGTGCCGTCCTCGTCGCGCAGCACGCGCGCGGGCCCGCAGGAGGGCGCCAGCACGATGCCCTCGGCCAGCGCCGCCTCGACCTCCTCGAGCAGGGCGGGCATCTCGTCACACGACTCGAGGCACGCCACAGTCACCTGTTCGGCGCCAAGGCGGCGCGCCGTGACGGCCACGTCCATGGCCACGCTGCCGCCCCCGATGACGAGCAGGCGAGGACCGGGCACGCGCCGATCTCCTTGCGCGACGGCCTTGAGGAACATCAGGCCTGCGCCCAGCTCGTCCTCCCCCTGCAGGCCGATCCGCGGCAGCGCCCAGGCGCCGGTCGCCACGACCACGCGGTCGAACTCGGCGCGCAGGGCACCGATGTCGAGCGTCTGGCCCAGCGTCATGCACGTGCGGACCTCGACACCGAGTCCCTCGATGAGCGCCACGGTCCTGGCAAGCACCTCGCGCGGGAGCCGGTACTCGGGGATGCCGTACCGCAACATGCCGCCGGCCTCGTCCGCGCCTTCGAACAGAGTGACGCCGTGGCCGCGCAGCCGCAGGTAGTACGCGGCCGAGAGACCCGCCGGGCCGGACCCCACGACGGCGACCCTGCGCCCCGTCGGAGCTGCCGGTTCGCCCAGCAGCTGGGGGTGGCCGAGGACGTGGTCGCCGAGGTAGCGCTCCACGTCGCGCACCGAGACCGCCTCGTCGAAGAGGCCGCGGTTGCACTCCTCCTCGCACGTGTGCGGGCAGACGCGCCCGGTGACGGCCGGCATGGGATTGCGCGCCAGCAGGCGCCGGGCCGCCTCGTCCACAGCGCCGGCACGGAGCAGCTCCATGTACTCGGGGATCTCCACGGCGCCCGGGCACGCACCCGAGCACGGCCGCGTGTCCACCTTCATCGAGCCGGCGATGGAGTGGTACCGGCTGTCGCCGGTGAGCGCGTTGCAGTACCTGCCTCCCTTGCGGGTGCAGTCGAACGTGTCCTCGGGGGCACGGTAGTACCAGCAGCGAGGCTCCTGGCAGAGGTTGCCGCCGACCGTGCCCATGTTGCGGAGCTGCGGCGACGCCACCGCGTGAGCCGCCTCCGCGAGCGCGGGGAAGCGCTCGCGCACCAGTACGTCCCTCTCCAGGTCAGCGAGGCGGACCAGACTACCCACGGCAAGGCCGCCGTCGCGCTCGACCACACCGTCCAGCCCGGCCACGCCCTTGAGGTCGACGACGACCTCCGGCTGCCGCGCGTGCACCCGGTCCTTGACGAGCCCATACACGTCCGTGCCGCCGGCCACGGCCCGCGCCCCCGCGCCGACTTGCGCCAGCGCGTCCAGCGCGCCGGCGACGCTCTCCGCCCTCCGGTAGGTGAACGTCACGGCGCCACCTCCCGAGGCGCCGCCGCCGAAGCCCGGTCGCCGGTTGCGGCGAGATCCGCCGACGCCAGCCGGCCGCGGACGTCCGCGGTCAGCACTTCGTCGAGGCCCGGACGCCCGTCGCGCAGCCGGGCCAGCGCCTCGAGCATCGTCTCGGGCTTGAGCGGGATCTCGTTGACCCTGGCACCGGTGGCGTTGTACACGGCGTTGAGGATCGCGCGCGGCGTACAGGTGATGGCCGACTCCCCGATGCCGCAGGCGCCGTACTCGCCGGCGCCTTTCCAGACCTCCAGAAGTACCGGCTCGACGGTGGGCATGTCGAGCATGGTCGGCATGGTGTAGCCGACCCAGTCGAACGCCAGCGGCCGGCCGCTGGCCTCGTCGTAGACGACCTCCTCGTACAGCGTCTCGCCGAGCGCCTGCACCTGAGCGCCGATCTGCTGCCCCTCGGCGCCGGGCGGGAACATCACCGTCCCGGCGTCGTGCACGACCACGAGGCGCTCCACGTCCACCTTGCCGGTGTCGGGATCCACGGCGACCTCCACGAAGGAGGCCAGGTACGGCGCGCCCGTCTTGTCGAGCGGCGGCATATCGGTTGCGGCGGCACGCAGCGGCAGCATGTCGGGCGCCTGCAGCACGTCGTGCACCGTCAAGCCGGCGGGCGCGCCGTCCACGAGTATCTCGCCGTCACATACGTCCACGGCCGCCGCGTTGACCTCGAGCATGCCGGCGGCCGTGCGGCACAGCTGCGCGCGGATGTCGTCCACCGCCAGGTGCATCACCTCAGCGTGCAGGTAGGCGACTGCACTGTCCGTCTGGACCATGTCCTTGAGGCCGGTCTCCGTGTCGGTGTTCGCGATCCACTCGACGTCGTCCGGGGTCACCCCGAGAAAGGCCATCGACTCGGCGCACGCCAGCACGGCGCAGGTGTTGGAGCCCGTGCCGGTCTCGGCCATGGGCGCGTCCAGCACCACCGAGCCGTCCGGGTTCAGGGTGACGCCGACCTGCACCCGGCCGCGGGCCTCCTCCTGCCAGGCCGAGTGCCAGGCATGGTGAAAGGAGAACCCGAGGCCTCGCACTCTGCCGTCGGCTCCGGGGCCCGCGGCGCCGGGCGCACCGCGATGCTCCCAGCCGATGCGTCCCGCACCCGCCGCCAGCACCGCCTGCAGGCTGGCGTTGGGCGTCTCCTCCCACTCGTGGCTGAAGTTGCGCACCGCCACCTCGACGGGGTCCATGTCGAGCTTCTCCGCCAGCTCGTCCACCGCGAGACCCATGGCCAGGTTGAACTGGATGTTGCCGACGCCGCGCATGCAGCCGCCGGGGATGCTGTTGGTGTACACGGAGTGACCCTTGAGCTTCACGGCGGGGATGCGCGGCAGCAGCACCTCGAGGGCGTCCAGTTCGAGCACCATCTTGACGGCGGCGTGGGTGTGCTCGGCGTAGGCGCCGCTGTCGCCGAGCGCGTGCGTCTCCAGGGCGGTCATACGGCCATCGCGCGTGGCGCCGACGCGGAGCCAGTATTCGACCGCGTTGCGGGTGTCGTGGAAGTCCTCACGGCGCGTGTGCTTGAAGCGCACAGGGCGGCCGGTGCGGCGCGCGAGGATGGCGGTGAAGATGAAGAACACCTGGTCGCCGACGTTGCCACGCCCGAACGAGCCGCCGAGGTAGGGGCAGATCACGCGCACTCTGTTCAGCGGCAGGTCCAGCATCTCGGCGATGTGCATGCGCGTCTGGTCGGCCTGATAGAGGTTGGTCCAGCAGGTGAGCTTGCCGCCCTGCCAGCGTACGAGACAGCCGCGCGTGTCCAGACAGCCGTGGTCGGCGCGGTGGTGACGAGACGTGACCTCGACGACCACGTCGGCCGCGGCGAAGCCGGCCGTCACGTCGCCGTGCGTGTAGAACACGTCCTCCTGCGTGTCCTCCGCCACGGGGAACAGGTTGGAGGCCGGGTTGATCTCCGGATGGATGAGCGGGGCGCCCGCGGCGAGGGCCTCGGGCGGGCGTAGGGCGAACGGCAGTTCTTCCCACTCGACGTCGAGCAGGCGCAGCGCCTCCTCGGCGATCGCCTCGGTCTCGGCGGCGACCACGGCGCCGGCCTCGTCGCCGGCCCAGGTGACGTGATCGCCGAGCACCCGCCGGTCGCGCAGGCTCGGCCAGTACATCTGCTTGTACCCCGCCGTGTTCATGCTGGTCCAGGCCTGGTTGGTTGGCTTCAGCGCGGCGACCTCGGGGTCGGCGTACGTGAGCACGCAGTGCACGCCGGGCAGCGCCTCGGCACGAGACGTGTCGATGCTTACGATGCGCGCATGCGGATACGGGCTGCGCAGCACGCGCGCGTGCAGCATGCCGGGCAGTCTTATGCCGAGGGCTATGTCGTCGAGGTACTCGGCGCGCCCGCTCGCCTTCTCGAGGCCGTCGATGCGCGGCCGGTACGTGCCGACGAAGCGACGCGGCTCGCGCGGCACGAAGGCACTCACGACTGGGACCCTCTATCGGCGGACGCCTGCGGCGCGCCGCCCCCGCCCGCGACGGGCGCGCCCTCCGCGCCGTCCGGGGCCCGCAGCGGCGCGCGCCGCGCGCGCAGCTCCGCGGCGGCGTTGAGCACGGCCCTGGCGATGCCCTGGTAGCAGCCGCAGCGACACAGGTTGCCGGCCAGCGCCTCCCGGACCTCGTCGAGCGTCGGGTCCGGGTTCTCGTCCAGAAAGGCCTTGGCCGTCATCACGGCCCCCGGCGTACAGAAGCCGCACTGCAGGGCCGTACCGTGGCCGGGCTCGCACTGGCAGGCGAACGCCAGCACCACCGGGTCGTCGGGGGCAAGACCCTCGATGGTCAGGACCTCGTGCCCTGCTGCCTCGACGGCGAGGGTCATGCAAGAGAGCACCGCCCTCCCATCCACGATGACGGTGCAGGCGCCGCAGGCGCCCTCGTCGCAGGCCACCTTGAGGCCGGTCAGCCCGAGGTGGTCGCGCAACACGTCGGCAAGGGTCTCGGAGCCCGACAGGTCGTGCCCGACCAGGAAGGTGCAGGACCGTCCGTTGACGGTGAGCCTGACGACGTCCGTCTCCAGGGCATTGTGCACTACGGGCCTCCCGTGTCTCTCCGCTCTCAGGGCCGTTGGGTGTCGCTGCCGCCGACCTCGACCGCGACGGCGCCGGCGACGTAAGCGCGCCGAACGCGGTCCACAGGTCGCAGTCGTACAGGCCGGACCGTAAGCGTGTATCTTCGCGCCTGCCGGCGAGAAGTCAACGCGGAACGCACCGGCCCTCGTGGTGCCCTCCTTCCCTTGACCGCGCAGTACCCCAGCGGCCCACCCCGCGACGCCCCCCGTCTGAGCCCTCTCCCGTCGCTCAGACGGCTCGACCCTTGGCCGGGAAGTACCCGTTGGGCTCGTCGCTCAGGTTCATGGCCACGTGCTTCACCACCGTGAACTCCTCGAGGCCCGGCACGCCGCCTTCGACACCGATCCCGCTGAGCCCGCGGCCGCCGGGCGCCGGGCGCCGGGCGCCGGATGGCGGCGACCGCGGCGAGCATGACCCCGTTCGAGTCGCCCACGAAGCCGAGCCGGGCCGGCGTCGTGACGCCCTCGGCGATGACGGCCACGTAGCCGTCGCCGTCCACGAAGCCGTAGGCTCGCGTGTCGGTGTCGTCCTCGAGAACCTCGAGCCAAGGACCGACCTCGCCGCCGTACGAGACGCCGAAGGCGACGAAGCGGCCGTCCGGCGACGGGAAGAACCAGTCCAGCGACGCCGGACGGCCGGGCTCCGAGAGCTCGTCGACGGCGAGGATGGCGCGCTAAGGGCCGGTGGGACCGTCGGCCAGCTCCAGGCGCCCGCCGCCGTCGCCGTGCGCAGCCCGGAACCAGCGCCCACCACACCCGCGCGGGGCGCTGAGGAAGGTCTCGCCGAGATGGCGGTCCAGCGGATCCCTCAGCGCGCCGAACCCTTCGACGTCGCGCAGACGGTGTTCCGTGAAGGCGTTCTGAGTCGCCTGCCACGCCAGCGCCTCCGCTGACTCCGCTTCCAGCCACGCGTACGGGTCGACCCACTCGACTCCGCCCGTGGCGAAGGTGACCGGACGCACCTCCGCGAGGGGCGGCACTCCGACCTGCTTGGTCATCAGACCTTCTCTCGCATGTTCGAGGGCGCGCGGCCGCTGCGCGGGAGCCTCCCCCGCGCGGTGCTGTTCACGCGCTCAACGGGCCGAGTGCGACCGTAATGCAGCGCGCGGACGCGACGGGAGTGATCGCGCCGCTCAGGGCAGCGTGCGCGCCAGGCTGGCCATCTCGATGGCCGTAGAGGCCGCGGCCCAGCCCTTGTTGCCGGCCTTGCTGCCGGCGCGCTCCACGGCCTGCTCGAT
>Ga0172371_10010704_pt1 | contig 12348 bp, 9 predicted proteins | sample Lak12m_FD_114543 | JGI IMG/M metagenome (GOLD analysis project Ga0172371, IMG submission 114543) | Freshwater microbial communities from Kabuno Bay, South-Kivu, Congo - kab_022012_12m | ecosystem: Environmental > Aquatic > Freshwater > Lake | place: Democratic Republic of the Congo: South-Kivu... | reverse complement strand
TGCTGGATGCCGCAAATCTGGTGGCTGAAAAATACAATGTAAAGGTGAAATTTGCAGTGTGGCCCGAATTGGCGCTAAAACTCGAGTCGGATGATACGGTGTTTGATGATACAAAACTCAGGGCATACCTCAAATTTGACTATAAACACTCTCTTCAAACCTGGATTAACAGCCTTTAAAGATTATTTCCCTTCGTTGTCGAGCATGTAAATGGCATCAAGGCGAAGCTGTTTTTCTAAAGGTATTTTATTTGCATCTGCCTTGTCCTTAATCGATTTAAGCCAATCCGGGTTGCTGTTAATAGCCTCAATGTAGCCTCTGATACGTGCTTCACGTTCTGCCTGGATTTTTTCTCTATCCGCAAAAAATACGTTTTCGGCATGAACATCAAACTCCCATGGAAAAGCGGGCAGATTAGCATCAGTCACTAAAAGCATCACAACATCTTTTCCCATAATTGCCTTGTAAAGATCAACACCAGACGCCCACTCAGCCTGTTCCCGGTCAGGGGAATAAATCTCCTTATTATAGTACCAGAACTCTGCATTTTCAAATACTTGCGAATTAATTCCGCTATTGTAAATTTGCCAATAGAAACTGTCTGAAATAACCATGATTTTAGGTTTTGCCGCACCCGTCTGATCAATTTTGTATTCTGAATAGGCCAAAGGAACGTTTGAAATTGGAAAAAGAAGATTCATACCATCTTCAATGTCTTTATCAGGATCACGATAATCGGTAGAAAGAAACCTGTTTGTTATTTTGTAATCCGGTAAATCAATTCCTCTTTTCACTTCAATGTATTTTAATAATGAATCGATTACCAGGTCTAGCCCAAAATGGCTCCAGTGTATCCCCGTTTTTGGATAAATCGGGTATTCGGTCTTCCCTTTTAATTTCAGAAACCAGGCGTTAAAATCAAGGATGTTGAGGCCAACTTTTTCCATCTCGTCAAGCCAGGTTTCATAGTTGGTTGTCTCATTTTTCTTTTTAAGATAATCAGGAATGTATTGTGAATAAAACTGAGCCTTACCAGGTGCAAAACAGACGATTAGCGACTTTCCATGAGAAGTAAGTGTATCGTGAATGGATTTTAGCCGGTTTACACGCGCCCTGATTAAGGAATCCCCCGAAAAGTCCATCCCATAGTAGGCTTTAATGTAGTTTTCTTCAAACAGATAATTGTCTTTTCCAACAACAACACCTTTTGCATTGGCTTTATTGAAAAGTGAAAACAACATTTGATTGTGTAACCTGACCAGCGTGTTTCTAAATCCAAGATGCTGATTAAGATAGGTTTCCGTACCCGTTTGAAAAGTTTCGTCAAACCATTTTTCTTTGGTTAGTGCAGGTTGTTCCAATATTTCAACGGCTCCTTTAAGGGGCTTTATTTCAATAATTTTCAGTTTTTGTTGCGCCATTGGAATTAAAAAAAGCACAATTAGGAACAAAAACATCATTCGTGTAATTGATTCGCTGTTTGTTTTCATCCTGTTTAAAATCTGAAATAAATAAATGGGTTAAAACCGGAAGTGGTTACCGAAGCCACTGAAAGTATCAACAGGCCAACTGTTAGTACAAGCATCACCGATTTTCGCCGAATGGAATATTTTGAATAAAAAACTGCTTCCTGCAGGTGTAAACCGTATTTTGATATTGTACTAAAGGAAAAAAGAATGGCAACCAACATGATGAAAAATAGTTGCGGATTGGATGAGAAATAAATTCGCGAAAAGTCAAACGAGAAGAGTTTAACATAATACGCCAAAGCGGTCGGAAAATCTTCAATTCTGAAAACAACCCAACCCATCATTACTACCAGGAATGTAAAGGCAGTACTGACAAACTTTCCTGACTTTTGGAGCAGTTTTAACAAAAACAGCCTGTCCAATATTAAAAAGAAGCCATGAAAACCACCCCATATAACGAAATTCCATGATGCGCCATGCCAGAGCCCTGAAATCAGAAAAACAAACCAAAGGTTAAAATAAAGACGCCGATTGGTTTTTACCCGGTTGCCACCAAGTGGAATATACAGGTAGTCGCGCATCCAGGTGCTGAGAGTAATATGCCAGCGTCTCCAGAACTCACTGATGCTCTTTGAAATGTAAGGGTTGTTGAAGTTTTCGGGAAATTTAAAACCAATCATCCGGCCAATGCCGATGGCCATGTCGGAGTAACCGGAAAAATCAAAATAAATCTGAAAAGTATAGGCAAGGATCCCAATCCAGGCTGTGGTGGAGTCGATGGACGAGACATCCATGGCCATAATTCTGTCGGCTTCTGCCCCAAGTACATTTGCAATGAGCACTTTTTTTGAAAGCCCGATAATAAATCTGTACATCCCCAGAAGCCGGTCGTCTGTTGTTTCGCTGCGATGTTCAATTTGGTCAGCAATCCAGTTGAAACGTACAATTGGACCTGCAATCAACTGTGGGAACATCAAAATATAGAGAACATAATCAGTGACCCTTTTCAAAGGTACATGCACCTTTCGGTAAACATCCACTGAGTAAGTGAGCGACTGGAACGAAAAGAAAGAAATGCCAATGGGTAGGGCAATTTTTGTCCAGGCAACTGGTTCGCCCAATCCCAGACCAGTGATCATTTCATTAATATTTTCGATAAAAAAATTGGCATACTTAAACCAGGCAAGTAGTCCCATATTCAGAATTACCGAAATACCAAGCAGTAAACGTTGAACTGGTTTGTCGTTGATGCTGTGCAACAACTGAACAATATAAAAATTGGCAATGGTCGAAGCCAACACCACAAAAACGAATTTTGGAGCACCCCAGGCATAAAAGAAAATGCTGAATAACAAAACGGTTACATTCTTGTACTTGTCTCTGATCAGGTAATAAATTAACAAAAAGACAGGTAGGAAATAAAGCAGGAAGAAAGCGCTACTAAATACCATTGAAATTATTTTTATGCAAAAATATGATTTCGCTATAAAATCAGAGAAACTATTTCTTCAAAATGAATCGGTTATGTTTACTCCTGAAAATACACCCTTTTCACCCGTTTTGAAATGCCGGTGAGGATTTCGTAAGGGATGGTTCCCATTTCACTGGCTAAATCGTTTATACTACGATCGTTACCAAAAATAATCACTTCATCGCCTTCGGCGGCTTTCAGCCCGGTGATGTCAACCATGCACATATCCATACAAACATTACCAACGACGGGAACAAGTTTGCCAGAAACCATCAGGTGTCCGCGGCCATTGCTCAGTAGGCGGCTTAATCCATCGGCGTAACCAATGGGGATGGTAGCCAAGGTTATGTCCTGTTGGGCAATGCCCGCCCGGTTGTAACCAATGGTTTCCCCTTTTTTAATGGTTTTTATCTGTGAAATGATGGAACGCAGGGTGCTTACATTCTGTATATTTTCCTGCTCCTCCGGCAACGGCGAAATGCCATAAAGCCCTATTCCAAGCCTGACCATCTCAAACTGAGCATGAGGAAAAGCACTTATTCCGGCTGTGTTCAGAATGTGGCGCAAGACAGGGTATCCAAGCCCTTCAATTATTTGGTCAGAACATTTTGAGAATAAGTCGATCTGCCAGCGGGTAAATTCATGGTGTGACGGATCGTCGCTTGCTGCCAGGTGGCTGAAAATGCTTTGCACGTATATCCGGCTGTTGGCTTTTATTTTCTCAAGCATTTCCCCGATCTCCCCGGGATCGAAACCCAGCCGGTGCATCCCGGTATCAATTTTAACATGAATTTTTACGGGTTGATTGCGGGGAATGATATTCCGGCGGATGGCCTTTTCGAGCAGATTAAAAATGCGGAAACTGTAAATTTCCGGTTCAAGATTATATCCTAAAATACTGTCGAAGCTGTCTTCATCAGGATTCATCACCATTATTGGAATAGTAATTCCCGATTTTCTCAGCTCAACACCTTCATCGGCGTAAGCCACGGCCAGGTAATCCACATTGTGAAATTGCAGTGCATTGGCTATTTCAAAATCGCCGTAACCATACGAGCTGGCTTTAACCATCGCCATCATTTTTGTGGAAGGATTAATTTTTGAACGATAATAATTCAGGTTATGAACTAACGCGTTAAGATTGATCTCAAAAACCGTTTCGTGTGCCTTCTGCTGCAACGCCTGGTTGATTTGCTCGAATTCAAATACACGTGCTCCTTTCAGCAGGATTCCCTCATTTTGAAAACGGGTAAACGAAAATCCCTTTAAAAAATCCTCCGTGGTTTTAAAAAATTCCTTTTCAATGGTAAATTGCTCCGACTGCCTGCTTATGGCGGAACCGATTCCTATAATCCTCTTAACATCTTTCTGTTTAAGCAATTCTGAAATTTTCCCATAGAGATAAACATCGCTTTTTCCGCTTTGCAAAATGTCGGACAGAATAACAGTTTTGTCCCTTTGCTGTGCCTGCTGATTCAGGAAATCGAGTGCAATGGCCAGCGAATTGACATCAGAATTATAACTGTCGTTGATGACCGTGCAACTGTTGATACCCTCAAGCAGTTCAAGCCGCATCGCAATCGGCGTGAGCAGGAGCATTCGCTGAGCGATGACTTCCTGGGTATATTCAAATAACAGCATGGTTGCCCAGCAATGAATAGCATTTTCAACGGAAGCATCATCGATAAAAGGGATAGAGATCGAGGCCTCAATATCCCTGAAAATGCCCTTTATCCGTGTAGATTTGCGGTTTTTTACAACCTCAGTAATGCGAAGATCGGCCGATTGTTTTCGGCTCCAGGTAAAAACCCTGATATTTTCCAGAATTTCGGAACGGATGATTACTTCCTGTACTTCATTCTGGTCGATGCAGTAAATGAGTGTGTTAACACGAGTGAAGAGTTTGAGCTTCTCTCCTACTTTTTGTTGCCGGTGAATAAAATTTTCGCTGTGGGCTTCACCAATGTTTGTGAAAATCCCAATGGTTGGCCTGATGATCGGTTGTAGCCTTCCCATTTCTTCGGGTTCCGAAATGCCCGCTTCAAAAATTCCAAGCTGGTAATCTTTTTCAATTTGCCAAACCGAGAGCGGTACCCCAATTTGCGAATTGTAACTTTTTGGACTCCTGATCACTCTCCTGTCAGGGGAAAATAACTGATAGAGCCATTCTTTGATGATGGTTTTTCCGTTGCTGCCGGTTATCCCGATCACGGGAATTTCAAACTTTTTGCGATAAGCAGTTGCCAGCGCCTGTAATGCATCGAGGCATCTGTTGACAACAATAAAGTTTGCTTCAGGGTAGGGTGCAAAATCGAAATGCGGGTTGGATATTACGAAGTTTCGAAGACCACGCTGGTAAAGTTCGCCGACATATTTATGCCCGTCGTTTCGTTTGCTTGTAAGGGCAAAAAACAGGGTGTTTTCAGGTTTGAAAAGCCCTCGGCTGTCCACCAGAATATCATTAATTACGGAATCCGGTTCAGTTCCTGCTTTGAGTTTGCCTTTTACAATGGGTAAAATCTCGTTTAATGCAAACTTATAGGTTGTCATAAATGTTGGAAAGTTAAGTCGGAAAGGAAAAGAAAAGTAAAAAAACTTTATTCGTGGTTATCCTCAATTTCGATGGATTCATCTTCTACATCATCAACATCGAAAGGTTGCAACGGATTTGCAAGCAATTCGTCAAACTGTTTTCTATTTTTGAAAATGTCACAGGCAAGGTAAACAGCAGCCTGCATCGATGTTGAATCGGCCTTGTCCTTTCCGGCAATATCGTAAGCTGTGCCGTGTGCAGGCGAAGTGCGCACAACCGGAAGCCCGGCTGTATAATTCACCCCACTGTCGAAAGCGAGGGCTTTAAATGGGATCATTCCCTGATCGTGATACATTGCAAGAATTGCATCGAATTGCTTGTAGTTTGAAGAACCAAAAAAACCATCAGCAGGGTAAGGTCCGTAAACGAGTGTACCCTCGTCGAATGCCTGCTTAACTGCGGGAATAATGATGTTTTTCTCCTCGTTACCTATCAATCCGTCGTCGCTGGCGTGTGGATTCAGTCCAAGGACAGCGATTTTGGGACGCTGAATGGCAAAATCACGTTTCAAGGAGGATTCCAGCATTCGTATCTTATTTAAAATCAACTGACTGTTGATGGTTCTGCTCACTTCGCTGATCGGGATATGCCCTGTAATAACACCGATGCGCAAGTTCCCGCTAACCATCAACATCAAAAAATCCTTTACTTCGTAGTGGCTGGCCAAAAATTCGGTGTGGCCATGAAACTGAAAGCTGTTTGACTGGATGTTATTTTTATTGATAGGTGCGGTAACAATGGCGTCAATATCAAATTTATCGATGGATTCAACTGCAGCTTTCAGCGAGAGATACGCTATTTCGCCGGCAATTTTTGTAGAGGTTCCCAGGTCAATTTTTATTTCTCTTTCATCAATATTGATAATATTCGGACGCTTGGGATTTGCCGTATCCACCCGTTTTATCAAATTGAAATTGAAGTCTTTGACATCCAAGGTTTTTCGGTGATAGGAAGCAACTTTTGAATGACCGAAAACAATCGGAGTGACCATTTCAAAAATGCGTGGATCGGAAAGGGTTTTTATAATGATTTCATACCCAATTCCATTGATATCGCCATGTGTAAAACCAATTCTTACATTTTCATCTTCTGCTGGGGGTGTCATACCAATTTTTTTTTGTTTAAATGATTTTTTGCAAAGATAATTGAATTCGTTTCATGGCGAAGTATCAGGAAAAATAGCCACAACACTCTCTTGATCAGGGTTTCAGGATTTTGATGTTTAAGCCATGGCCAAACATCAACAAATTCAGGATAAAAGGCTGAGGTGAAAAAGATTGTAGTGACAAGGTAATTCCGGCATCTTTGGTTACTCCATCTGTGAGATAGCGTCCTTGAATATCAAAAAGCATGTACTTCACGGTCTCCCGTTTGGGATTTTCAAAATTGACTATTACTGTTTGGTTTTGAAAATCATATCTTACACTGTACCCTTTTTCGTTGAGAGATACAAATTCAATTTCGATGGCTGATGAAAATCCTTGAGAGCCTAATTCGAGTCGGTAAAAATTCACTGTGTTTGGCAATGGATTTTCATCGATAAAAAAGTAGGGAATTTCGAAATCGGGTGATCCACAAACTCCGCCAATTTCACCTATTGTATTAAAAAACAACCCGTCTACAGAACGTTGCACAATGGTACCTTCGCAGGTGTTTCCACCTGAAATAGCCCAGTTTACCTGAATTTTGTTTTCTGAAATCGCTCCTGCAAAATATGAAAGGATTGAGTCGGCTTCCTGGCTTTTGGCCGAAATGTGAAAGACACAAAAAATAAAACCTGGCAGAAGAAACCGAAAATTTTTCATCATACTTACTTTTCGCACTACTTAATAACAACGAACAGCGAGAAAAGTTGATCTGGTGTATGATTGAAACCGTGCAATAGCAAGGTTCATGGTGGTTGTTGGCATTAGCACCACTCTTTGGTTTTAGAAGCGAAAGCCATTAATTAGCGATAGCATCGCTAAAGGCGATACTATCGCTTGTTGGTTCTGAATGCGATAGTATCGCTCCAAGCGATGCTATTGCTAAATCGTGATAACTTCGACAGGATAAGGTACCTTCGGGATGCCATCACTAAACTTACCAGAGCCCTATCTCTGAATCAATACTTTCACCGTTTGAGGAGCAATTTTTCCATCTTCAATCTGAACGAAAAGCAGCCCTGTTTTCAATTCCGGCAAAGTAATTTCATATTGCCTCTGGTTTTGAATGGTTACCAAAAGATAGCTTGTCAGCAACTGTCCGGAGATTGAAAAAAGGTTTATTTTCTGAACACTGTTTTCAGGATCATCAAAACTTAACAATAGCTCATTTTGAGTTGGCAGATACGCGGCGCTAACAATATTTTCAACGGTATTTGTTTGATGAATCAACCCAACATGCGGATTGTTCCCCATAATATCGAGCACAATGCCTTCGATTACTGTCAGATTGTAAGGGATGTTTGTTGGAGGCATGGTGTACCATCCATTGGACGAACCGCCCCAACCAAAATTGAAATGGTAAAATTCATCGGTGTTGTAACCATCAACCACCACGTTATGACCAACACTCACAGGCGGATCGACCAAGCCAAGGTGAGCAGGCCAGCCTTGCTTTATATTTTCGGCAAGATCGCTGTTAAGTGCAGTGTCAGAATCATACACCAGCCTTGATTCGGTAAAACCAAACCGCTGCCAGGCTACTCCCGACTGCTCAATACCCCAGGTACCCGAACCCGATGAACTATAAACCTGCTTTAATGCTACACCACAGGCAAAGTTTAAGGCTGCTTTTTCGCTATTGCTGATGGGTTTGTTCCACAAATAATTGCTTTCAAGGGTATCAAGATATAAATTAAGAGAGTCGAAATAAGGAAAACCATGATCCTGCCAGTCGTTATCAATCCAGTATTTATTGCCCGAGCCGAAATTATGGTAGTAATCATCAGCATCGCTCATGCGTGTACCTTTGATGTTCTGGAAGCAATTCAATATCTGCGCCATTGCTGTAGCCGGACATCCATTATAACTACGGTTGTGCGTGTTTGGGTCGATGGGACACATGTTGTTGTAAGGTGCACTCTGTGTCCAGTTGGTAAAAAGCCATCCACCTGTGGGTGTTGTTCCTGCCGGTGGCCACTGTTCAAACCGATCTTTTGAAGCGGTTCCGGTAAGAAATTTATCCCATTCCTGCCGGTTTTTAGCCACGGTTTTTGTTTTCAGATCAGGATAGTCGAGCCTGTTTTTTACATCATAAAACATGAGTGTGTGGAAAATTTCTTCTTCTTCACCTCCAATATTCCAACGGCTTTCGAAGGAGTAAGCCAGTACAGGACGCAGTTGGTAGCTGTTGGAAATCAAGATAAAACCATCGGGTGAAAGTTGTGCTACCCAGGCCAATTGTCGTGAATAGTTAAAAACTGGTTCAACCTGTCTGATGGTAAAATCTGATGAATGATAATTCAGGAAATTGGAAGCCACAATACTGGCATCCTGAATTGTAACTGATTGTGAAAAAGCTCCATAAGAAAACAAACAAAGCCAAAAGGATAAAAAGTAGCATGCATTTTTTTTCATAGCCTGTAATTTTTTGCGGTTAAATTAAGGCCATAAAATTAAAAATAAAATGCTTCAATATTCAGAACTTTCAAATATGTTTTTCAGGATGACCTTTTTTTCAGAAAATCAAATAAAAGTCTGACCCCGAACCCGGTACCACCTAAATTCCTGTAGCTGTCTCTTTTTTCGGCGAAAGCCACACCTGCTATATCAAGATGAATAAACGGGTAATTGGTAAATTTTTCGAGGAATTTTCCGGCTATAATCATGCCGCCTTCCGGAATTCCAATGTGTTTCATGTCGGCAATTTCAGATTTCAAATGGTCGGAATATTCGTCCCACATCGGGAATTCAACCAACCGTTCATTAACCTGTTCGCCCGATTCGATAAGATTTTTCATATCATCACCAGCTTTTACCTGCATGGCCACAGCAGCATATTTTCCCAACGCTCTTTGTGCGGAACCCGTTAAAGTAGCAGCGTTTATCACCAGTTCAGGGTCAAATTTTTGGGCATAACTCAGGGCATCGGCAAGAATCATGCGTCCTTCGGCATCGGTGTTCACAATTTCAACTGTCTGACCGTTGTACATGGTAATTACGTCACCTGAAGCAAAGGCATTGCCGTCGGGTCGGTTGTCGGTGGCCGGCATTAGCGCCACAATGTGATAAGGAAGTCTGGCCTTGGCAGCAGCACAAATTGTAGCTGCCATTGTAGCAGCGCCAGCCATGTCGGATTTCATATTTTCCATAAATGTACCGGTCTTGATGTTCAAACCCCCGGTATCAAAAACTATCCCTTTTCCTACCAGTACAATGGGTTTTGCATTTCTGGCATTGGCAGGTTTGTACTCCATCATCGTGAAGGTTGGCGGATCAATACTTCCCTTATTTACAGCTAACAAGCCCCCCATTTTCAGGCTCTCGATTTTTTTCTTCTCAAAAATTTCTGTTTTCACACCGGCTTCTTCGCCCATATCAGCAAAATGTTCAGCAAGTTTTTCGGCATTCAAATGGCTTGCCGGCTCATTTACAAGATCGCGGGTTATAGAAACTGCGTCAATAGTGATTTTCAACAAGTTAAATTCGTTTTCAGAAATCTGTGGGTCATGGATGAAAATTTCAGTGAGGGTATTGGCTTTTTTCGATGTATCGGTTAAATATTTAATAAACTGATAATTTCCCAATGCCATCCCCTCGGCAAATGCCAGAACTTCACCTGCATCAACATCAACATTTTGAATATTTACCGATTCAACTTTCAGTATGTTCAACATTTGTTGAAATTCATCGCCGGCTTTCCTGAATTTTTCCAAACCAGTAAATGGATTGTTTTCCTGGTCAAATATCTTCGCAAACACCCAATTCTTCAATCTGTTGAAAGAGAACTGATCAATCTTATGCGTGGTTTTCTGATACTTAATGTAATCAGTTTCATCGCTTGTAAGTAAGTCGGTTTTCAGATTTTCCAAATTTTTTACAAGCAAAATATTTGAAATTTCCTGTGCTGTTGTAGTGACGAGATTAATCCTGGTTTTCATATAAAAGAGATTATAAAATACTGAATTCCAATAATTTGATATTAATACCTGTAGGTGATGGCGTTGATGTTCATTCCTGCGCCGACCGATGCCAACATGATGATATCCCCCTTGTTGATTTCGTGATCTTCCATCTCATTTTTCCTGGTGAGATCGAGAAGTGTCGGAACCGTTGCCACGGAGCTGTTTCCTAACTTATGGATGCTCATGGGCATTATTTTTTCGGGCATATCCTTTATTTTGTACAAACGATAAAACCGCTTTACTACTTCAAAATCCAATTTCTCGTTGGCCTGATGGATGAATATTTTTTTCAGGTCATGAATATCAACGCCTGCCTTGTCGAGGCTATCCTTCATGGCTGTGGGGACGTGCTTTAGCGCAAATTCATAAATCTTCCGGCCATACATTTTAATATACCTCACTTTAGGATCAGAGGCATCAATATTACTTTTCCCAAAAAACAGGAAATATGCTTCTTCACTGGCGAAGGAGGCCATACTCGATGCCAAGATTCCTTCTTTGACTTCGGACTCAATCCCTTGCAGAATACAAGCACCTGCCCCGTCTGAATAAATCATCGAATCGCGGTCGTGAGGGTCGATAACACGTGAAAGTGTCTCGGTTCCAATGACAAGGCATTTTTTTGCGATCCCGGAACGTATGAATGAATCGGCGTGGATAAGTCCTTGTATCCAGCCAGGACAGCCAAAAAGCAAATCGTAGGCAATACAGGCCGGGTTTTGAATGTTGAGGGCATTTTTAATCCTGGCTGCAAGACTTGGCACTGCATCCATCTGGATGGTTCCTTGTTTCACATCTCCAAAATTGTGGGCAACAATGATCTGATCAATTTCTTCCTTGTCAATACCTGCGTCAGCAATGGCGCGCTCTGCAGCTATTGAAGCTATGTCCGATGACAGCAAGTCACTGGAAACATAACGACGTTCAACAATACCGGTGATGGCGGTAAATTTCTCGGAAATCTCATCATGTGGAATATCGAAAGCTATTCCTTCGGCATCATAAAATTTGGATTCTGCGAAATCCTGGTTTGTGACAATTTCTGTTGGAATGTAACATCCTGTACCAGAAATAATTGTGTTTAAGTATTTCATTGTCAATTAGTAATTCAAAAAAAAAATCAGAATAAACTTAATAAATATGCGTGTATTTAAGTAACAAATTGTCTTCTAAATAATTTAAAATCATTGATTTAGTGATGGATGGCAGGATATCTCACATTCATTTCCCTTGCCAAACCAACTGTAACGATTTTTGGCTACAAAATTATAGATAAAATCCCTGAAATCAAGGGGTAGTATCCGGAAAACAAGCAATACCTTCCACAATCCCGGCAAATGGTGGATTATTCGTAAAACAGCATCTGAACGGGTGAAAACGTGGTCGTTTTCAATGACTATCAAACTATTGGGGGGTGTTGAAATGTGTTGTAGTGTCAGCATATTATTTCCTGACATTTTTTTAAACCAAGATTGATAGGGTATGAAACAAAGAGCATTTTTAGTATCGGTTTTCATCAAAAAACCTACAAGCCCATTGCACAAATTGCAATAACCATCGGTTAATACCAACACTTTTTTCGTGCAATTCTGAACCATTTCCAAATCTTTAACCAATTAAAACAAAGATTTTTATGAATGGTTTAATCCTAAGTAACATCCGGCATTTATTTGATTTGTTAGTATCAAAAAAATATTTCTGTCAAGGG
>Ga0172371_10010703_pt1 | contig 12349 bp, 9 predicted proteins | sample Lak12m_FD_114543 | JGI IMG/M metagenome (GOLD analysis project Ga0172371, IMG submission 114543) | Freshwater microbial communities from Kabuno Bay, South-Kivu, Congo - kab_022012_12m | ecosystem: Environmental > Aquatic > Freshwater > Lake | place: Democratic Republic of the Congo: South-Kivu... | reverse complement strand
CATACGCCTCAGGGATGGAGGCCTGCAGGTAACCTAACTCCCAGCCTTTTTCAATCAACTTTTGGGGAAGTTGATTTTCTTCTTCGGCGTCGTGCATCTTGGGTCGCAGGTCGTTGGCTGCATAACGTTGGATTGCGTCCATTAACATCTGTTGCTCTTCAGTCGGGTCAAAAGAATACATCCGTCACTCTCCTTTTTGGCGTTCTGTTCACCGGCCTGGCAAAATCCAATGGAAACTCCAGGCATTCCTTCTCAATTACTCTGCTCCACGCGGCAGACAACGATACCGGATCGGAACCGGCGCCTTGTTGCTTTCCAATTCTTCCAGGTTATCAATACCCAACTGTCCTCTTTGATAGAGATACTCGACATGCGCGCCAGCCTCCTCCAACGCCAGCAACGCGTTGTAGCCCTGCGCTTCGCCGAATAGCGCCTGCGAAACATCTTTCACGGTCTGTGGCTGCTCCAATAAGCGAAGCACCGCCTGCAAGCGCTCTTCATGCACCTGCCGGATCGCCTCGATCCGTCCATTTAAATCGGTGGTTGGCGCTCTATGACCGCCCAACGTCAGGCGGATGCCCTTGTTCCAATGTTGCAGCAGCGTCAGCGATTTCAAGTAATGATCCAACCCCGTCGAAAGCGTCAGGTGTTCCGGCGACTGGTGCGGACTGATGTCTTGCAACACATGGTCGCCGCTGAATAGTACGTCATGGATACGGATCACCACATGCCCGGCGCAATGCCCGGGCGTATGCAGCATCTCGAATGGTCCCAGCCGCATCCCCTGCGCTTCATAGGTAAAATCCACCCTGACCGAGCGCGACAGACTCTTGGTGATTTTATACAGTTCGATCAATTGTTGGCGGCGCGTTTCCGCCACGCCCGCTTCCTGTAAAAACTCGTCCAGCCGTCGGGCGACTACAGTCAGGCGTTCCTCGTAACTGGTCAGGTTGCGCTGGTCTAATTCATGGATTCCAATCAGAGCCGGCGTGCGCGGTCTCACGTAAGTCAACCCGCCGAAATGGTCAATATGCCCGTGCGTAATCAGGATATGCGTCAAATCGGGAAAGCCGAGCGGTTCACCGGTCAGTCCTGCCACCCTTTGTAACCCCGCCTCCAGTTGCTGGTTCGATCCGCCGAAGCCAGAGCCGCTATCAATTAACACTCGATAAGCTTCGCCAGCCTCTTCCAACAAAACCAGGTAGGCGTAACCCGACAGGCCGGGAAATACCTGCATCGGAATCTGGAAGATGCGCGCTCCGCCTGCGCTCTCAAACTGCCCGACCTGGAATTCGCCTGCCGAATCGTCCATCGCCTGACTCACCGGCGCAATAATCCATTCAAAAACAGGTCGGCGTATTGCCGAGAGATTTGTTCAGGAGTAAGCTGTCCCTGGGGGTTGTACCAGGTGATAACCCAATTCATCACCCCCAATACCGCCCGCGCCGTCATTGCCGGTTCAACCTCATGATAACAACCCGCCTCCAGTCCCTGTTGAATTAAATCCCGCCACAGGCGTTCAAAGCGATCTCGGCGCGGGATATGACGGGTATGCAATTCTGGCTCCAGCGAGCGGTGTTCCAGCAGCAGCACAGACGCCAGGTCGCGTTGTTTCAAGATCGTGACCATATAAACATGCATCGCCTGGCGCAGCATCTCATCCGGGGGCAAGCATTGGCTCATCACAGCCTGCATATTGTCTATAAATAAATCCAGCGCCTGGTCCAGTACATCCACCAGGATTTCCTGTTTGCTGGAGACGTGATGATACAAGCTGGCCTTCTGCAAATTGACCGCCTCGGCAATATCCTGCATCGAAGTGGCGTGAAAGCCCTTCTGGCTGAAGATTTGTGCGGCGGCGGACAGAATTTCTTCACGCGTCATGGCCTCTCCCTACCGAACGGTCGGTAGTTATAGTATAACAAATTCCATATCGTTTGTCAAATATTTTGATTGCTCCCCGAAATGAACTCCCTTGCGATGAACAATCCAAAATCCACTATAATAGCCGCATGTCGCCGGATATGCCTTCTGCTCCCCCTCCCCCCACTGAGGGCGCCTTGCGCCTGCTCACCCGGCTGGGACGTTTCGCCTGGGATTTCGCCGGTCTCTTCTGCCTGGCGCTTGGTTTGATGAGCCTGGTCGGTCTGTTGCTGCCGCAGTTTGCCTCTGGTGTATTGAGCTGGTGGGCGGCGGAATTGGCGCTCTGGTTCGGTTGGGGCAGCCTGTGGTTTGTCCTGGCCTCCAGCCTGCTCGGTCTATGGCTGATCCGCCACCCCTCGGATAGCCGCACCCATACCAGGTTCTGGTTGCGCGTGCTGTGGCTGGAGCTGGCCGCCCTGGCCTCGCTGGCATTGCTGGCGGTATTGGGCGGCGCATCCGTCGAGCGCGCTGATTTGGGTATGGACGGCGGTCAGGTCGGTTGGGGATTGGCGCGCCTGCTCCAGTTTGGCTTACAACCGGTCGGGTTGGATGGTCTGGTTCCGCAAGGACTGTGCCTTTCAATTTTCTTCCTGGTCGCTTTATTCGCCGGTCTGGGTTTATCGCGCCAGTTCGATTGGCTTTTTGCCCGATTGCGCCGCCGGCTGGCGCTGGATGGCGCTCCGGCCACGCGGTATGTCGAGACCTCCCCGGCCGTCAGCGAAGCGCCGCTGCAAAGCCCCGCTTCTCTTCCGACGAAACTAGTTTCGCCCAGCAGCCAACCGCGTCGGAAACCGCCTTTGTTGCCGCCTCAATTCCGCAAGAGTTTCCGCTTGCAACCCACCGACTCAGGCGTAGCCGGCGAGCTTCCGCCACGCGATGAGCGCCTGCCGGGGCTGGATTTGCTGGTCAGTGAGCAATCCAGCCGCCCGGATGAACACAATATCAATCTGACAGCCGGGCTGATCGAGAAAACTCTGGCCGATTTTGGCATTCCGGCCAAAGTGGTCAACTTCCGGGTTGGCCCCACCGTCACCCAGTTCGCCGTCGAGCCGGGCTACCTGGAAAAAGAGCGCAACGGCGCGGAGGGCGACGCCGCCAGCCGCCAGAAGGTGCGCGTGGCGCAAATTTCGGGGCTTGCGCGCGACCTGGCGTTAGCGCTGGCCGCCGAGCGCCTGCGCATCGAAGCGCCTGTGCCGGGACGTCCCTATGTCGGCATCGAAGTGCCGAATGCCCGTTCGACGATTGTTCGCATGCGTCCGGTCCTGGAAGCGGAGGCTTTCTACAAAGCTGCTTCTCCGCTGGCGCTCGCCCTGGGACGGGATGTTTCAGGGCAACCAGTCGTCGCCGACCTGGCGCGCATGCCCCACTTGCTGATTGCCGGGACAACCGGTTCGGGTAAGTCGGTCTGTATTGCCGCGTTGACTGCCTGCCTGGTGATGAATAACACCCCGGAAGATTTGCGCCTGGTGATGATTGACCCTAAAATGGTCGAGTTGGTGCGTTTCAATGGACTGCCGCACTTGTTTGGTAAAGTCGAGACCGACCTGGAACGCATCCTGGCAGTGCTGCGGTGGACGGTAGCCGAGATGGATCGCCGCTATAAGGTGCTGGAAGCCTCACGCTCGCGCAACCTGGATACCTTTAACCGCAAAGCCCGCCGTCATAAAGGCGTCGAGCCAATGCCGCGCATTGTCGTGATGATTGACGAACTGGCCGACCTGATGATGTCTGCGCCAGATCAGACCGAACATAACCTGGTGCGCCTGGCGCAAATGGCGCGCGCCACCGGCATCCACCTGGTGGTCGCCACCCAGCGCCCCGGCGTAGATGTGGTCACCGGTCTGATCAAAGCCAATTTTCCCACCCGCATCGCCTTCACCGTCGCTTCGTCGGTTGACTCGCGCGTCATCCTGGACACCAACGGCGCTGAAACCCTGCTCGGGCGCGGCGATATGCTCTATCTGCCCCCGGAGGCTTCCGGTCCGGTGCGCTTGCAAGGCGTGTTGATCAGCGACCAGGAGATTGAGCGACTGATCACCTTCTGGCAAAAGACCACCGCCTCTAGCCAGGGCGCGAGTCCAGCCGGCGACCGCGCGCCTTCCCCGTGGGAAGAATTGATCGCCAGCGAACAAGGTTCGACGGAGCGCGACGGCCTGCTGGAAAGAGCGGTCGAGATTGTCCGCCAGACTCAACACGCCAGCGCCTCGTTACTCCAGCGTCGCCTGCATATCGGCTACCCGCGCGCCGCCCGGCTGGTTGATGAACTGGAAGAGATGGGGGTGATTGGACCAGCGACCAGCGGTGGACGTGAGCGCGAAGTATTGATTGATCGGGAAGCCCCGCCCGATGAAAACTACTGATCTGGCTTTTCGACGCTGGCAGCTTTGGCCGCTGTTCCTGTTGCTGCTTGCCGAAGCCGTTGCCTGGTGGGTCTTTCCGGATGCGCCAGGCCAGCCTCTAACAACCTTCCTGACCCCATTTTCCGCCCTGGTAGCCGGGTTGATCTTGCTCAGCGGCTTGCTGCCCGCTTTACTGCGCCCAGCGCCAGAAACCTTGCTGGCCGGTTGTTTAGCGACCGTGCTTTCCAGCATCCTGGTCACCCCGTTTAGCGTCGCCAGGCTGCCCCTCAACTTCTTCAATACCCCCGTCATCCAGGCTATCACGCCATTCTTGTTCTTGCGGCTGCTGAATGGCATCAGCCTCGGGCCGCTGGCCTTTCACCTGGCAGCGCGCTTTCCAATCCGCAGCGCTGTTAGCAGCCGCAGGTTGGCTTTTGGCTACCTGCTCAGTTATGCGCTGCTGGTGGTTTTTCTGATCGCTCCCTGGAAACCCTTGCGGATTGTCGCCGGCCTGGCTTTGCTGACCTGGTGCCTGGCGCTGCTCATCCGCGCCGTATCCCTGCTCTTGAAAGCCAGCCGGTTGGTTGATCCAGAGAATCCACGTCCGGCGCAGCAAGCGCGGCTGCTGTTCTTTTCGATCTCTCTGGGCAGTTTACTCTCTTTCTTGCGTCCATTGGGCATCATCTTTCGCACAGAGTTGATCTCCTATGACCTGATGCTGGCATCGCTGACGCTCATCCCATTGGGCATTGCCTATGCTGTCTTGCGGCATGACCTGTTTGGTATTGACCGCGCCCTGCGCCGTGGCCTGGCTTACGCCGCGCTGTCGGTGTTTTTGTTGGTGGTTTATTTTGCCCTGACCGTCGGGTTGACTGCCGAACTGGCCCGCCTCTGGCCTGGCTTGCGCGGCCTGGCTGCCTTAATCAGCCTGTTCATCGCCGCGCTGGCCTTCGAGCCATCCCGTCGTTTCCTCCAATACGGGGTGGATCGCGTGTTGTACCCCGACCGGCTGAATTTCCAGCAAGCGGTCGCCGAAGCGCGCCTTTCGTTGACCCACATCGTCAGCCGCGAGCAGATCGTCCAACTGCTCAGCCAGGACTTGCCCCCGAAACTGGGCGCTGAATGGGCCAGCCTGACCCTGGCGCCGCAGCCCGACATCCCCGGGTCTGTCAGTTCGCAACCGGCCTGGAATGCCCAACTGGTAGTGGGCGGGCAATTGTTAGGCCGCTACTGGCTGGGGCCGCGCCGCGCTGGCCCGTCCTACGACCCCGACGAGCAGGCGCAATTACACGCCCTGGCCGGTCAGGCCGCCCAGGCGCTGGCGTATGCGGAGGCGCTGGAGGCCATGCGCCAGCTCAACCGTGAGCTGGAAGCGCGCGTCGCCCAACGCACCGCCCAGGTGATTGACCAACAGCGCGCGCTGGCTGCCCACGCTGAACGCCAACGGTTGGCGCGCGACCTGCACGACTCGGTCACCCAGGCTTTATTCAGCATCAACCTGAGCGCCCGCGCCCTGCGCCGGCTGGTGCGCCGCGACCCTGAAGCGGCTATCAGCGGCCTGGGCGAACTGGAGCAGGCCGCCCAACAGGCGTTGGCTGAGATGCGCGCCCTGTTAGCGCAACTGCGAGCGCCCTCGCCAGAACTGGAATCGAACAGCAGAACAAAAATGCGTTCGGATGTAAGCGAAAAGGTGGACCTGGTGGCATTAATCCAGGAATATAGCGCTCGCCTGACCCGCGACCCGGCTGCGGATGAACCCTCGTTGCCCTTCCAGGTAAAACTTACCTCTCCGCTTGAGCTTTGGCTGCCAGCCTCGCTGGCCTACGAGCTGGCGCAGGCGACGCGGGAAGCATTACAGAATGCGGCTAAATATAGCCGCGTGGATCAGGCGCAGTGTGAGATCATCCAAGCGGATGGCTGGCTGCATGTCACCGTCCGCGATCAGGGCGTCGGTTTCGATATCTTGACCGTTCCAGCCGACCGGTTCGGCTTGCGCGGCATGCGCGAGCGGCTGGCCGCCCTGGGAGGCGAATTGACCATCCAGACGGCCCCAGGCCAGGGCGCCATCATTCAGGCTCTCTTGCCAGTTGAGGATTACGGGATAGCTAAAGCCCAGGAGGTAGACCAATGACCGGTACGCCGCAAAAAATCCGCCTGGTAATTGCAGACGACCATGAGATTGTGCGCCGCGGCTTGCGTATGACCATTCAGGGCGAAACGGATATGGAACTGGTTGGCGAAGCCCAAACTGGCCGCCAGGCAGTGGAATTGGTTAGCCGCTTGAAGCCGGATGTACTGCTGCTCGATATTCAGATGCCAGAGCTGGACGGTATCCAGGTAGCTCAGCTTTTACATGCGCAAGGCGCCACAACCGCCATCCTGGCGCTCACCAGTTATCGGGATGACGCTCAACTATATGCCGCTTTGCGCGCCGGCGTCAATGGTTACCTGTTGAAAGACATCAGCGGCGACCAACTGGTCCAGGCTATTCGCGGCGTGCTGCACGGACAACCGCAGCTCCATCCGGAGATTGCCCGCCGCCTGATGGAACGCATGCCCGCTCCGCTGGACCCGTTTGCCGAACTAACCGCCCGTGAACATGAGGTGTTGGTTTGGATCGCCCAGGGATTGAGCAACAAAGAAATCGGTTTGAAGCTCTCGCTGACCGAAGTCACCGTCAAAGGCTATGTCAGCGGCGTTCTGAGCAAGCTGCACGTCGAAGACCGCACCCAGGCGGCCCTGTTAGCGGTCAAATTCGGTCTGGTCGCTTCAGACGACCTCCCATCCGAAGTGTGATGCTTATGATTTCGTAAGCTTGATTGATACATCGGCTGGCAATGCCAGCTTTGCTTCAACTTCCACCGCCTTGATGATCCCCACCGGCACCGGGCAGGCTGCGTGCGTGCAATATTTGATTCCCATCTCCAGGCTGCGCGGTAAGTTCCGGCGGGCCGAGATTTCCTTAAATGGCTCCACCTGGATCAATTCGCCCGCCAATTTTTGGATCGCCTTGCACTCGCTCTCGATTGCCAGCTTGCAAACATCGCCGTCCATCGTCGCCGTGACCATTGTCTTAAAACCACAGATACCTGCAATGATTTCAGCTTGCGCCATGTTGTTCGCTCCCAAGATAATATCGTAACCTCTCAATAATACGGAGCCAAAGACTTCCGAAGTCTGTAACTGCTCCCTTGATAAGGAAATATTCTCCGAAGACTTCGGAAGTCTACCCCGTTTTCTTGAGATGATACATAATATCTATAATTATACTCTGAATAGTTTGAATTACCAATAATAAAACCGGCCTCCAAAAGAGGCCGGTTTTCTGTTTACGATGGCCTGGGCAACGAATTGCCTCAACGCCTGATATTAATACTCCGGCATGGGTGGCGGAGCCGGCTTTTCCTTCTCAGGAATGTCGGTGATCAGCGCTTCGGTGGTCAGGATCATGGCTGCGATCGAAGCTGCATTCTCCAGCGCGCCGCGGGTCACTTTAGCGGGGTCAATCACGCCGTCATCAACCATATCCAGGTACTCTTCCTTGATCACGTCGTAACCGACCTTCAGGTTCTTCTTTTCCTTCTGGGCGCGGCGGACGCCTTCCAATACCACCGAGCCGTCTTTGCCGGCGTTCTCGGCGATCTTGCGCAGCGGCGTTTCCAGCGCCTTGCGGACGATGTTGACGCCGATCTGGGCGTCATCGCTGTCCATTTTTACCTTCAGCACCTCGGGGATGGCGTTGATCAGAGCCACGCCGCCGCCCGGTACGATGCCTTCTTCCACAGCCGCGCGAGTGGCCGACAGAGCGTCTTCCACGCGGTGCTTCTTTTCCTTCAGTTCAGTCTCGGTGGCTGCGCCGACGCGAATGATCGCTACGCCGCCCGACAACTTGGCGAGACGTTCCTGCAGTTTCTCTTTGTCGTAATCGCTGGTGCTTTTGTCAATCTCGACACGGATTTGCTCAATGCGGCCCTTGATCTGCGGGGCGTCGCCCTTACCGCCGACGATGGTGGTGTCGTCTTTGGTGACCACGATCTTTTCCGCGCGGCCCAGGTCTGCAATGGCGGCGCTTTCCAGCTTGCGCCCGGTTACTTCCGAAATCACCTGGGCGTTAGTCAGCACTGCGATGTCCTGCAGCATGGCTGTGCGACGGTCGCCGAATCCGGGCGCCTTGACGGCGACTACATTCAACATACCGCGCAGTTTGTTCAGTACCAGCGTCGCCAGAGCTTCGCCGTCAATGTCCTCAGAGATAATCACCAGATCGCGCTTGCCAATCTGCACCAGCTTCTCCAGGATCGGGACGATATCAGCGGCAGCCGAGATTTTCTTGTCGTGGATCAGGATGTATGGCTCGCTGATGATCGATTCCATATGCTCGGGGTCGGTGATGAAGTAGGGCGAGATATAGCCACGGTCGAACTGCATACCCTCGACATACTCGGTCTCGAATTCCAGACCCTTGGATTCCTCAACGGTGATGACGCCGTCTTTACCGACTTTGTCCATCACTTCAGCGATCAGCTCGCCGATGATGCGGTCCTGGGCAGAGATCGAAGCCACGTTGGCGATTTCCGCCTTGGTGGTCAGTTCGATTGCCTGCTTGTTGATCTTCTCAGCGACTACCTTGGTAGCGGCCTCGATGCCACGCTTGAGCAGCATCGGGTTAGCGCCGGCGGCCAGGTTCTTCATACCTTCAACCACGATGGCGTGCGCCAGGACGGTGGAAGTGGTGGTGCCGTCGCCAGCGATGTCATTGGTCTTGGTGGCGGCTTCTTTGAGCAATTGGGCGCCCATATTCTCGAATGGGTCCTGCAGCTCGATTTCCTTCGCCACAGTCACGCCGTCGTGCGTGATGGTGGGGGAACCGAATTTCTTATCCAGGGCGACGTTGCGTCCCTTCGGCCCAAGGGTGGTGGCGACTGCAGTAGCCAGGATTTCCATACCCTTCGAAAGACGACGACGAGCGTCCTCAGCGAAAATAAGTTGCTTAGCCATATTTCAATACTCCTTCAAAAATAGGGGTTACTCAAGAACGATTGCTAACAGGTCGCTTTCGCGCAGGATGAGCAGTTTCTTGCCATCCACTTTGATCTCGGTGCCAGCGTATTTGGCAAATAAGACGGTATCGCCTTCTTTAACATCCATCGGGATGTACTTGCCATCATCATCCCGTTCACCGGGTCCGGCTGAGAGCACTTTGCCCTTCTGGGGCTTTTCCTTCGCAGTTTCGGGGAGAACGATCCCACCAGCAGTAATTTCTTCCTGCTCGGTCGGCTCGACAACTACACGATTGCCGAGTGGTTTTAACTTCATAGACATATTTACCTCCGGAAAGAATATGTTTGCAGTTGCAAATTGAGATACACCAACCTAGCACTCAATCTGATAGAGTGCTAAATTGTGAGCAAATAATACTCACTTTTTCGATAGAAGTCAAGATATTCGGGCTGAAATTAAAAAGATTCTTACGAAACGTTTATATTCTTTCGGAGAGGCCGTAGGATGTCAGGGCGTCGCGGTGGGCAGCGGAGTGATGGTCGGGACGGGCGCCTGGCCGGCGTCTAACCGACGACAAATCCCCTCGCTATCTTCCACAATTCCCATCAGGGTCGCGTCATCCAGGTATGCCTGGCGCACCTTTTCAAGCACATCGCGCGCCTCTGTGCAATAATTCTCATTCGGACGGCTGAGAAAGGCCAGGTTCGTGCCATATTCTACGTAGTAATAGGCTACGGTAATGTTGGTCAACGGCAAGCCCTGCACATCTACCTTCCCCATCTCGTTTTCGCTGGCCGTACAGCCGGCCACCGCGCATTTCAGCAGCGACATGGCGCCTTCATAGTTGCGCGCCCGCCGGAAAATGATCCCTAACTGTCCATAAGTTTGGGCGCTGGCGGGGTCTAATTTCAACGCTTTTTCAGCATTGATCGAAGCCGCAAAGAATTGTCCTATTTGCGTATAAGTGCGGGCAATTTCAATATACGGTAAGGGATTTTGCACTCCCAAAGATTCATTGATCTTAGCCGCACGGTCAAAATAATCCAAGGCCCGATCCGGGTTGCGGATGCCTTCCCGAAAGTTTTGGCCGATGCGAACATATAAGAATGTCATGTTAGGGGCAATGCGCGCCGCTTCCTGGTATTGCTGTATTGCGCTGTTATATTTTCCCAGCGTTTCCAGCACATATGCGTAAACTCGATGGGTATCCATCAATGCGCCATTCAACGTGACCGCCTGGGCGGCGTATTTCTCGGCCTGCGTCCATTTCTGTTCGTCAGCCAGGATTTCAGCGTAATAAGCCAGCGCCAGCGCGTTCTCTGGGTCAATCTGAAAGGCGCGCGAGGCTTCACGCTCAGCCTCGACCAGCAAATCCTGTCTCTGTTGTACGGTCGCCAGCGGATTGAAAGCGTACCAGTCCAGCACGAAGGCGCGGATCGCTCGCACGCTGCTGTCGTCGGGCGCCAGCTCAACGGCTTTATCTGCCGAAGCCTTCGCCTCTTCCAGGCGCACAAGCTTCTCAGTATCGCTGCGCAACATGTTCGAGGAATAAGCTTGAATACGCGCCATCTCTGCCCAGGCAGAGGCATTGGCGGTATCCTCGGCCAAAGCGGCTTTATAGGCGTCTATCGCATCGTTGATAGCCGGGATATTTGGCCCAGGGGTGGCGTTGCTTGGGTCGTCCAGTTTCCCTGCATCGAAATAGGCTTGCGCCTCCTGAAAATAAGAGGCAGCCACGCGGGTGGGCGTCAGGGTAGGTAAGAACGGGGAGATGATCTGCTGACGCCGGATCATCAACATCACCCAAATTCCAGCAAGGATTAACCCTAAGAGCAGGAGAATGCGATAGAAACTGGTGCCCCGCCGTTCCTGGTGAAAAGTAGGACGTTTTCCGGTTAGCCCACGTTCCATCGCGCTGCCTATGGGACCGGGGTGACTTCTGCCGGGGACGGCGTACCGGATTCATCCGGAGGCGCCGCGGTCGGCTGCGGATTTTGCAGGTTCTGCTGACACATCGCCAAGCCCTCTGTGGCGTTATAAATGGCAATCTCGTCATTAGGAACCCCGTTTAACAATGCCTGGAACACCGGCACTGCCTCGGCGCACCGGTCCCGCCGCGCTAACGCAAAACCATAATACCAGTAGTATTCTTCCACTCGCCCATAATCCAATGGGGCGCCTTCGACGACTATCCCGCCTTCAGCCTGCCCCCCGCGCACTGCCAGCCCTAATGAATCAATCGCCTGATCAAACTCTTCCTGTTTATAATAAATGATCCCCAGGTTGCCATGCAAGCGCGGATCGCCAGGTTTGACCTTGATAGCCTCCTCAGCATATTGGGCAGCTTGTGGAAAACGCCCATCGCCAAAGAACGCCCGCGAAAGCTCCGTCAACGCCACGGTATCGGTCGGGTTGAGCGCGTAAGCCGCCAGCAGCGATTCCTGCGCCAGGTCATACTGACCCAACGCTTTGTAGGTAATGCCCAGATACAGGTTCAAGTCGGAAATGTTTTTATTAATCGCCAGGGCGGTTTGGAATTCTTGCACCGCCTGCTCCAGATTTTGCGTATTGAGAAAGACAATCCCACGCGCCCGGTGCGTTTCCAGCAGCGTTGGCCCCAGTTCCAGGCCCCTTTTAGAGGCTTCAGCGGCTTTGTCATACAAGGTGTAGTCGTTCTGGTTGATCAGAATCTCGGCATAGTAGGCGTAGGTCAGTGCATTGTTTGAGTCGAGCGAGAAAGCCTTCTTAATTTCAATTTCGCCCTCACTGTATTTCTCTTGAAATCCCAACGCCCAGCCCATCACCGCGTGCGCCAGAGGATTAGAGGGATTCTTTAGCAGCGCATTCTGGCAGTTGACAATCGCCTCGTCATAGCTGCCCGCAAACACTTGCAACCGCGCCAACGCCACGTAAATAGCCGGGTTCGCGGGGTCAGAATAAATTGCATCCTTATAAGCCTTGATCGCTTGATTGAGTTTTCCGGCTGCATAGTCCTCTTCCGCCTGGTTGACGTACGACTCGGGGCTGCGCGTAGCAGTGGCGGTTGGTACAAAGAGCGGCGGCGTGGCTGGCACCACCACCTGGTT
>Ga0172371_10010701_pt1 | contig 12350 bp, 8 predicted proteins | sample Lak12m_FD_114543 | JGI IMG/M metagenome (GOLD analysis project Ga0172371, IMG submission 114543) | Freshwater microbial communities from Kabuno Bay, South-Kivu, Congo - kab_022012_12m | ecosystem: Environmental > Aquatic > Freshwater > Lake | place: Democratic Republic of the Congo: South-Kivu... | reverse complement strand
CTACAAAGATTACGCCCAAGGCATTCCGTCGGTCTACACAATAGACCCCAATGCTTGCCGAGTCCTCCAGGGACAGAAGTGCGGGGTTTGCGCAAAGGTCTGCCAGGCGAAAGCGATTGATTACGAGCAGCAGCCCTCGGACGTTGAACTAAACGTGGCCGCTGTTATCGTCTCCACAGGATACGAGCTTTTCGATGCGACCCAGATTTCCGAATATGGATACGGCCGCCTGCCGAACGTGATCTCTTCGCTGGAAATGGAACGCCTGCTGAGCGCAGGAGGGCCGACGAAAGGCCATCTTACCAGGCCGTCAACTATTCGAGGAGAGGCGCGCCTCAAGGAGATCTCCAAGCTGATCAAGAAGGCGGAGAAGTCCGAAGACCCGAACGATATGACCCGCCTGCTGGAAGAGCAGAAGCGGATCGAAGAGCAGATCCACAAATACCATACGGCCAAGAAGCTGGGATTCATCCAATGCGTCGGCTCCAGGGACTTCCGATTCCATAAGTACTGTTCCAGCTACTGCTGCATGCACTCGATCAAGGAAGCGATTATCGCCAGGGAACACGAGCCCGAAACCGAATCCTACATATTCTACATGGATCTCAGGACCGTGGGCAAAGGCTTCGAAGAATACAAGCTTCGAGGCGCGAGGGTTTCGGGACTGAAATACATTCGCGGCCGGGTGGCAGAAATCCTGCAAGATGAGGACTTGAATCCTATTGTCTTTTACGAGGATACAGAACAGCGCCGGGTCGTGGACATGACCTTGGACATGGTGATTCTTGCCAACGCGTGTTCCGCGCCCAAGGGAATCGGCAAAGTGGCCGAACTCCTCGGCCTGGAACTGGAAGAGAACAACTTTGTCAAAACGCATCCCAACAGGCCCCTGGACACCAACGTCCCTGGAATATTCACGTGCGGATGTGCTCAGGGACCACTGGACATTCCCGAATCGGTGGCGCAAGCCAGCAGCGCAGCAGCACGGGCCGCGGAAGCGGTCATGACCGGAGGCCGTGCACTGGCGGTGTGATGGAGTGAAGAGATTGAAAGACGAAGTGAAATTAAATGATGTCCGCGTCGGGGTTTTCATTTGCGATTGCGGTTCCAATATCGCCGGCTACCTGCAGATGAAAGAACTGGTCGATTACGCAAAAAACCTGCCCAATGTGGTGTTCGTGCAGGAAAGCCTGTACACCTGCTCAGAGGGCGGAATAAATGGAATTAAAGAAGCCATTCCGCGGGAGGATTTGAATCGCGTGGTAGTGGCCTCTTGCACCCCAAGGACTCACGAGCCTCTGTTTATGAGCGCGTGCGAAGAGGCGGGCTTGAATCCGTATCTTTTCGAAATGGCCAACATCAGGGATCAGTGCTCCTGGGTTCACATGCGGGAAGGCGAAAAAGGCACTGAACGGGCCAAAGGTCAGATCGCCATGGCAGTGGCCAAGGCCGCCAAGCTCAGGCCGCTCAATCGTATCCAGCTCAGTCTTTTCCACCGGGCCGTCGTGATCGGAGGCGGCGTTTCAGGGATGTCTGCAGCAATGGCCCTGGGAAATATGGGATACGAAGTAGATCTGATCGAAAAACAGGACAAACTTGGCGGTCTGCTAAACGGACTCAACATGATCCTCCCGGCCAATGAGCCACCGTCACATCTGGTAAACGACCTAGCGGACAGGCTCAAGAAGAACCCCAACGTGACCATCCACACCAAATCCGAGGTGAAAAAGGTCGAAGGGTACGTAGGCAACTACGCGGTCGCGTTGAGCGAAAACAGTCGCGAAACTCAGGTGCAAGCAGGGATAATCATAGTCGCTATAGGCGGGCGTGTCCTCAAGCCTGAAGGTCTTTTCGGGTACGACGGGAAAAAGGTCATCACGCACTTGGAATTGGAGGGGATGCTTGCCGGCAGACCTGTTCCGGATGCCAAGACAGTTGTAATGATTCAATGCGTGGGTTCCAGGTGTGAAGAGCGGACGTATTGCTCCCGCATTTGCTGCATGACCGCGGTCAAGAACTCCATACTACTTAAAGAGGCGAATCCTGATATCGCTGTGACTATTCTGTATCGCGACATGCAGATGTACGGCGTGGAAAACGAGGACATGTTCCGCCGTTCCAAGGAAATGGGCGTACGCTATGTCACTTACGATCCTGACCGGCCGCCGAAGGTCGAACAGGGTCAGGTCACAGTGTATCACTTGCGGATGGGCAAACAGATCAAAATGCCCGCGGATCTGGTGGTTCTGTCAACTCCGCTGGTCGCGCAGGAGGACGCCGGCGACATCTCCACGATGTTAAAAGTCCCCTTGAACGAAAACGGCTTCTTTCTGGAAGGCCACGTGAAGTTGAAGCCGCTGGACTTTGCCACTGATGGCGTGTACCTCTGCGGAAATGCGCGTTTCCCGTCGTCCATTAGAGAAGCGGTGGCTCAGGGTTTGGGAGCGGCTTCCAGGGCCGCTGGCGTTCTGTCGAAGGAAGCCCTTTTTACGAGCGGTATAGTTGCGGACATCAGCCCTGAAACCTGCTGTGGGTGTCTTGGATGCCTAAAGGTCTGTCCGTACGGAGCGATCAACTACCTGGATGAACAAGGCGTATGCGAAGTCAACAAAGTCCTATGCAAGGGCTGTGGAGGATGCGCCGCTACCTGCCCATCGGGTAGCGCTCGGCTAGACGGATTTTCAAACGAACAGATTTACGCGCAGATCGAGCAGGCCTTGGCAGGGTGAACTCCAAGCCCTCAGCAGCCGGTTAAGAAAAATACCTGGAAAAAGTCCACAAGTGCTCAAGTGGAGTGACGATGTCTAACGAACAGTTTGAACCTACAATAATCGGTTTTCTGTGCAACTGGTGCGCTTACGCGGGCGCGGACCTTGCCGGTGTCAGCCGTTTGCAATATCCCGCCAATCTGCGGACCATAAGAACGCTTTGCTCCGCGACAGTCGGGCCGCATCAGATCTTGAAAGCGTTTCAGAAAGGCGCGGATGGAGTCTTCGTTGGTGGCTGACACGTCGGAGATTGCCATTACCTGTATGGTAATTACATGACGGTCAAAAGGGTCGCTTTCATGAAGCAGCTCCTGGAATTTGCCGGGGTCGATCCGGAGCGCCTGATGCTCAAGTGGGTCTCCTCCGCGGAGGGGCCTCGCTTTGCCAAGGTTGTTACGGAATTCGTCGAGAAGATCCGTAGCCTTGGCCCGTCGCCGCTAAGCAACCCGGCGGTCCTTGAGAAAGCTGGCTGATTTGTAGATTCGCACTTCCCGGGCGCATTTCCGCCGTCCATCGTTATATATAAGCTTCCACCGAGAGATAAAATGATCGAGCAAGTAGCGGCACATGTTAAAACACTTCTGGTAGAAGGAAAGATAAGCGCTTTCCTAGGCCTGAGGGATCAAAACGGAAACATCTTCCCACATGTTTATGAAAAACCGGCAGACCTGGACGATGGTTTCAGCCTGGGAGATCTGGAAGGACCTGGAGACTCCCGGTATCCGATTGCCAAGATTCTGATGACCCTGATCAGCAGCGCTCCGGACAAGGTTGCGGGGGTTCTTCTCCGCGGATGCGATGAGCGCGCCCTTAATGAGCTGCTGCGTTGGAATCAACTGACCCAAACAGATCGGATAGTGAGAGTTGGAATAGCCTGTCCAGCGGAGTTGGCAAAGGTTCACGAGTGCCGAAAGCCCTTCCCTGATGCGTTCGTGGCCGGCGAAAAGGCCGAACCGGTAGCCAATGATAGCGTGGGTGAGATTGTGGCCTTGGATCTCCTCGCCAGGTTGGATTACTGGAAGCGTGAGTTTGACCGCTGTATAAAGTGCTACGGATGCCGCGACGTTTGCCCTGTCTGTTTCTGCAATGTCTGCTCCCTCGAAGAAAACGCTCTGATACGAACCGGCGATCTTCCACCCGAAAACCCGATGTTTCACCTGACTCGAGCCGTTCATATGGCGGGCCGATGCATCGACTGCAACCTGTGCACCGAGGTCTGTCCCGCTGAGATACCCCTAAGAACTCTTTACAAGAAGGTGGCGGATATCGTAAAGAATGAATTCGGGTACGTCACAGGAGAGCCCGGCGAGGGCAAATCTCCTCTTAACATTCTCGGGCCGGACCCGGGCCACTCTTCGGCGAATGAGTAGAAGGGGTTACACGGCCTAAGGAATTCCTGAAGATCTGCCGAGGAGGGTCCCGCGCAGAACGCGAGACAAAAAAGTCCTCTCCGGCCCCTCCCTAAGAACTCTTATATTGCCGGCGCGTCCAGCGCTTGCCGCCTTACCGAGTTTGCGATTCTGACCTTTTGATTCCGGGGCACCGGGCCAACACATGAATCAGAAGCCTAAAACTGTCACCGCCGTATTCTATTCGAAAAAGATCATCCTGGAGTGCCCTTTCTGCGGGATGACATTGATAAAGACAGATTATCGGAGGATCCAAAAATTACTCGATGAGACGGACATACCCGTAGGCAAAGTGTGTTCCCAGTGCGGGGGGGTGGCCGTAATAAGGCTTAATACAAAGGCCAGAGGAATTCTTCTTGCTAGATTGGAAGAGCAAGGTCTCTCCCCGAATGGGAAACCCACCGGCTGACCTATACGAATTTATTTTCAAAGAGTGAATTTCCCCAGGACGCTTTTTGTCCAAAAAAGGGGGCTCTTAGTAATTTCCTCGTCAATAAGGACTTGAAAACATGCTTACCCAGGAAAATACGGTCCTCGTTCTGGTCGATGTTCAAGAAAAACTGGCCCGCGCCATGCACGAAAAGGATGCTCTGTTGGAAAGCACGGTTAAGCTTGTCCAAGGGGCTAAAATCTTGGGCCTCCCTATCGTTTGGACCGAACAGAACCCCAAAGGACTGGGCGCCACAGTGCCTGAAGTGGCCGAACTGCTTTCCAATATTAGCCCTGTGACCAAGCTGAGTTTCAGTGGCTGCGGCGAAACTCGATTCATGGAGCAGCTTGAGAAACTGAATCGGAAGCAGGCATTGGTGGCGGGAATCGAATCTCACGTCTGCGTTTACCAGACGGTGATGGATCTTCTGAACCTCGGATACGAAGTGCAGGTGGTCGCGGACGCTGTTGCATCTCGCACGCCGGAGAACAAGGCCGTCGGCCTGGAGAGGTGCAGAGAACTGGGCGCCTCCATTACCAGCACTGAAACGGCGCTTTTCGAGTTGCTCCGCGTTGCCGAAGGCGACAAATTCAAACAGATACTCAAGGTGGTGAAATAACCGGGTTGGAGCCGCCAGACAGGGAGGTGGCTCTTGGTCTCTCTGCTGGCGCCAAGGCCGCGTAGGATGCGATGACCAACGAGAACCGCATCATTCGTGGTCTTTTCGCGAGCGATGCGGTTCACTTCGTTCACCACATCCTACCGGCGCTGACGGAACTACGTGAACAATCCATTGTGCCAAGGAGTTTCTTCCGTGCCCCCTTCAAGAAACTCTATATTCTTCTCGCTTGGTGGCTTGCCCTGACGGCGCAAGCCACCAAGCGAAAAGCGTATAGAAGTTTTTGGAAAGGGGTGCGGGGAGGAACCTTTTATCAAAAAGGTTCTCCCAGCAATTTCTTTACTTCTTCTCCCCGGGCTTCTCTCCAGGCTTTGCTTCAGGCTTCGGTTCTTCATCCGGTGGCGGTTCCGGCATTGGGAATGAGAGGTGGGACTGGACAAGGAGCCACTTGCCGTCGCGTTTCTCCAACACCCCGCTCCAGTGCGCGGGCAAAGTGATCTTCTCTTCTCCCGTGTCCACAGTGACTGCACATTGAGCCGAGAACCAGGCCGTATCTCCTTTGCCCCCGATCCAGGTTGACGTGTACTTGAGCGTAGCGGATTTGATCTGTGAGAATTCCCGCTCATACGCTGCCTTTATCGCGGCCGGACCAATCACGGGTTTCTCGGAATCACCGTCCACGAAAACCACGTCCTCGTCCTGAGCGATCAATGCCATGACCGCTGCCAAATCTTTGCTCTCATAGGCCTTGGCGTGGCTATCCAGAAACTCCTTCACTTCCTTCTCTAACTGAGGATCGGCCTTCGCTGCGATAACCGGCGCCGCAGCCGCTATCAACAGACACAACACCAGCCCGATAAGACCTTGCAATCGCATGAGTTCCTCCTACTTCTCTCCTGAGAGTATCTGGACCCTGCCGCCCAGAGTCTTGCCGAACGTGTCCGGATCGTACATGAGCGAAATTCTGGACCCCGGCATCCAAAAATCCCCTTCAGCCACGGCTCTGGCCAGATAGGAATATTTGAACTTTCCAGTCCAAGCGTGGTTCTTGAAAACCCTGACTCCGTCGTCACGAAATTCAAAGTAGTTCGGAGTGAAGTCGATGAAGCCGGCACCGCGATATCCGCTCTCGCGTGACGACTTTTCTTCTTCCACTCCTTCGGTTTTCAACTCGGAATTTATCGGCACAATCCCTGCCGGCACGGGGTCTTCCAGAGCCAGATAGTCACATCGATCAAATTGCTTTGCTTTTTCCCGATGCGCCAAGGATATCTCCAGAGTAACTCTTAACACATCTCCCACCCGGATTTCTTGTTTACCGTTGAGATTTTCGATCTTCTTGGCAAGACCGAAGCCTTGGGAGATTTCTCCCGGATCGGTTGCCATGTCCGGATATGTTAGCGACAGCGTATAGTTGATCAGAGCGTCCTTGGAATGGGACTCCATTGCGATCTTTCCCTGCTCCAATAACACGCGGGGATCCAATTCCACATAGGCCGACGCGTCGGTGATTTGGACCTCTACCGGTTTCTCTGCTCCATAATCAACCTTGAGCCGGACTGGCGTGCTTTTCTTGGGTTGTCTGGCCTCATAGTATTTACTCAGGGCAAGCAAACACCAGCCAGTGTCCGCCGTTGAATACCACTTGCCGTCTGGTTTGAGTCCCCGCAAGAGATATCCGGCCCAGGCATCCTCTTTTTGCCGCGTTCCGCCCAGTTCCATCGCGGCCATGAGGCAGACTCCAATCTCCCGGTAGCTGGAGTCCTGATAGGATGACCTGGTTGGGTCCAGCTTAGGGTCGAGTTTATTCAACATTTCCGTGCGCTTCTTGTTCGCAAGGTACCCGAGCTTCTTCGCAGAGACAAGCAGTAACGCCTTGTTCTGGTCACTCAAGGAATCGTACCCCGCGAAGAAGGTTTCCAGTTCCTGAGAAGTCATTTGCTTGGCCGCGGCGAGATTCAGCACCGCGAATTCCTTTGTCCACGCCGATGAATGGTATTCATCGGTGCCTTTCTCCTCGAACAGGCTTTCGCGCAGGAATTTCATAGCGAGATTCATGCGGTCCGCTGGGACATCGTATCCTGCCTCCCGGGCCGCGGTGAGCGCGAAGGTGGCATACATGGTACCCCACCAGGACGCGTTGAGCTGACCCGGCCAGTAAGCGAAGCCACCATCAGCCAACTGCATTGAGAGCAGCCGGTCGACTCCCCCTTTCAGGAACTTATCCACCTGCTCGATCGCTATCCCCGGAATGGCATCTGATTTCACCAATCCCCTGATCCCCGCGAGAGGTATTATCCCCGAACTGGTTTGTTCGATGCAGCCATAGGGATAGGTCAGGAGGTACTTGAGCCCCGGAGCGATCTTGGACCAATTAGTGGTGCTGAGGCTCAAGTGAGCCTTGAAGTCCGCAAGGTTCACCTCCTCGGGCTTCAGCTTCCTGAGTATTTCGGGATACGCGGCTGCAATTTCGGTCCGTTGGGCAAAATCACCGAACAAGGCACGGTGAACAGGTCTATACCTTGAATGTATGGGCACGGTAAGTTCTATCGCGTCAGTGTATTGGCTGGGCTTACCGGAGAACTTACCGGAGAATGTAAGTACGCCCTTATCCATTCCCCCGGCCACCTCGGAAGTCGCTTTGATTACAGAGGAAGACCACGGTTCCAGCCGAGCGACGGGGTCGGGAAGTCGCACCTTAATATCTTTGGACGTCTTGGTCTCCACGGTCGCTTCGCCCTGTTCCGCTGTCTTGTTGTTCACCACGATGGGGAAAGTGAAACGATCCCCTGGAATCAGGAAACGAGGAAGCGACGGCTCGATGAAGAACTCTTTGGTGACCACCATGTTACGCTGGCCTGAAACAAAGCCTGACCCGCGATCACAAACGACTGCGTAAACCCTATACGCGGTAGTCGTGTCCGGTAGCTTGAACTCGATTTTGACCGAGCCGGACTCATCGGTGAGCAACGCTGGATTGAAATACGCCACCGGTCGAAACTCCTTGCGGAGACTCGGAGTGACCTCTCCCAAGCCCACGCCTCCGCCTGTCAGCGGTCGTGTGGAGAACAGCCGGAACAAATCCTGGCTCACAAGCGCCAGACGCAAATCACCTGAAAACACCGCCAGCGGAATGTTGAATTTGGTCAGAGTAGACAATTCAGGGGTCTGGAAACGAGTCAGCGCGAGGACGGCTTCGTCCACCACACAGACCGCCATTTCCGATGCAACCCCCTTCCCGCTCTGATCCGTTACTTTGAAGCTGATGGTCTTGCTTTCTCCTGGACGACCTTTGAGGTCGGAAACGCCTGGGTCGATGTCCAGCCGAAGCTTCTGCCTTTCGCTTCTGATGCTTATATCCGCATACCCGTAGTAGATCATGGGAATGTCCGTGTCCGTCTGGCTCGCGTATACAGGGAACCCTTCCCTGCCGGCCGGAGCCATGACCGCCACAAAAACATTGGGCTGGAAGCCCTCCTTCGCGGTGAATTCGTAAGTCCCATCGGTCCCCTTGACATCCATAACCTTATAATCCAGGATTTCGCCTTTTTCGAGCGTCACAAGGCATTTCTTGACCGGCCGAGGCGTGTGAAACTGGACCTTTATCGGCTCGCCGACACTGAATTCGTTCTTTGACAGGGCCAACAGGACTTCGTTGCTGGTAGGCGCCCCCTTTTCCGCGCGAAGGCGACTCTGCCTCCAGTTTTCGTAGTCCTCCCACCCGACTTTGAAGAGAGTCTGGCTGGTGTATCGCGCTCCTTGGGCTTCATACGTGAAGGCCACCATGAAACTTCCGGAATCGTTCAATTCCAAAGGAAGAACACCTTCTCCATCCGTAAACGACAGTTGCGAGGTTAGGGTCTTCATCCAGCCCTCGTCCCACTGATAATTTATGTTTCCTTCGTCGTCTCTCTTTTGAACATTGAAATATTTCTTCTCCATTATGGCGGCTTCGAGTTTGCCTTTAGGAACCTTTTTTCCATTCTCGTCCACCACGACAATCTTGAGCGGCGACGCATATCCGCTCTGAACCTGCCTCGGATGACCGGAAATACCTACCATGAATTTCGGCCTGGGATTGAATGTCTCCACCTCGGTGGCAGGCTCGCCGTCCACGTCCAGCACCGTCGCAGACACCTTGACGCCATAAATACCGGTGAGCAACTTGGAATCCAGCGGGATCTTGAAGTTGAGCCTTCCTTGCCCATCCAGGATTGATTCTCCCGACTCCAGAAAACGCGTGGTTTCATCTTCATTTCCAAACAGATAACCTTCCAGGCCCTTTACCTGGTTCATTACCGGAACAAGCATGGCCTTCCAACGCACGCGAGCGTTCTTCACCGGTCCACCTGTGTAGTAAAGTCCTTTGACCTCCACATCAAGGTATTCCTCGTCGCGCTTCAGACCGATGAAAGCCGGGTCCGGCCGCTCTCCTCTCTTTAAGGAGAGCGAAGCATAGTGCCGGAGCCTTTTGAATTCCTGCACCATGAATGTGGTGGTAAAAATCCCCGGCTTTTGGGCTTTTTTCTTACGATTCTGGTCATTCTCACGAGCCGCTGATTCATCTTGAGCCTTTTGTTCTGCTGGGCTCTCCGCGACTTCCTCGGAGTTCTTCATCGTGATCCTGATGGTGTATGTTCCTACCGGGAAAAAGCTTTTCACATGAAGCGAATCATAACAGGAGCCGAATTCGCTCAGCTTCAGATCCTTACTGTAGACCACATCGTCCCTGGGACTTACGATCTCAACTTTGACGTTATCTCCTTTCGGAGAGACAATCTTGTGATCCTTATACGCCCTTGCCACGAATTTGAATTGCACTGTTTCGCCGGGCTTATAAACGCCTCTCTCCGTGAACGCGTACCCACGGCGAGCATGAGGCTGATCGATCAATTTGCTGGTCTGGGCGACTGCAAACGGTTTGAGCCGTTGTTGATCCAACTGAACGCCGCAAGAGTCTTTTTCCGTAGCGACGATTGCCCATTTCAACTTGGCTAATTCCACGGGGGCCTGGACCGGCCCGGCAGTATCCTTGAGACCGGGTGTTGCCGAAAGAGCTTGCCCCTCCTTGATCGCGAGGACACCGTTTGGGTCAGTCTTACCAGCCGCGTACCGCTTGCCGTCGGAGTCCGCCAGCATCACCTCCGCATTCGGTACCGGCTGTCCCGTATAAAGCTGGGTGACCCATATAAGCAATGATCGGGCAGATAATTTGTAACTTACTGAAAGATCCGTGATCTGGACCAATTTGGCGGATTCCCCGCGCATCTGGCCGTCCGGATCGGACAACACGACCTTGTAAGCGCCGCCGTGGTCCGGATTCTTTCTGAAAGAAAGCGGGAGCGAATAAGGTTGAATCTTGCCCTTGGCCTCCTGCGCGAAAAAAACCTCTGCATCTTCCGAGAAATCGCCGAGGAAAGCGGGGCCAACTTTGCTTGCGCCGGCAAATTTCCCGAAAGCCTCTTCCTGTTTTTTCCACAATCTTTCATCCGGTTTAGTTTGCAGCAGAACTTCGGCAGCTTCCGGTATCAGGTAAGCCGGGATTCTGGTAACTTTGCATCGGACCTTGGTCACGTTGGAGAGGGTCAAGGGGAGAAGCTGGCGTCCCTTCAGTTCCACCACCGAGCGATCCGTTCTCGAAGAAATGTCCGGCCGCAACCCCGGACCCTTGAACCGAAACTCCTTGGCCACGAGCAGTCCTCGGCCGTTATCCACGGTCTTTTGCGATACATGCAGGACGTATTCTCGATCCAACTCAAAGTTCCCCTTTATCCGGAAGTTGTTGTCGTAGCCCGGAGGATCGACACTCAAGCCCTCTACAGCCGGTGTGATTTTGATTGCATCTACCAATTCCTTCCGGTCAAGCCTTCCCGACAGAGATAGTTGAAGCCCCTTTTCAGTTGGAGACCTGTAGAAAGTGGTCACGCTGTTAACCCATATTTTTTCCAGGGTTATGAATTGATAGGTAAACTCCTTGCCTAACAGCCTTCGGCCTGTGGCGTCCGCAAGTGACTTGTCGATCTTGATCTTTACCGACTCGGGTTTAGTTGTCGGTTTTGTCGGCACGATCCGAAAATCCCGAGCCGCTTCTGTTGCTACCTTGTTGTCCCGCATTTCTCGGATTTCAAACTTTTCGGGCGCTTCCCCCACAGTGACTGTAGTAGCCTCGGCCAGGTTCGACGGAAAAACCGGGTGATTGAACCTTACTCTGACAGCCCACAGCTCCTTTTTTTCTCCCCGAAAAAAGGAATCGCGAAAAGCGTAGGCAGACAACTCGTCCCCTGAAACAGAGGCCGGAGCCACTGCCAGAAGAGCTATTAGTCCGACCCCCAGAATGCCCGCAGCAAATCTGTTCATTTTTGCACCCCATCAATAAGCCTTGCGGCTCGATACAATAAAAGAGAGTAGAATCCCCGCGTTTCGGAAGCGTTCACACCAGGTTACCAGACATCAAATGTGGAAATTGCACAAAGAACCTTCACGTAAGAAAACGATCACCTACAAATTATCTGTTTCAAAGCACATTCGTGTGACACGAGGCCACTACGTGCCAACTTATAGCAAGTGCCAAAAATAATGTCCGATTGCGGAAAGCGCTCCTTAAAAATTGGCAGGTGCCGGCCTCCGTGCCGACACATTTTGCGCACACAAATCAATTGGTTCGGCCTGGCAGGGACACCGTGCCCTATCGATGTTATTAGACCGCGGCCTCCTGCCAAACGTCAAACATTTTTGGCAACTGCTACAGAACAAGTGGCCTCCCCCGAGACAGGACGAGTCCAGCAACGCACTTTTCAGCCGTCAGTCATGTTGACTCAATCACTAAAAAGAACGTATGAAAACGGTAGCTAGAAAATGCACTGCGTGTCAAGGACTTTGCTTGGGAAGGACTATATAAGGAAAGAAAAGAAATGGAAGAGAACGAATTGAAAAGCAACGGCCCAGAAAAGCCGTCATCCTGTTCGAGCGGTCCACTGAGGATCTACAAAGATGAAAATAGGAGGCTTTTTGTCACTGGATTTGGACTGTGGATTCCAGTGGAAACGGAGAAAGAGGGCAGACAGCTGATCGAAGAATTGGAGAACCAAGGATATCGAATCTGCTATTGAGCGCGCCGGAACTCG
>Ga0172371_10010700_pt1 | contig 12350 bp, 11 predicted proteins | sample Lak12m_FD_114543 | JGI IMG/M metagenome (GOLD analysis project Ga0172371, IMG submission 114543) | Freshwater microbial communities from Kabuno Bay, South-Kivu, Congo - kab_022012_12m | ecosystem: Environmental > Aquatic > Freshwater > Lake | place: Democratic Republic of the Congo: South-Kivu... | reverse complement strand
GATTTTATTAAGCGACAATCATCAAGAGAACATCATTTTGTTCGATGATGATCAAAAGAAGTTCGAACTGATTCAACTTGGAATCGTTCCCATGCACGGCGTTGTTTACGCCGTACTCGATCTATTCAAAATCGATGATGTGGAAATTACAGAAGAAGATTCTGGCTTGGTGATTCTTGAACTTGACTATGATGACGAATCGGATACCTATTATGTCACGACGGTCGATGATGATGAACTATTTGACGAGATTATGGAGGCATTCGACCAACTACCCGTCGAGTAGGCGCAATGTTTTTCACGCGCCATCTTTTCAAAATGAAAAGAATGTGCTATCATAAAGTAACAAATTCACTAACATGAAGGAGGCATTTTGGCATGAACATTTATTACTGCAAACACTGCAAACGTATCTGCTATACATACCCGGTTAACTCTACATTGGTTTGCTGCGACGACGAAATGACGTTGCTTCAACCGAAGACTTTGGATCAGGGAAATGAAAAACATCTTCCCGTCGTTGAATTCCTTTCTGACGAAAGATTATCAGTCAAAGTTGGAAGTGTCGAACATCCGATGTTGCCGGAACACTGGATTCAATGGGTATTGGTTGCTCAAGGCGATGCCTATCAAATCAAAACTTTCAAACTGGGTGAGAAGCCGGAGGCCACATTCTGTTTAAAGAAAGGGTCTTTGAAAGTTTACGAATTCTGCAACTTACACGGACTTTGGATGACTGAATTGAAATAGAATCATAAAAGCCGATGGAGACATCGGCTTTTTCTGATTTGATTAGGGGGATTATTGTGGATTGGCTGGAAGCATTAAAGTATCTTTTACTGGGATTGATTCAAGGCATCACTGAGGTGCTGCCGATATCATCGAGTGGACATGTAGAGTTCTTGAAGGCATTAATACACATTGATTTTGTGGATGGAATGCTTTTTCTCGTACTCGTTAATACTGGCTCATTAGTCACATTTACCATTATCTACGCAAAAAGGATATACTTCATCATTCGCGACTTTTTAGTTTATCTTTTCAAGGAAGAAACTAGAGAAAAAACAAGACCTAACTTTCTTTTGATGGTGAAACTCATTATCGCAACCATCCCTGCAGCGATAGTAGGATTTGTTTTTGGTGGAGTCATTGATCAATTGATGGTGAAATATAGTGTGTTAATTTCGGGAATTGGTTTGATATTTACGGGAACCGTCTTGTTTTTTGTCGCCGACAAACGAATTACCAAAGGGCTTACCCAAATCACTTACCTTGATGCGGTTTTGGTTGGATTGGCTCAGTCTGTTGCGTTGGTGCCCGGTATCAGTCGCTCTGGAATGACGTCTTCGACTGCCATCAACCGTGGGATGGGGATTGATTCGGCTCTGAACTTTTCGTTCTTGATGTATATTCCAATCTCATTCGGTGCATTAATCCTGAATGTCAAGGACTTGGTTGACGTTGGGGTTTCTGTTCCGGATTCGCTTTGTTATGTTTACTACGGTTTGGCACTTGTCGCGGCAGCCGCAGCAACTTATGTGGCATATCGCTTTGTTTTCAACATCTTTATATCAGAAAAATTGCGTTTGTTCAGCTACTATTGCATCGCACTAGGATTCGTATCCATGGGTATTTTCCTTTTCAGGTGATTTCTTTGCTTTTTTGATACTTATAGGATACAATTGATAATAGAATCGAGGATTGCGTATGTTTTGGATTGAACTGCTTAAATATATTTTTCTTGGGATTGTACAAGGGCTGACAGAAGTGTTGCCCATATCTTCGAGTAGGCATGTTGCTTTGGCGCAACTGATTTTGAACATTCAGCAACCCCATGGCATCTTGTTTTTGATTTTAGTCAATACCGGAAGCTTGATTGCGATACTCATTCATTTCCGAAAAATGATAAAAAGAATTGTTGTTCATACAATACAATATTTGTTCGGTAAGGAAAAGCTTCCCGAAATGAAGGAAGATTTCCATTATGGGGTCAAAATCATCATCGCGAGTATCCCAACCGCGATTGTCGGTATTTTGCTGAAAGATGTGCTAGAGAATCTCTATTCTGATTACACACTGTTTGTCGTAGGTATCGGATTATTGATTACTTCGACAATTCTTTATGTGGTCCGTATTGCGCCTGCGCAACACGTGACACAGAAACTAACGTATAAGAACGCTCTTGTGATTGGATGTATTCAACCGTTTGCGATTCTTCCGGGGTTGTCTAGAAGCGGACTGACCACTTCCACAGGACTCTTGAGAAGAGTATCGATGGATACTGCATTGTCGTTTAGTTTGATGCTTTACATCCCGATTTCGATTGGTCCCATCTTGTATTACTTTTATCAGTGGATTCAAGATCCGGCAGTTTTCACAGTCGGATTTGATGTAACTGACCCGCAACAATACATTTATTACTTCTTCGCATTTGCGATGAGTATTGTTGGAACCTTGTTCGCGCTAAAGAAAATCTTCTTATGGTTCCGAAAGGGGAAACTGATTATTTTCTCAGTATACACTATGGTTTTAGGAATCATCGCGATTATCGCCGCAATGTTTACCAGTTGATGAAATAGTTTTTTGAATTCTCACAAAAGTATTGTAAAATAGTAATCATATCAGAAAAATTAGATTGGAGATACCGCCATGGATGAATTGAAGCAACAAGAAATGATTTCTGAAGAAGGAATCACATTACAGGAATTATTTCATATTGTTTGGACGAACAAGTTCCTCGTATTCTTCGTCACGTTGTGGGTTTTGGTGTTAGGGATTTTGTATACATGGGTTGTCGTGACTCCGCAATATACCGCGGAAACATCAATCATGGTTCAAGTAGACATTTCCGCACAAACACAAACGGAACAATCCGCCATTTATGTCGCACAAAACTTGATTGCGACCTATAAGGAATTCGTCGTTTCCGACAAAGTTTTGGAATCCATTCAAACGGATATTCCGGAATTGGCAAGTGTTTCTTTGACCTCACTCAAAAATAGCATCTCCGTGTCGTCCTCGACGAACGTCTTAATCATCTATATCACCGTTGAGAATGCTTCACCTGAGTTGGCCGGTCAAATCGCCAATCAACTCGTCGAAAATTCGATTCAAATCGCTGACGATGAAGAGAATGCTTATGTATTACTTCAGAACAAATTGAAAGTACTTGACGTTGCGACCACTCCGGTCAACCCGAGTTCTCCCAACAAACTGTTGAATATCGTCATATCCGTATTGCTTGGTGGCATCTTGTCCCTCGGAATCATTTTTGTCAAAGAACTCTTTAACAATAAGTTCCAAAGCACACAAGATTTGGAGAAGACATTAAAAATCAATGTCATCGCCGCCGTTCCAGGAACAATCAAAGAAAGAAAGTTGGTGGACTAGATGGAATTTTTTGAATATAAGAACGTTGTCATCGAAACACCGAATTCTAGAGAAGCAGAAGCTTATCGAAAACTAGAACTGAATATCGCGATCGCGTCCATCGACCGTCCTCTTCGCATCATTCAATGTACATCGGCTACTCCCGAAGATGGAAAAACAACGACTTCCATTAACTTGGCTGCCGTATACGCTGAAAAAGGCAAAAGGGTCATCATTGTCGACTTTGACTTGCGTCGTCCGAAAATCCATAGAGCATTCCATCAAGTGAATGACAAAGGATTTTATGATTATATCACCCACGATGTGGATTACCATGATTTGATTATCCATCATGATTCCAACATTGATTTGTTTTTGACAGGAAAACATCTTTCTTATCCACACATTGTCTTAGAGTCTCAAAAAGCGAAGAATTTGCTTGCCCAGTTAGCTACGGAATACGACTATGTTGTCGTTGATACTCCGCCCGTTCTTTCGGTCACCGATTCCCTCGTTGTCAGCAAATACGTTGACGGCGTCGTTTTCGTTGTCTCCTATAACAAGACCAAGAAAGACGACGCGAAAGAAGGACTCTCTCAACTCAAACAAAATAACGCCAAAGTCGTAGGCGCTGTTTTAGCAAACATCGATGTCCGCAAATCCAGAGGATATGGATACAAGGGATATCACTATTATTACGGCTACGATTCCAAAGAGGAGTAAACAATAATTCTCATGATTGACATTCATACCCATATTCTTCCATACATCGACGATGGCTCCAAAACGATGGACGCCTCTTTGAGTATGCTTCACAAAGAAGAAGAATTGGGTGTGACGGATATCTTCTTGACGCCTCACTACATGAAGTCAAGAAACTACATGAGCGGTGCACAGGATAATCAAGTCGTTTATCAACAACTCGTCGAAGAAGCAAAAAAAGCGGGAATCAAAATTCGGTTACATTTAGGAAATGAAATCTATTATCGTCTTGAAAGTGTCTCCGATCTTCGAAACAAGCTTGTGCTGCCACTAGGAAATACCAAGAAGGTTTTGCTTGAGTTTCATCCGACACAAGAGGATGAAGATATCGCCGAAGCCATCCATAATATGAAATCACTCGGGTACACACCAATTATTGCCCACATCGAACGATATGATTACCTGAAGATGACGGATTACCCCATCATCCGAAAGATGGGCGCGTTGATTCAAGTCAATGCCGGATCTCTCATGGGTGTATTAGGAGACAAAGCAAAGAAACTAGCCTTGAAACTCATTAAGATGGATTTGGTTGATTTCATCGCGTCCGACATTCATGATTTACGAGTCAATTACATGATGGAGGCCTATCATCTAGTCGAAAAGAAATTTTCCAAAGAGTTAGCCGACAAACTATTTCATAATCAACGAATCTTCGGATAAACACTCCACGCGAGTGTTTTTTTTCTTTTATCACAAATTTAACATAAATGAGTGATATACTTACTACTGTAATATCCGAAAAACGGTCTGTGACTCATTTCTCCCCCCTATAATAAATGATAAATGACCATAGGATTTACCATAGGTGCTTCAGTGCACCTGCCGCTATTTTCAGCAGTTTGTTCTGCTTTAATATAGAAAATTTCATAAAAAGAAGACTGTCAAAGTCTTTTATTTTCGAAGGATGTGTGATGAATTTATGAAGAACATACATGTGTTAGTCGCCGATGACGAATTCAGAATCCGCAAGTTGTTGGCCGAGTTTTTACAAAGAGAAGGCTATAAAGTCATTGAAGCCGGAGACGGAGAAGAAGCCATTGATTTGATTTTCGAATCGAAAATCAAAATCGATTTGGTTATTTTGGACGTCATGATGCCAAAATACGACGGCTGGTTCGTCCTCGAACGTATCCGTGAGTTTTCCACGGTTCCCGTTATCATGCTTACCGCAAGAAGTGACGAATATGATCAACTCAAAGGCTTTAAGCTTGGCGCAGATGATTATGTGACAAAGCCATTCTCGCCAAGCGTGCTGATGGCAAGAATTAAGAATTTGATAAAAAAGGAATATACGGAATCCGAAGAATTGTTGTTTGGTAAAATCAAAATGTCGCTTTCGGCCAGAGAAGTCTCTGTCGAAGGCGAAAAGATCGAATTGACGCCAAAGGAATTCGAACTTCTCAAATATTTCATTGATAATAAAGGCATCGCGCTGTCCCGCGATAAAATCTTGAACGCGGTATGGAATTATGACTATTTTGGAGATTTACGCACCGTCGACACTCATATCAAACAACTTCGTGCGAAACTTGGGGATTGCGGATCCTACATTTCCACCGTAAGAAGCATTGGATATCGTTTGGATATCGACAATGAAAACATCCATTAAAAGCAACCTGTTCTTTATCACGTACGGCATCATTTTGTCTTTCATTGTCGGGTTGGTCATTTTGAGCAACACCTACTTGGAGACGTTTTACAAAAACTATCGTGAAAAGACATTGCTCTTGGCATTCCAAGAAATCAAAACCATCGATTTGACCAGTGAGGAACTTCCTTCACTGGTTTTAGAAATAGAAAACAACTATAACATCTCCGTACAAATACTGAAGGAAGCAGATATATCGGATGTCACACCATCCGATGACATTCCGGAAGACGATCCATTTTCGCAGTTGCCAATCCCATACGATCGTATCTATGGCAATGAATTCTCCATTCGGGAGGGCGTCATTGCCAAAATCATGTCGGAATTACAAGACGACCATGCATTTTCGTCTTCCAATGCGATTGTGAGCCCATTGGACGATTATTCCGAAGAAGGATATCTTGCCTTTACGGCGACGATTACGCCGGATCCGAATCAGTTCAACAATGACCTGCAAATGCTCGGGCTGATAGTCAATGCGGCGCAACCGGATAATCTAGATGTCTATTATATTTTGACCGTGACATTCCAGTCCATTCAAGGAAGTATTGCGATCTTTAACTCCTTTACAATTATCGTCGGTATTTTCTTCATGTTTTTATCCGCTTTCATTGTCTACTTTGCTAGTTATAAGTTCACGAACCCGATATTACAAATCACTCAAGTGACGAAGAACATGGCTGGATTGGACTTCTCTCAAAAAGTAACCGTGACGTCTACCGATGAACTTGGAGTATTGGGCGAATCCATCAATAAAATGTCGACGCAACTCGAAAAGTCGATTTCAGATCTACAAAGCGCTAATGAGAAGTTGTCGAAAGACATCGAGCTCAAAACCAAAATCGATGACATGAGAAAAGAATTCATCGCCAGCGCGTCCCATGAACTGAAAACGCCGATTTCATTGATTCTTGGATATTCCGAAGCACTAAAGCTTCCGGGTCTCGATCAAGAAACCATCGATGATTATCTGAATATCATCATGGACGAGTCGAACAAGATGAATAAACTGGTTTTGGGAATGCTCAAACTGAGCCAACTCGAAAGTGGAATGTCGGAAGTGAATTTGACGACATTCTCGCTCAAAGATTTCGTCGACGAAACGATTCGTCTATATAACATCAAGTTCGAGGAAAACCAAATTCACTTGCAAGTCAACGTGGATGACATGGAAATCGAATCGGATTATGATCAACTTCAAACTGTCTTAACCAACATCTTAACCAACGCACTTCATCACGTGGACAAGAAGAAACAGATTCACATCACATCAGAAACCGTAGATGGCGTTGAAAGAATCAATGTCTATAATTCCGGTGTCCAAATACCGGATGACTTGATTGATCGCATCTGGGAAAGTTTCTACAAGGTCGACAAGGCCAGAACCAGAAGTTATGGAGGTCAAGGTCTTGGACTTTCGATTGTTCGCAACACCTTGAACCAACTCAGACAAAACTATGGAGTCAAAAATGTGGAAGATGGCGTGATGTTCTACTTTACCGTTAATTTGAAGAAAGAGTCTTGAGAAAAGGCTCTTTTTTTTTCGTAAAAAAATGTCATTTTTTGCCTAAAATTTCACGACTTGTTAGGTTGAAAATAAAAGTGAATTGTGATAGAATAGTTCTACGTGATAGAATATGCGGGGGCAGAATATGAAAAAATCGGGGAATTCACCCATCGGTGAAACCATCAAAAAAATTCGCGTATACGAATTCATCATCATAGATATCATCACAATCAGTGTTATTTATGTCTTGGCAATATTGGCTTTGCGATTCACAGGAGTCGAGAGCTTTGACTATCAAAGAGCTCTCTTGGTTTTGCCCTTCGTTGTCTTGTTTAAGATAATCATGTACCACTTCTTTAAACTGTACAAACTCGTTTTGGATAACGTTGGTCTTGATGAAGTGTTCCGAATCGCGGTCGCCGTTACGATTACCAATTTGGCAATCGCTATCGTCTTTCTTTCAATTCAAGATTTCGAGTTCATTCCTGAAGTTTACCTCGTATTCACCACTTTCGTCGAAGTTATCGTGTTAACTGTGCCAAGGATGCTCAAACGAATTCTGAAATATTTATCTCAATTTAACAAAAAACCTCAAGGCAAACGCACTTTGTTAATCGGTGCCGGTGCAGGAGGTAAATTGGTACTCAACGAAATGCGTGAGAATCCGGCATTAAGCAACTATGTAATTGGCTTTGTGGATGACGATCCCGACAAAATCGGAAAAATCATGTCAGGATATAAAGTCTATGGACCGATTTCGAGAACTCCGGAATTTATTGACGAACATAACATCGAAGAAGTCGTCATTACAATTGCGAGCATCTCTCAGATTCGTTTCCGCGAAATCATTCAAATCGTTTCTGAAAAACCTGTTAAAATCAAAAGAATCCCCGAATTCAAGGATATCAAGAAAGACATGCCCAATCAACTCCTCGACGTCAACGTCGAAGATTTGCTTTCCCGTGATGTGATTGAACTTGACGATTCTGGAATCAACGATTTCATCAAAGGAAAACGTGTTCTCGTGACCGGAGCTGGCGGTTCGATTGGTTCTGAATTGGTTCGCCAAATTGTCATGTATGAACCTTCCGAAGTGTTGATGTTCGACATCTATGAAAACGGCGTCTATGATCTTCAAATGCATCTCAATTATTTCTGTAAAAACAAAAAATGCGAAGGCGTTGTTCGAAAAGTATTGATTGGTTCCGTGTACAACTACGAACGCATGAACGAAGTCTTCGAAAAGTTCAAACCACAACTGGTGTTCCACGCGGCTGCCTATAAGCATGTGCCTTTAATGGAAGATTCGGCAGTTGAAGCTGTCAGAACCAATGTGATTGGAACCTACAACATATCGAAACTCTGCATGATTCACAAGATTGAAAAGATGGTTCTCGTCTCTTCGGACAAGGCTGTCCGCCCAACCAATGTCATGGGTGCGACGAAGCGCTTCGCGGAAATGATTATCCAGTATTTTAATAGCATTTCGCAAACCAATTATTCCGCCGTACGTTTTGGAAACGTCCTTGGTAGTAATGGTTCTGTCGTTCCTCTGTTCAAGAAACAAATCGAACATGGCGGTCCGGTTACGGTAACCGATAAGAACATCATCCGCTATTTCATGACGATTCCGGAAGCAGTCAGTTTGATTCTCCAGTCTTCCACATTCGCCAAAGGTGGAGAAATCTTCATCTTGGACATGGGAGAACCGGTCAAAATCTTGGAACTCGCCGAAAAGATGATTATGTTATCGGGACTGCGTCCTTACATCGACATCCAAATCGAATTTACCGGATTACGTCCGGGAGAAAAGCTCTTTGAAGAGTTGCTTGTGGATAAAGACAATCACAACATTCAAACCGAAAACAAGAAGATATTCATCGAGAGCATCGAAGATGTTCATCAAATCGATGAAGAGATTTCGCAAATAAAACAAGCGTTTGAATCGCTCGGAAACGACGAGATAAAACAGATGATTCAACGCTTGGTTCCCACCTATACGATGAAAAAGTAAAATGCATGGATGTCCATGCATTTTGTTTTATCTATGATATAATTAATCTGAAGGTGATGCTATGTATACACTACAAGTCGGAGACAAAGTGAAACTTGAAATCCGCAAACAAGGAATCAATGGAGAGGGAATCGGGTATTTCAATCAGATTGCCATTTTTGTGCCCGGCGCCATCACAAAAGAAGTCATTCTTGGTGAAATTACAGAAGTGAAAGAAGGTTATGCCATCGCCCAAATGAGCGGCATTGAACGTCCTTCCACCAAGAGAATCGAACCACAATGCAAGTTCTATGACAAGTGCGGCGGTTGCCAAACGCAGCACATCGAATATGTCGAACAACTAAAAATGAAACAAAGTATTTTACGTCAAGCGCTCCGTCGTTATACACCGGAGTTGGATGAAGATAAACTGGTACGAAAAACATTAGGTGCCAAAGACATCTTCGGATATCGTAACAAATCGCAAATGCCGATACGAAATCTGAACTTTGGCTTGTCTTTGGGATTATTCGAACCGAATTCCAACAAGTTTGTCTATGTGGACAACTGCCTTGTCCAACATCCGAAAATCAATGAAATCAATGCTAAAGTCTTGAAGATCCTTCGTCGTCATAACATGACCGCGAACGATTCCTTGAACAAAGAAGGTATTTTGATTTATTTGGCTACTAGATATCTCGCCAACTCCAATCAATCGAGCGTCACGTTCATTGTGAGCGACTATTCCCCCATTCTTGCGACCATCGCAGAAGAAGTCCGAAAGGAAATTCCAGTCGTTGTATCCGTAAGCTACAGCCTCAGCCGACGCAATTCAGTGAACGTATTTACGGATAAAGTTGTCGTTCTATCAGGTTCTGCGACAATTTCGGATACCATCAAGGATTTGAAGTTCAACGTATCCCCAGACGCATTCCATCAACTCAATACAAAACAAATGGAAGTCTTATATGACTTCATCATCAATACGTTGACTTTGTCAAAAGATGACATCGTGTTTGACTGTTTCTCTGGAATCGGAATTACCACATTGTTACTATCGAAACACGTCAAGAAATGTTATGGCATCGATTATTCTGAAGCTTCCATCAAAGACGCGAAAGAAAATGCCAAAATTAATGGCATCACGAATGTCGAAATGATCGAAGATCATGTCGAAGGCGCACTTCCCAAACTTTTAAGCAAAGGCATCGTTCCTGATATCGTATTGTTCGACCCGCCAAGAACGGGATTGGATAATTCCGTCATTGACGCTTTGATTAAAACAAGGGTCAAAAGAATTGTCTATGTGTCCTGTAATCCGTCCACACTCGCCAAAAACATCAAGTCTTTATCCAATACCTACAAAGTCGAATTCATACAACCTTTGGACATGTTCCCACAGACGGCTCAAGTGGAATCCATAACCCTCCTTACACGGAAAACTTTGTAGTGAAGTTACTTATTTATATTGATTTGAGATTTCATTATGAAATGAAGTCTCTTTTTTATAAAAAACTGACAAAAATGACATAATATTTTTATATTTATTATTATATATTGAAAAAATGAAAAATAGAACATTTAATATTATCGTATTATCATTTCTGTTAATGATGTTTGGCTTGATTGCTATTGAACGAACTTCAAACGAAACCTTTTTAAAAATCCAGAATTATACGGTATCTGTCGACGGGGGACCTGATTTTGTTTATAGAAATATTACAAATCTGAATGCATATTATGTTGCAAGATATACATCGACAAATTATCAGTATATTTCAGCTATTGAGGTAACGGACTCGAGACATACTATTACATCAACTGATGTGTCACAGTCATCGATGAACTATAACTATCTAGTTTCAGAAGGAATCACAGTGACAAATACTTGTGCAATCGTCGCAATTACAATGTTGCTGAATTACTATGAAGATAATAACTTGTTAATTACTTTTAACAATGGAAACACTTCTACCGATTGGTTTATTAGAACCATGAACATTGCACTAGCGAACGACCTTACCACTGCTACGGAGGGGACATATTTAGTAGATATAGACAACATTATCCCTCTCGTGTTGAATTCGTTGCAATTGACGACAGCGATGCATGGTGACAACGAGTATTGCAATATCTATTCTAAGATTCAGTCAAATATTGGAGAGGTAGTTCCTGCTTTATTCCACATACCTGACCACTCAACATTGGCAAAGGGATATATGCAGTACAAGGTTACCGTAAATGAAAGGTATTGGAGCTGGTTTACCTGGAAGTGGAGACAGGTAGATAAGATTGAAGAAGTACTCATAATTAACGAAGGCTGGTATAATTACGGATATTCATACTACCCCGTAGACTTAATTAGTGATGGTTTACTTAATACCGGGCCTTATTGTATGACTGAAATAATCCAATAAATAAAAGAGGATTGTCAAAATCCTCTTTTCATTATAAAGAATATATTGTAATATAATAATGAACAAATCAAAGATAAGGCAGGTATATATGTGAAAAAAATATGGATCATTGTCATTTTGTCGACCATCGCACTTGGAATTCTTTCTTTTTTCATCTTTCAAGAAAAAGTCTCGGAAATCTACACATTGAGTTATGATGAAACCGAAACCTTGATACTCGGGTCTTTCGTCGTAAAGGATTTGTCCGTTAACGACAGTAGCACTGGTTCGGTTCCCTTGACGACTTTTTCGTTTCGAGACGAAACAAACGAAGAAGGTTTTTTGAGTTTCGTCTTCGGTTTGGAATCTTTTATTGGAGAAACGGAGTTTCTTTACCCCAATTCCTTTGATTATGTGTTCTATCTCTTTCAGTCAGGCGACTACCAATATATTCTCTATAAGGACAAAATCAATCGCTATGTGTTTCAACCTTTTTATGCGACTTATGAATATGCTGGAACAGATACTGGAGCGCAGTATCGATTTGCCTGCCCGTTATACATGTTTTTCAACAATTCCGATAATTTCAGCCGAGAGCATGACTTATCCTATGAACAGTTCTTTGGATTTTATGAAACAGTCAATCGCGACTGGGTTGAAATAAATATCGAT
>Ga0172371_10010699_pt1 | contig 12350 bp, 10 predicted proteins | sample Lak12m_FD_114543 | JGI IMG/M metagenome (GOLD analysis project Ga0172371, IMG submission 114543) | Freshwater microbial communities from Kabuno Bay, South-Kivu, Congo - kab_022012_12m | ecosystem: Environmental > Aquatic > Freshwater > Lake | place: Democratic Republic of the Congo: South-Kivu... | reverse complement strand
GCCCGACTCGCCGAGCACGCCGACGCGCTCGCCGGCGGAGACCGCGAGGTCGACGCCGCGCACGGCGTGGGCGAAGCGCCCGTCGGGGGCGTCGAACCAGACGTGCAGGCCGCCCAGTTCGAGCACGCTCACGCCTCGTCCTCCGTGCTCGCGCGTCGCAGGCGGAAGCTCTTCGGGGCTACGTGCGCGTGCCCGAGCCGCGGGTTCATGGCCTCCTCGACGCCCTGTCCTACGAGGAAGCAGCCGAGCACGACCAGGGCGATGCACACGCCCGGCGGCACGATCGCCCACCAGGCGCCGAGGGAGACCGCCGAGTGCAGGAAGGCGTTCTGGATGATTGTGCCCCAGGAGACCCGCTCCGGGTCGCCCAAGCCGATGAAGGCGAGCGCCGCCTCGAAGAACACCGCGGAGGCGACGGTCAGCACGGTCTGGGCGACCAGCAGCGGCGCCACGTGGGTGAGGATGTGGCGCCTGATGATGTAGAGGTCGCCGGCGCCCAGCGAGCGGGCGCGGGCAACGAAACCCCGTTCCTTGAGCGTGTGCACCTGCGCCCGGACCACGTACGTGACGCTCATCCAGCTGAGCAGGCCGATGACCAGCACGATGTGGTAGATCGTCTGCCCGAAGAGGGCGGCGAGCACGATCATCAGCGGCAACCCCGGGATCACCAGGAAGAAGTCGGTGACCCCGGTCACCGTGGTCTCGCCCCAGCTGCCCTTGTAGCCGGCGATGATGCCGAGCGTGCCGCCGATCAGCACCGCGACGAGGGCGGCGGCGAAGCCGACCAGCATCGAGTTCTGGGCGCCGGCGATCACAAGGCTGAGCATGTCGACGCCGGCGTCGTCGGTGCCGAGCCAGTGGGCGGCCGAGGGCGGCTCGAAGGGCTCGCCGCTCGGCCCGTCGATGGGATAGGGCTCGAGCAGGGGCGCGAATACCGCGACGAAGGTGAACAGGAGCACGATGGCCAGCCCGAGCACGACCGTCGGGCGGCGCAGCAACTGCCGCACGAGCCTCATTCCGTCACCCTCGGGTCGAGCACGGCGTGCAGCACGTCGCCGACGAAGTTGAAGCCCACCACGGAGACCGTGACGAACAGGAAGATGCCCTGCAGCATCGGGTAGTCCCGGGCCGAGACGGCCTGCACGGTGGCAAGCCCGGCACCCGGCCAGCTGAACACCGCCTCGACCAGGATCGCGCCGGCGATCACCCAGCCTAGCGTGAGCGTCGAGAGCGTGACCAGCGGGAGCATGGCGGAGCGGAACGCTTCCCGCCAGACGATGCGCCGGTTGCGGTAGCCCTTCGCGCGCGCGGTGAGCACGTGGTCGTCGGCGAGCGCCTCGAGCTGGGAGGAGCGCACGACAAGGGCGAAGCCTCCGAAGAGCATGAGGGCGACGCAGGTGGAGGGCAGGAGCATGTGCCGGGCGCGGTCGACGAGCGTTTCCCATAAGCCGGCGTCGAGAAGATACGGGTCGCTCATGCCGCTGGTGGGCAGGTAGCCGGCGAGCCAGACCAGCAGCAACAGACCGATCCACTGCACCGGCAGGGAGTAGATGACCATCGCGGCACCGGTGATCACGCGGTCGCGGGCGCTCCCTTGACGGTAGGCCGCCGCGACGCCGATGAGCGTACCAAGGAGGATCGCCGCCACAGTGCCGACACCGACCATGACCACCGTGTTACGGATGTTCAGGAGGACATTGTCACGCACAGGCTGCTGGTTCTGGAAGCTGTAGCCCAGATTGCCGCGCACGAGTTCCTTGAGGTAGAGCCAGTACTGCGTAGCCAGCGGCTTATCGATACCGAACTGAGCGCGGATCGCCGCCTGCGCCTCGGGCGTCATGTTGGGGACTCGGCTCAGGTTGGCGGCCGCGTCGCCTGGAAGCGCGCGGAACAGCACGAAGCTGAAGGTCACCGCGATGAACGCAATGATCAAAGCGCTGGCGGCGCGGCGCACTATGAACTTCTGGCGTTTGCTCATGGCGTTCGCCGACCTCCGTTGCGGGCGGCCAGCAGGCCGCCCGCAACGTTGGATCTGGCTACTTCTGGACCGCCAGCGTGTCGAACTTCGTCTTGCGCAGATAGCTGTAGAAGCCGAACACGTCTCCGGCGTCTGGTACGTTCTGCCACTTCTTGTTCCAGGCCGCAACGATCTGCCAGTAGCAGATGGGCAGCTCCACCTGGTCCTTGGCGAGCATAGCCGACATCTGGTCGATGATGGCCCTGCGCTTGGCCGCGTCCATCTCCGATGTCTGCTGCGTCCAGAGCTCGTCGTAGGCGGGGTTGGAGTACCCGTAGACGTTGTACGAACCCAGCATCTGCGTGGTGAGGACGAGGAGTGAGAAGTCGGGGTCGGGGGTCAGCCCGAACGGCGAAAGGTACATGTCGTAGTCGGAGTAGGGCTTGGCGCCGCCAAGTATCACCGCCATCGGGTTGTCGACGATCTTCTGTTGTAGCCCGATGCCGATCTCAGCGAAGTTCTGCTTGAGCAGCTCTGCAGTGCGGCCGTCCACGGCCTTGTTGCTCGAGCTCACCAGGATCGTGTACTCCATCTTGTGACCACCGGCAACGCGAATGCCGTCACTGCCCTTGGCGTAGCCGAGGCCGTCGAGCATCTGATTGGCCTTGGCCACGTCGCGCGCGGGGACCGGGACGGGCGCCGACACGAACTGGGGCACGTACTGATTCAGGAGCAGCGAGCCGCCCGGCTCGGCGAAGCCGCGGTAGACCGAGGTGACGACGGCGTCGCGGTCCATCGCCACGCTGAGCGCCTCGCGTACCTGCGGGTCGCTCAGCTCGGAGTGCGTGATGTTGTTCCTGGAGTAGTTGACCGCGAGGAAGATGGGGATTGCGCCGCCGAAGCCCTGCACCTCGAGCTTCGGGTCACTCTTGACCGCGTCAGCCGAGGTCGGCGGCAGGAAGTAGACGCAGTCCACCGCGTCGCTCTTCAGGGCTTGCACCGCCGCGTCGGCGTTGGTGAACACCTGATAACCGTAGCCGGTGATCAGCGGCTTGGGGCCGTAGAAGGTCTCCACACGCTTGAAGATAGTGGTGCCCTTGTAGTCGAGCTTCTCAATGGTGAACGGTCCGGCCACGACCACCGGTCCGTCGGCCGGGTCCATGCTCACGGTCTTGAGCTTCGCGCCGTCGCCCTGCGCGTACTTCTGCCAGAAGTGCTCGGGCAGGATCGGCAGCTGGTAGAGGTTGGAGAGCAGTCCCGGCGAGGGCTTGGCGAGCTTGACCTCGAGGGTAGTGTCGTCGACAGCCGTGGCGCTCTTGATGCCGGCGACGAAGGGACTGAGGATTGCGGCCGCGCCGCCCTGCAGTCGCAGGACTGTCTCGATCGTCCAGGCGGCGTCCTTGGCGGTGAGCGGCTGGCCATCGGACCACGCAGCACCGGCACGCGTCGTGAACGTCCAGGTGAGGCCGTCGTCGCTCGTCGTCCACGACTGGGCGAACTCGGGCTCGACCTTGAGGTCCTGGGAGTACTGCACGATGTTCGGGTACATCATCGTCAACGCCGCGTACGTGGACCCGTAGTAGCCGACGAAGGGATTCAGCGAGTCGTACGGGATGCCCACAGCCCCGAGTCGAAACACAGGCTGGTCACCGCTGGGGCTGGCCGAGTCGCTGCTCGAACTTGATCCGCCGCATCCTGACGCGAGCAAGCCGATCAGGACGACCACCGCGACCACGAGAACTACAGTCAGGCGTCGCGTGCGGTTCTGCCTAGTGTCGTTCATGGCTCCTCTCCTTGGGTCATGTCTGCTCCGGCGGCCTCCAACTGATATGCCTGCACCCGCGGATGCCACCTTCACGCGGATCGTCCTGACAGACTCCCTTCGCTTACGTTTCCAAATTACGTATTGCGTTCAACAAGAATGTGATATCTTCACCCCGTGGCTGGCGATTGTCAATATGCGGGATCACGGGTGAGCCGCCGGAGGACGCGCGCCGAGACACGTCTGCTGCTCCTCGACGCGGCCGTGAATGTGGTCATCGCCAGGATCGCGGGAGACGGCGACGATTCGATCAACCCGTTGGCGGGGCTGTTGCTGAACGAAGTAATCGACCAGGCCAATGCGACGCTCGCGACTGCGGGCGCGACCTCTCGCAAGATGACGACAGGGGCCGCCTACAACATCTGGCCCACCCAGGCTGACTTCCAGCATGAGCTGGTGGTGCACGTCCTCGACCTCGCCGCCACCCCGGGGACGGAGAAGATGCGGGCCGTGACCATGGACGGACTCGCCAAGAAGCTCGACTGGCGGACCGTCCTCGGCGCGGCCATCGAGGCCGACTTCGGAGAGGCGCTCGAGCCTGCGATGTTGGTCAGGATCGGCCTGGGCGCGCTTGCGACGCGCGAGGAACTGGTCGACGCGGCGGAATCCACGAGCAAGCGCTACCTCACCGAGACCGGAGAGCTTGTCGCGGCAACGGTCCGCTACTCGGGCCGCCGGCTTCGGGCCCAGCGCAGCATGGACGATCTGGTAGGGGCGATCGCGGCGCTCGGGATCGGCTACGTCCTGCGGGCTCGACTGGCACCCGAGGTCCCGATGCGTCCGGACGCTGAGGGCGTCACCGCGCTGGCAGCCGCGGCCGTGGGGATCGTGGAAGCGTTCACGGAGGAGGGAGAGACGCAGTGATCAAGTGCATGGACCATGTCGGCATCACCGTATCCAGCCTGGACAGGGCGCTCGACTTCTACTGCGGCAGGTTGGGGCTGACGCTGATCGACCGGGAGCTCGTCGCCGACGCGGACATCGCCGACCTGGTCGGATACGACGGTGCCGAACTCGACTGCGCGGATCTCGATTCCGGCGATGGGAGGATCCTCGAACTGATCGAGTACCGAGTGCCCAGCGGGCTGCCGCTGCACCGCGAGGGCCGCCAGGTAGGCAACGTCCACGTCTCGCTGAGCGTCGCCGACATCCGGGCGGTTCTCACGCAGCTCGAGGGCACCGATGCCTCGGTCATCTCGCGGCGCATCGTCCGCTTTGACGCGCCCGGCTCCCCCTGGCACGACGTGGAATGCGTCTACGTGAGCGACCCTGACGGGGTGGTCGTCGAGCTGGTGTCTCGACCTCCCCAGCACTAGCGATGCCGGGGAGTCACGTGCGTGCACCATCGACGTGGCGTACATCACGCGGCTATCCTTACGCCGAACCTCACCAGTCGACAGAAGGACCCACCTTGCGCAGGCGAACACGCGACGAGACCCGCAACCTGCTCCTCGACACGGCCATACGGCTCCTGACCTACCGGATCACGGGCAATGGGGCGGGGTCCCTCAACCCTCTCGCCGGCGTCCTGCTCACCGATGTCATCGACGAGGCCAACCGCGAACAACAGGCCGCCAACCCGAAGGCGCGGAAGATGACGACGGGGGCCGCCTACAACATCTGGCCGAGTCAGCTCGACTTCCAGCTGGAGCTCACCGCACACGTGCTCGAAGCTACGGCGACGCCCGGGATGGAGCGAGTCCGCGGCGCCGCACTGAGCGCACTGGCGCAACAGCTGCCCTGGCAACAGGTGTTGGCGGAGACGATCGAGGTCGACTTCCGCGAGTCGTTCGCCGAGCCGGCCATGTTCCTTATGATTGGGCTTGAGGCCCTCATGGCTCCCCAGGACCTGGCAGCGAGTGAGGGGCCGGCTAAGGAGCGGTACGTGGCGCAGACGGGGGAGTTGCTCTCGGCGATCCTCGCCTACTCCGGACGTCGCTTACGGCGGGGACGGGTGATCGACGACCTCGTCTGGGCCATCGAGGCGCTGGAATCCGGCTACCTGCTGCGCATGCGCGTGGATCCCGACGTACCGCTCCGCCCATCCGCGGACGGGTACAGCGCCCTCGCCGCCGCGGCGATCGGCATCGTCGAAGCCTTCACGGAGACGGATGGCGGGGACGACGCGGCGTGACCGCGACCGCCTGCTCGACCGCGTCCTTCTGGAGATGCGGCGGGCGGTCCCAGGCTGCCCTCGGACTCGAGGCGACGCGCCGCGACATCACGACGTGAGGGGATCGTGAACCCTGCTCTGGCGGCCATGGTCGTGAGCAGCACCTCAGCGAATGCTCTGGAAGGATGACTCTTCCGTCAAGGTGTGTTCGAGCTCATCCCGTGGATGCCGTGGGCGCGAGTTGAGACAGAGACCTGCGGATGGAGTTGGGCTTCGAACGCGAGCTTGACGGACTGGCCCGCGCCCGGCGGGCCAATTCAGTCGTCACGTGCCTGCCGGGCGTGGCGGAACCCCTCCGCCGTGCGTTCAAGGCTCAGCCACCACTGGCCCTGGGGGCGCGGCTGACCATAGCCCAGCCACCCGTCGAGTTTCACCAGCAACGGATCCGTCCGAGGCAGTCGGGCGATCGCCAGCCGGACGAGATCGTGGGTCAGGCCTTCCGACTTCGTCCACGGGCACACCTTGACGCAGCGTCCGCACCAGGCGCCGTCGCGGTTCATGATCCGGTACTTGGTGCAGCGCTCGGGGTCGAAGGCGTAGGCGAGGTAGCCGTTCCGCGGCGTCATCACGTCGGCGTCCGAGATGGCCCGGGACGGGCACTCCTGCGCGCACCGTTTGCAGACGCGGCAGAACTCCTGCAGGCCGAAGTCGACGGGCGCGTCCGGCTGCAGAGGCAGGTCCGTCGTGACGACCGAGGCCTTGAAGCGTCCGCCGAGCAGCGGATTGAGCGCCCAGCCGGCGCGGCTGAATTCGCCCAGGCCGGCCAGCAGGAGCAGCGGCGTGACCACGACGTCGTAGCAGGGCGGGTCGAACGTGCCCTGGAAGTGGGCGCGCGCCGGGTACCCGAGACCGCGGATGTACTCGGCCAGCGAGCAGGCGATCAACGCCGACTGGTTGTAGGCGAGGTTGCTCTCGGCGAGCGAGATCCAGTCGTCGCCGCTGGAGGCGGCCATCGAGTCGTAGTCCCAGGACGAGACGAGCACGACGGCGTAGCGGTGGTCGCAGACGACCGGGTCGCGCGCCCAGTCGCGGGCGTAGACCGCCCACGAAGGGAGTTCGCAAATGCCGACGAGATCCGCCTTGAGGAAGCGCGCCGCGCTCTTGATGTGCGCGCTGAGCTCCTCGGCCGCGGGAAGCGGCGCGCGGGCGGGGTGGACGGCGCCGTCGCGCAACGCCGGGAAGACGGCGTTCACCGTGCCGAGTGCGGCCGCGAGCGGCTCCTTGGTCTGTGAGCTCTCGATCTCGTGCTGGGCGACTGCGCCCCAGGCGCCGGCGCGCGCTAGGGCGTAGCCGCTCTGGCGCGCATCGATGCGCGCGACAGGTCCCGTCACCTGTGCCGTCAGGAGACCCGCAGTCTCACGCGTCGCCGCGCGCCTCAGGGCAGCGGCCAGCCCGGGACGGGGCAGTGCGCGGATGTCGAAGCGCGAGGGACTCATGGCCGTTCAGCCTATCGACATCTCGGTATCGCCGCGATCGATCGGAAGCGAGATAAGGCCGGCGCCGTTCACTGCGACGCGACCGGGTCCACCGCGTAGCACCAGTGAACGTAGTCGGGATGCATCGCTCGGGTCACGTCCCCATAGACACGCTGCAGCTCCCGCGTGACGGATCCGGGCTGCCCGTGGCCCACCTCCTGCCCGTCCACGGCAGTCACCGGCGTGATCTCCAGGGCGGTCCCGCAGAGGAAGACCTCGTCGGCCGTGTACAGCTCGCTGCGGTTGACGGTGCGCTCCACCACCTCGAGCCCGAGTTCGTTCCTGGCCAGCTCGATCAGCGTGTCCCGCGTGATCCCGGCGAGCAGGTCCTCGCCCTCGCCCGGGGTGACGAGCTTGCCGCGGGAGACGAGGAAGAGGTTCTCGCCGGTGGCCTCGGAGACGTACCCGCGCGAGCTCAGCATGATCGCCTCGTCGTAGCCGTCCAGCAGGGCCTGGTGCCGCGCCAGGGCGCTGTGCACGTAGGCTCCCGAGAACTTGGCTCTCGAGGGCAGGGCGTTGCCGTCGGGGCGGCGCCAGGTGCTGACGCAGCAACGCGCGCCGCGCGCGCTCGTGTGCACGCGGAAGGGGGAGCAGAAGATGACCAGGCTCTCGGGCATCTCGCTGTGCCACAGACCGAGCGTCTCCGGGGACTTGAAGAGCAGCGGGCGGATGTAGGTGTCCTCCTGGACGCCGTTCCGCTCCAGCAGTTCGGCGGTGGCGTCGCAGAGGTCCTCGGCCGTCTCCTCCAGGTGCATGCCCAGCATGGCCGCCGAGCGACACAGGCGCTCGTAGTGGTCGAGCGGGCGGAAGACGAACAGGCGCTCACGGTCGCCGTTCCAGTAGGCGCGGACGCCCTCGAAGACCCCGGTGCCGTAGTGGAGCGCGTGCGTGCGCACCCCGACTTCGATCTGGTCGAGGGGGAGGAACTCCCCGTCCAGATAGGCGAGCTCACAGTCCACTTGCGCCTCCTTCAAGCTCCGCTTCAAGACCTGCTTGCTCCGGTGGGTGGGGGTGGCGGTGCGCCGCTCGCGCACCGCCACCCCGGCAGGGGGCAGGGCCAGGGGGTTTGGCCGGGGCGGCCACCCTGCCCCCTTCTCGCCCGTCGGCCCGGACTCACGCCGCCGGCTCGAACCGCGCCTGGAAGAAGCGCAGGTCCTTGGGCTCGTAGACCATGGTCAGGCCCTTGACGGTCTCGCGGTTCTCCCAGACCTCGGCCACCGACTCGGCGACCACATCCATGTGCGCCTGCGTGTACACGCGCCGGGGGACTGTGAGGCGGACGAGCTCCAGGGCCGGGCGCCGGTTCTGACCCTGCGGGTCCCTGCCGGCGCTGACGTTGCCGCGCTCCATGGCGCGCACGCCGCTGTCGAGGTAGAGCTCGGCGGCCAGCGCCTGCGCCGGATAGAGGTCCTGATCGAGGTGCGGCAGGAACGCCTTCGCATCCAGGAACACGCCGTGACTGCCGATCGGCACCACGATCGGCACGCCGTAGTCCTGCAGCTTCTCGCCCAGGTACTTGACCCGGCCGACGCGCGCCTTGATGTGGTCGAACTGCACGCTCTCGGTCAGACCGATGGCGACGGCCTCCATGTCCCGGCCGGCCATGCCGCCGTAGGTGTGCAGGCCCTCGTAGACGACGACCAGGTTGCGGCAGGCCTCGAAGACCTCCCACTCGTTGAGCGCGAGGAAGCCGCCGATGTTGACGAGCGCGTCCTTCTTGGCGCTCATCGTGCAGCCGTCGGTCAGGCCGCAGATCTCGCGCACGATCTCGGCGACCGTCTTGCCCTCGTAGCCGGGCTCGCGCTCCTTGATGAAGTAGGCGTTCTCGGCGACGCGCGTCGCGTCGTGGATGATGCGGATGCCGTGCTCGCTGCACAGCGCCCGCACCTGGTGCAGGTTGGCGAGGCTGATCGGCTGGCCGCCGGCCATGTTGACGGCGGTGGCGATGCAGACGTAGGGGATGCGCTCGGCACCGACCTCGTCGATCACCTTCTGCAGCTTGTCGAGGTCCACGTCGCCCTTGAAGGGGTGCTCGCTCACCGGATCGTGGGCTTCGTCGATGATGACGTCGACGAAGCGGCCGCCGGCGAGCTCCTGATGGAGGCGGGTGGTGGTGAAGTACATGTTGCCGGGGACGACGTCGCCGGGCTTGATCAGCGTCTGGCTGAGCAGGTGCTCGGCGCCGCGGCCCTGGTGGGTGGGCACGAGGTAGGTGTAGCCGTAGACCTCCTGGACGGCGGCCTCGAGGTGGTAGAAGTTGCGGCTGCCGGCGTAGGCCTCGTCGCCGAGCATCATGCCCGCCCACTGGCGGTCGCTCATCGCAGACGTGCCGGAGTCGGTGAGGAGGTCGATGTAGACGTCCTCGCTCTTCAGCAGGAAGGTGTTGTAGCCGGCCTCGCGGATGGCCGCCTCGCGCTCCTCGCGGGTGGTCATCTTGAGGGGCTCCACCATCTTGATCTTGTAGGGTTCCGCCCAGGAGCGGCGGCGGGGCTCGATCATCGTTCCTCCACGTGGATCGCCGACTGCTCGCGGGACGGATCATCGATATCGGTCCCGTCCAGAACTTCGTCCACCCACCCCAGGTCAAGCTCGAGCAGGCGGCCGCGAGACGGGCGGCCGCTCTCCGGGTCACAGCCCGACATCGCGTAGTAGTCGCCTCGGGCGCGCTCGAACGCGGCGGCATCGACGCATGCACCCTCCGCAAGCCCTGTCTGCAGGGGACGGAACACGCGCTCGGGCAGCACGTCGTCTCGGGTCGAGAACCCCTCGCGCACGTTGAAGGCGCGCATCAGCGCGACCCGCCGCTCACCGGTCTTCAGCAACGACCAGAGGCTGGTCGCGAACCCGTTCACGGCCTGCAGCATCTCCAGCAGGTCCCCGAACTCCCAGAGGGATCCGGGGTAGAAGCAGAACGAGCACAGCTCGAGCGAGTCGATGAGCGAGGTCAGGTACTCGGTGCGGAGGACGTAGCGTGTCTTGGCCTCATCGAGCTCCTCCCACGGGCTCCGACGATGGAGGTCCAGCGCCTCGCAGTCCTCGGTCAACGTGTCGATGCGATCGTCCTCTCCGCACGACATGTGGTCGGCGCCGAACGGATTGACCGCGTACATGAGGGCGAACGTCTTCTTCACCTGCGGCATGTGCGCGGGCAGCGCCAGGCCCTTGACGTGCATGGCGTACTGGGCCGCTTCGGGTCCGAACACGGCGACGCAAGCCTCGAAGCCCTCCGCGAGCAGATCGCCGATGCCCCGGCGCTCCCCGATGCGGCGCACGAGCTCGATCATGGCGTCTGGGTCGCCGAACCTCGGCTCGAGCCCGTCGAGCAGGCCGGCCGGCACCAGGCCGTGCTCGTGGCACTCCATGGTGAAGGCGATCATGGCGCCGGTCTGGATCGTGTCGAGCCCATACGCGTCGCAGAGCTCGTTGGCCTTGGCGACCGCCTCGATGTCGTCCACGCAGCAGTTGGGGCCGAACACGCCGATCGTCTCGAACTCGGGCCCCCCGTACGCGGGGTCGAGGTCGTAGCGCCCGCCGCCCTTGACGACACGCTTGCAGCGCACGATGCACGAGGCACAGGTGCCGGTGCCGGCGACGACCTTGGCGTGATAGGCGGTGCTGTCAACGCCGTCCACGCCCGAGAAGACGCCGCTCGCCAGGTTGCGCGTGATGAGGGCCCCGCGGTCTCTCTCCCATTCGATCGAGTTCGACGTGCCGAGCTCGGTGAGCTCCTCGAAGCCGGCGGCGTCGTAGGCCGTTTTCGCCCGCTTGGCGATCGCCTTGACGGCGTCGGGATCGAAGTACTCGTAGGCCCGCCGGCCGTGCGCGACCACGGCGACCAGGTTCTTGCTGCCCATGACGGCGCCCATGCCCGTGCGGCCCGCGAAGTGATGCATGCGGTTGCCGGCGCAGGCGAACCGCACGAGCCGGCGACCGGCAGGCCCGTTCTGCAGGACCTCGGCACGGTCGATCCCCAGCTCCGACCTGACGGCCTGTTGGAGCTCCGCCGGGAAGAGGTCCACGAGATGGCCGGCCGGCCGCACCTCGACCTGCTGATCGTGGAGCCACAGGTAGCACGGCTGCTCCGCCGCGCCCTTGATCACCAGAGCGTCGAAGCCGGCGAACTTGAGCTGGGGGCCGAAGTGGCCGCCGCACTGCGAGTCGCCGATGCGGTGGGTCAGCGGGGACTTGGCGGTGAGGTTGAACCGCGAGAGGCCCGAGATCGGCGCGCCGGTGAGGACGCTCGGCGCCACCACGAGGACGTTGTCGGGACCCAGCGGATCACAGCCGGCGGGCGCCTCCCTGAGGAGGTAGTTCGCACCGAGGCAGGCTCCTCCGAGATAGGTCCGGAAGAACTCCTCTCCCGGCTCCTCGATCTCGACGCTCCCGTCGCGGAGATCGACGAGGGCGATCCTGTTGTTGAAGCCGTGGTTCACGTTTCTCCAATCGCAGCGTTCCGCTCGTGTCAGGTGACGCGCTCGTCCGCGTAGGGGATGGGCTCACCCTCACCCGGCCACGTCTCCGGCCGCCGCCGGAAGAACGCGGGCATGACGACCCAGAGCACGATCATCAGGATGATGCCGAGCGCGATCGTCCCGGCGCTGATGAAGAATGCTCCGCCGAGACCCAGGATCTGGGAGTAGCTGTTGTCGGGGTTCCAGAGGTCCGTCAGCACCTTGATGAGGATGAGCGCGAAGAGGAAGGCTCCGACGGCGGGCGCGAGCCCCATCATGATGAAGTTCCGCGGGCTCTTGCGCAGTTCCTTGCGGTAGTAGACCGCCGCCGCCAGGCCGGTGCCGCCGTAGGTCAGGCAGATGATCACGCCGATCCCGGTGATCGCGTCGTAGAGCAGGTTGACGTTGAATTTTGTTGTTAATGATACGGCGGCCACCGAGAAGGCGACGATGATGGCCGTGCCCCAGAACG
>Ga0172371_10010698_pt1 | contig 12351 bp, 6 predicted proteins | sample Lak12m_FD_114543 | JGI IMG/M metagenome (GOLD analysis project Ga0172371, IMG submission 114543) | Freshwater microbial communities from Kabuno Bay, South-Kivu, Congo - kab_022012_12m | ecosystem: Environmental > Aquatic > Freshwater > Lake | place: Democratic Republic of the Congo: South-Kivu... | reverse complement strand
GATGCTGTTCGTCACCCACGATCTGTCTATCGCCGCTCTGATGGGTGGGACCGCGGTCGTGATGCACATGGGAGAGGCGGTGGAGCAGGGGCCCGCGTCGAGGGTGCTGCTGTCGCCCGAGCACCCGTACACGCGCTCCCTCGTTTCATCGACCCCTGGCCGAGCACTTGCGGAAGGAAGGAAGCGCCTGTCGTTGGTGCCCTCTGCGGGGGAACGGCCGTGAGCGGTTCGAGAGGAAGGAAGCGCCTGTCGTTGGTGCCCTCTGCGGGGGAACGGCCGTGAGCGGTTCGATCGGGGGATCGCGGTGAGCTATTCGAGCGGGAAAGCCTACGTGGAGGTCCGGTCGCTCTGCGTGAGCTATACGGTGGGAGGGCTGCTGGGGCGGCGGAGGGTGGCTGCGGTGCGGGGGGTTTCGTTCGACATCCGGGCGGGGCAGTGCTTTGCGCTGGTGGGGGAGAGCGGGTCGGGAAAATCCTCGATTGCGAGAGCGCTCCTGGGTCTCCTCAGGGCCGATTCCGGAAGCATTCGAGTTGGGGATTTTTGTGCTCCCGGCCTGGCAGGGACCAGGCGAGCGGAGTGGGCGAAAGAGGTGCAGGCCGTATTCCAGGATCCGTTCCTTTCGCTGAACCCGAGGCTGTCGGTCAAGACGATAATCGAGGAGCCGTTGGCGATACAGGGAGTTCCGAGGCGGCAGCGGAAGTATCGTGTGCTGGAGGTGCTCTCGAAGGTGAGACTTGGGACTGCGGTCCTTGATCGGCGCCCAATGGAGCTGTCGGGCGGAGAGAGGCAGCGGGTCTGCATTGCAAGGGCGCTCGCGCCGGGGCCGAGGTTTCTCATTGCGGACGAGCCGGTTTCGTCGCTGGACGTGCGGGTTCAGGCCGGCGTAATCGACCTGCTGCTCGACTTGAAGGAGCAGGACAATCTCACGCTGCTGCTCGTGTCGCACGACATGGACCTCGTGCGGTTTGCTGCCGATGAAGTTGGGGTGCTCTATGCTGGACGGCTGGTCGAGGCCGGCCCTGTTGCCCAGGTATACAGCGACGCGTGCCATCCATACACACGCTCGCTCATGGACGCGTCGCCCGAGCTCCTGCGGCGCCGGTGGGCAACGGCCTGGGAGCGGGCCGAGCGCTCGGACGTCGGTGCGGCTCTTTCCCGCACGGCGCCCCCCGACCCGGAAGCGGCCATGGCGTCGATGCAGGATGCGACTGCACGGAGGCCGCCGGCGGCTACCGGGTGTGCGTATCGGAACAACTGCACGCACGAGGATCTGAGATGTGCGAGCAAGGCTCCGCCGCTGGTCGTGGTTGACGGTGATCACCGGGCGTCGTGCTACAAGCAGGGCCATGCCGAGACTCTTCCCCTGGAAAATTGACGCGGCCGCGCTATACTTCGGCCGCTGTTTTGGGGGGAAGCTCGATGGAACGTCGCATCGCCACTGTTCCCGAGGCACTGGAAGACATCCGTGCCGGGAAGATGATAATCCTGGTGGACGACGAGGACCGCGAGAATGAGGGCGACCTCACGATCGCTGCCCAGTTCGTCACCCCGGAAGCCATCAACTTCATGGCCCGGAACGGCCGCGGCCTCATTTGCCTGACTCTGACCGAGGAGAAGGTTGCGAAGTTGGGTATTCCGATGATGACTCCGCACAACGAGTCCCGCTACCAGACTGCGTTCACGGTTTCCATCGAAGCCAAGAACGGGGTCAGCACCGGGATATCCGCTGCCGACCGCGCACATACGATCAGGACAGCGCTTGGGGAGAACGCATCGGGGGACGACATCGTGACGCCCGGCCACGTGTTCCCGATCAGGGCCCGCTCCGGGGGCGTCCTGGTGCGCAGCGGACAGACGGAAGGCAGCGTGGACCTGGCACGGCTTGCGGGGCTTACGCCCGCTGGGGTGATCTGCGAGATCATGAATGAAGACGGGACGATGGCCCGGCTCCCGCAGCTCCTCGATTTCGGAGAGAAGTTCGGGCTGAAGGTCGCGACCATCGCGGAGATCATCAAGTATCGCCTGGAGCGCGAGTGCTTCGTGAAGGTCGTTTCCGAAGCTTCCCTTCCACGCAACGGCTCCACTTGGCGGATACGGGTATACGAGAACCTGCTGGACTCGTCGCAGCACCCTGCGTTCATTCTCGGCGATTGGACGCACGACGATTCCATACTGGTCAGGGTGCACAGCGAGTGCCTTACGGGCGACGTGTTCCACTCGACGCGGTGCGACTGCGGGCAGCAACTTGTGAAGTCCATCGAGATGATCGAGCGGGAGGGACGTGGAGCGTTGCTGTACCTTCGGCAGGAGGGGCGGGGCATCGGCCTTGCGAACAAGATCCGGGCCTACCACCTCCAGGACGAGGGGAAGGATACGGTCGAGGCCAACGTGGCGCTGGGGCTTCAGCCGGACCTCCGCGACTACGGCATAGGTGCGCAGATTCTCAGGCACCTGGGGCTTTCGCGCATCAGGCTGCTGACGAACAACCCGCGCAAGATAATTGGGATCTCCGGGTTCGGGTTGGACGTCGTGGAGCGGGTGCAGATAGAGATGGCCCCGCAAAGAGACAACCTGGAGTACCTCAAGACCAAGAAGAAGAAGCTGGGCCATCTACTCAAGAAGGTCTAGCGACGTGCCGGAAAGGTGATTCGATGACGAGCGATAAGGTGAGCGGGAGTACTGTCCACGATCTGTGGGCGCAGATAAGAGGGAGGATCGGGGCAGCACTGAGCGAGTTGGGTGCGGCAGGAGCGATCGAGCCGGTACGGCCGCCCGATGCGGCGGTCGGGCACCTGGGATTCCCGGTGTTCGCACTCGGAAAGACACTGCGGCGTCCTCCGGATCAGATTGCCAGCGAAGTCGCGTCCCGTATCACGCCGGACGGGATAGTCCGGCAGGCCATGCCGGTGAAGGGGTACGTGAACCTCTTTCTTGACCCGGAGGAGCTGGCCCGATGCGTGCTTGGCGAAATCTATGCCAAAGGCGCCAGGTTTGCCGCCGGCGGAGCGAAGCTGGGGCAGACCTCGGTAGTGGAGTACTCGTCGCCCAACACGAACAAGCCGCTGCATCTGGGGCACGTTCGCAACAACCTGCTGGGCCTCTCGATCACCAACCTGCTGGATTACTACGGCCATGACGTGAAGCGGGTGAACCTGATCAATGATCGGGGGGTACACATCTGCAAGACGATGCTGGCATACAGGAAGTGGGCGGACGGCCAGGATCCGACGTCCGCCGGGATCAAGGGCGACCATTTCATCGGCGGCCTGTACGTCAAGTTCGAAAACGAGATCAAGAAGGAGTATGCCGCGTTCAAGGAGCGCACCGGCCAGGCCCTCGAAGAGGACCAGTACTTCAACACCGTGTCTGAGCTGGGTCGGGCAGCACGAGAGCTGCTGCGGGCGTGGGAAGCCGGAGATCCTGCCACGGTGGATCTCTGGGCGCGCATGCGCGGCTGGGTCCTCGACGGCTTCAAAGCCACCTACGCCCGCATGGGCTGCCGATTCGACCTCATGCAGTTCGAGAGCGACACGTACAAGCTGGGCAAGGCGCTGGTTGCAGAGGGAATCGAGAAGGCGATCTTCACAAAGGCGCCTGACGGCTCCATTGCGTTCGACCTGGCGCGGGTGGGCCTGGAGGGGGAGAAGGTCCTGCTGCGCAGCGACGGCACCAGCCTCTACATGACCCAAGACATCGGGACAGCGGTCTGGCGCGTAGACACCTACAGGCCGGACCGGCTCGTCTACGTGGTGGGCGACGAGCAGAACTACCACTTCAGCGTGCTGTTCAAGATCCTGGACCTGCTGCGGCCCGGCATCGCTTCGCGATGCTTCCACCTGTCATACGGAATGGTTCGCCTTCCTGAGGGCAAGATGAAGAGCAGGGAAGGCAAGGTGGTGGACGCGGACGACCTGATGGACGAGCTGAAGAGCCTGGCCATGGAGGAGCTCAAAACGCGGGCAGGAGAAGGGCGCGAGCACCACGAGAAGATGAGCTCCGCGGACATCGACTTGCGTGCCGAGCGCATCGCTCAGGCAGCGATCAAGTACTTCGTTCTCAAGTTCACGCCCAAGAAGAGTTTCGAGTACGACCCGAAGCAGTCGATCGACTTCAACGGGCAGACCGGCCCGTACTGCATGTACTCCTACGCCAGGACGTGTTCCCTGGTGAGGAAGTCGGGGCTCGACGTGAAGTTCGAGCCGGATCTCGTGCCGCTCCTTTCGGACCCTGCGGAGCAGGAAATCGTCCGCACGCTGTTCGACTATCCCGTGGTTGTCGAGCGCTCGGTGCAGTCGCTGGATCCGTCCAAGATAGCGGAGTACTCGTTCTCGCTTGCCGCATCGTTTGCCCGCCTGTTCACGGACCGCAACCGGTACCCGATCCTCGGATGCGAAGATCCCACGCTCACCCGGGCCAGGGTGATGCTGGCCAACGCTGTCGGTGTCACGGTGCGGTCCGCGCTGGCGCTGCTGGGGATAGACTTGCTTGAAGAAATGTAGCGCTATTCCGACTTGAACATGCGGACGTAGACGTCGGTCTTGATCGTGGGGGTCGTGGTGGCGCTCACCCAGGCGACCACGTAGCCGAGGCTGCCCGTGGCCGCGACGTCGGGGTTCCACTGGATGCCTGCGCTGGTTTGGTTGAGCTGGAACTCGTTGGCGTGGATGGCAACGAGGTTGTCGAAGAAGTCCTTGCCCGCGACTGCGAACTGGTCTCCGTCCAGGGTTTCGGTCTCCCAGACCACGACGAAACGGTTGTCGTCCAGGACCGCCACCTCAGGATCCTTCTGCTGGCCCGAAGTGATGAACGTGTTCACTGCTGTGTCGGACGGCACACTGCCGGAGCCGTAGCTGTCGAAGACGTTCATGAAAACCTGGGTGCTGGAGCCCACCGGCTGGTCGTACGATTCCCAGGCCAGCACGAAGCTTCCCGACGACGCACCGGAGAAGCCGCCGCCAACGCTCTTCTTCTGAGAGTTGTTGCACCAGGCGTTGGCCAGGAACTCGCCAGCGCCCGCCTTGGCCCCGGACGGCTGCAACGACTGCCCCATGACGCTCTGCCCCGCCAGCGCTCCACAGTTCTCCTGGCCGGAGCTGGTCCAGGTGACGATGTACCCTTTGTCGCCCCGAGTGGCGATGTCGGGGTACCTCTGGTCCTGCTCGGTGGTCGTATTCACCAGGAATTCGCTGCCTAGAGCATCGCCCGCCGGCCCGAACCTTCGGCCGTAGATGCCTCGGCCGTTAACTCCGAGCTCCATGGTGCTTTCCCATGTCACAATGAACGTTCCGTCCTTGAACGCGGCGACTGACGGGACTTCCTGCACTCCCGCGGTGGACTCGTTGACCTTGTCGAACGGGGAGTTGGCGATCTCCTTTCCGGAGTTGTCGTAGACGCGGCCGTAGATTCCGTAGCTGTCTCCATCCTGGCCGTCCGACTGCCATACCACGACAAACCCACCGGCAGGAGTGGGGAATGCAGCGATTGCCGGGTTCTTCTGGGCCTTTGTCACGTAAGCAGCGTTTGCGACGAACGCAACTCCGTCGTCGGTGAGGTCGGAGTTGTACTTCTGCACCTTGATGTCGATGGAGTTCCCACCCTGGACCTCGTACTGGTATACCACGACCGGCTTGCCGCCGGTACGAGACGCTACCGCCACCTGGATGTCCGTGGAGATGGGAGAGACCCCTTCAGCAACCAGCTTCTCGTTGTTCGTGATGCACTTGCCATCACCCATGCAGATCTTGCCGCCAGTGCAGACGAGGTCGTCCTTCCAGTAGACGTTGGAGGTCAGCGGGTCAACATAACAGATCTGTGCGAGGTTACCGTTGCAGCGCCTGGAGCCCGGGACGCAAGGCTTGCACTTGCCGGCGTGACACAGCGGTGTCGCTCCGGAGCATGGCTGAAGGTCTCCCCAGAACCCGCCCGCGCCGCACACCATCGGTTGCGTCGGGCTGGAGCATGCGAACTGATCTTTCGGAGTCGAGACGCAGGTGCCGTCGACCGGGTTCACCGAGACGCAGTGGTTTTCGGTGTCGGCGCAGAAGTAGCCTGCGCCTTCCGGGGCCAGGTGACAGAACGTGGACTTGCAGTTGTTGCCGTTTTCGCACGGCTCGCAGGTCGCGCAGGCCGCCTCGTCGGTGGTACCGTCGCAGTCATTATCGAGCTGGTCGCACTTGAATTCGGTCTTCTCCCACCCCAGGTCGGTGAGCGCAGCGTACATGCAATCCCAACCCTTCGTTCCCAGGCAGTTGGCTGTGAGCAGCGGGCTGTCGCACACGCCCTTGGTAAGACAAGAGTCGGGCGAGGTCTTCCAATCGAGCGTCTCATCGGTGGCGCCGTCGCAATCGTTGTCCAAGCCGTCGCACGAGACTTCCTTGTCGTTCTCGTACTTGGGCACATTGGTGTAATTGCACTTGGGCTGCCCTTCCTGGCACCACGCTCCGACGTTGCTTTGAGCACACTGGCCGGTGAGCTTGCAGTTCGCACCAGGGGGCGGACCGGGGTCGTCGAACCCCACGTCCACCTGGCAGTCACAGTCGTTGTCCTTGCCGTCGCACGAGGCCTCGACCTCCTCGTAGGCCGCAATGCCGGAGGTGTCGCATTTCCACTTTTTCGAACCTCCGTCGTCCACGCAGAGCCATTCTATCTGTCCAGCGCACAGGCCGCACTGCGGGCACTTGCTCTTGACTTTGGGGTTCTTGTCGCCCGCGGCCTCGATGTCCGCGTTGTTCAGGTCTTCGTCCGTCACTCCGTCGCAATCGTTGTCGAGGCCGTCGCACTGGACCTCCACTAACTTGCCCTCCGGCGTCTGGTACCACTGGTCCTGCCCAAGCGCAGCGGGCACATTCTGGTAGTTGCAGGTCCACTTGCCCGGCGAGGCCAGGTCCTTGTTGCAGTTGGCGACCGTCAGACCGTAGCAGACTCCCTGGTACAGGCAGTCGATCTTCTGCGCCTGGATCTGTGCGGGGGAGCTGACGTGTATGCTCTCGTCGGTCTTGCCGTCGCAGTCGTTGTCGAGAGCGTCGCACTTCGTCGGATCGTCGTCTTCCTTCTGGACGAAGTCCGCGACCTTGGACGTGTCGCACAGGAACTTGTTGACGTCACCATCCTGGCCGCAATACGTGTCCAGCAGATCGGGGAGGCACACGCCGTTGCCCGCAAGCGCTGCACAGGCCGTATCCTTCTCGATGCCCAGGCCGTCCAAACCTTCATCGATCGTGCCGTCGCAGTCGTTGTCCACGCCGTCGCAAAGCGATTCCTTCCAGATGCAGTTGCCCGCGTCCGGGTCAACGCACTGGTCCACAGCCTCCGGCACTTGCACGTTGGTGGCCTTCGAGTAGTCGCAGTCCCACGTGCCCGGATGCTTGCCGTCCTTGTTGCAGTAAGCCACAACCGACTTGTCGCACGCACCGAGGAACTTGCACGTGGTCAGGAACAGCTTGTTGTCCTTCACGACGATGCCCGGGTCCTCCGGCTTGCCCGTCGGATTGAACGGGTCATCGACCACGCCGTTGCAGTCGTTGTCCAGGGAGTCGCACCAGGTCTTGCCCTCGCTCGCATAGTACTTCTCCACCGCAACGTAGTCGGATACGTCGTCGAAGTTGCAGCGCCACTTCGCTCCTGGCGGGCTTGCTTCGCAGCTCATGAACGCCTTCGCCGAGCCTTTGCAGACCCCCGCCAGCTTGGGCTGGCCGTCCTCGTCGATGGGGCACAGGTTCCATTTCGACGCAGGCGTGCCGCCGCAGTTCTCCGCGTACTTGAGGCACAAGGGCTCCGCACAGTCAATTAGCTGGTCGCCGTCGTCGTCAACACCGTTGCCGCAGTTCTCGGTGGGGTCCGGGACAAACACCAAGCCCTCGTCGGTGGCGCCGTCGCAGTCGTTGTCCTTGCCGTCGCAAAAAGTCTCGTCGCACGCAGTCGGATCCGCGTCCTCCAGGCACTTGAACGGGTCGATGAACTCGAAGTCGGGGTTGCTGAGCGGGCCGTCCCACACGCAATACCATTTCCCGCCCACGCATGCGGCCTGCATCTCGTAAGACTCCTCCCCTTCGGGTGTCTCGTCTCCGCAGACTCCGGCGTGCGGGCACGGGCTGGACTCGACCGTCAGGTCTTCGTCGGTCTTCCCGTCGCAGTCGTTGTCGATGCTGTCGCAGGACTTCTCCGGCGCGGGCTCGAACCCGGGTACCTTGCCTAGGTTGCACAGGACTTCCTGCTTCCCTTCGCACTTGGTCGCGATATCGGAATTCGTGTTGATCCACTCTCCCTCGCCCTCGGGCTCGATGTCTAGGAAGCAGGCCCCCGTCAGGGTCTCGGGACACTCCGCAAACGTGGCAGCGTCGTACTCTTCCTGTGTCAACGCTCCGAGGTGGTTCATGTCCTCGTCCGTGTCGCCGTCGCAGTCATTGTCCAGCCCGTCGCACTGAACGCCGAAGACGTCTTCCAGGTTCCCTTCCGGGTCGAGAGTGGCTTTCGTGAGTTTTTCGTACTTCACGTAGCCGTCCACCTCGTCGTAGCTGCACACGATTTCCGGCTTGCCTTCGGTGGAGCAGCCGACGGTCACGTCCTTCTTCCCATCCAGGCACACGCCCTTGGTCGCTTCGGGGCACGGCGTGCACTTGGCGTCCTCTTCCGCGTCCACCTCGGGGCACAGCTCCTCGATCGAAAGGGACACGTTGTCCGTCTCGCCGTCGCAGTCGTTGTCCAGATGGTCGCAGCTCGCCTCCTTGACCTCGTAGCCTACCGTGGGCGGAACGCACGTCCAAGCACCTTCCACGCACTGCACCAGGTCCGCTGCCGCGCACACCCCGACCTGCTTCACCTTCTGCACTTTACACGCGAGTTCCACGGCGGGCTTCTCGCCCTCACACGCAACGTCCTGCTCGATGTCCAAGCTGTCCTTGTCCGACTTGTCTTCGGCAACGTCGTCACCGGCGGCGGGGGTAAGCGCCGGTGCGCAACCGCTGCCAGCAAGCGCCGCGCCGAATGCTGCGGCAACAAAGATCACGAGCGTGAATCTTGTCCGGGAACCCTTCATCGTCTGACTCCTCCTGCTCGGGTTTACCATGGCGCCTAGAAGGACCATGCTGCGTCAAGGACGAACGCGTCGTCCGTGACGACCGGGGATAGCGTAAGAAGCTCGAACGGAGCGACCTCGGCGTCCTCGGCGCTGTCGTCGAGCAGCACCATCAGCAGCCCGCCGCCAGCCGCTACTCCGCCTGCGACGCCGCATGCCAGAGTAAGGGTCCACTGCGTGCTCAGCTCAGCGGCCTTCTGGTCCTTCTCCTCCCCTGCGGGCAGCGCATTCGCTTCGTTGAGGGTCTGGAGCATCTGGAAGTAGAAGTATCCCGCGGCGCCAAGCGTGGCGACGCCTGCTCCCATCGTGATCCAGCCCCACGTAGAGAGGCCCCAGCCGCCGCTCTCGTCAAAGACCAGCGTCGTCACCGGCATCCTGGAGACGGGCGTCTTGCTGGGGGTCAGCTTCGCCTGGACCGAGACCGCCCGTTCCGCCGGCGCATCGATCACGCCGACCCACGCAAGGTGGTTGGGCGCCCAAACCTGGACCACGTGGTCGCCGGCCGCGACCTTCTTTTTCACCGGGGCCACTCCCGCGTCAGCCCCGTCGATGGTCACCCGAGCGTTGTCCACGTTGGCATCGACTACAAGCTCGGCCGCGCCCTTCTGCGGCGCCAGCACAAGGTTCGCCTCGGCAGTCTTGTCCGCTGCAACCGCGACGCTCACCCGCAATGCAGCGTACCCGTCCTTCTCGTAGGCCAGCTCCGCCTTGCCAAGAGGAAGCCACCGCTCCACGACGCGGGTTCCCGCCACCTGGGAATCCTGCCAACCGTCTGCCGCAAGGAGCGTCAGCTTCCCTCCTTCCGGAGAAACAACCACCTTCACCCTGCCGCGCTCACCGGCCATCTGTTCCTTCAGCCTCGCGGCAAGGTCCACAATGTCGCTGTCCGCGGTCTCGCCGGCGATCGCAACGTAGCGTTCCGCACAGATCAGCGCGTTCTCCACGTCCCCTTTCTGGTCATGTGCTCGTGCGAGCGCGGCCAGGTAGCGCTTGTCCGGGATGATCGAGTATGCCTTCTTCAGCGCGAAAATCGCACGCTGCGAGTCGCGCATCTCGAGGAGCAGCTCGCCTCTGTTGAATTCGATCTCAGCTTCCCTGAAGCCCTGCGCCAACCCCCGGGCCGGGGCAAGAAGCGCTGAGACCAGCATGACCACCGCAACACCAACCAGACTTCTCATTAACATCCCCACACATAACCTCTGCATTACATAGTAAATGGGAGGTGGTATCAGTTCAAATATTTTCCCTGCATGGGGCCGATTCGCTCAAACAGCTTGAACCGAGTGAGCCAACCTGACATAGTTGGTCCCCGTGTGTTTCGTCGGAGGGGAGGTCACCGAATGAAGAAGGTAAGGATCGGCGTTCTGGGCTTCGGATTCATCGGAGGCATACACACGAAGGCCGTTCTTCACTGCCCGGATGCGGAGCTGGCGGGCGTGTGGACGCTGCCGGACCAGACGTTGGAGAACCTGAAGCAGCTCCATCCGGAAGCCAGGGTGTATGGGTCCGCGGAGGAGATGGCCGCGGACTCTTCGGTCGATGCAGTCGCCATCGGGACGCCCAATGCGTTTCACTGGCCCCAGGCTCGGCTCTTCCTTGAAGCGGGGAAGCACGTGCTGGTCGAGAAGCCGATGGCCATGAGCCTGGCCGAAGCCGAGTGCATGACCGACCTCGCTGCCGCCAAGAGGCTCCGCCTCATGGTGGGGCACATGTGGCGCTTCGACCGCGAGGTGAATGCGGTCAGGGACAAGGTCGTCGCCGGCGATATCGGCGACGTCGTCAAGACGAAAGGGTATGGGATCCACGAGAACTGGGGCCCTGCAGGCTGGTTTACCAAGAAGGAGCTCGCAGGCGGCGGCGCGCTGGTGGACATGGGCGTGCACGCGATAGATACCGTGCGCTTTCTGCTCGGCGACCCTGCGCCCGCGTCGGTCTATGCCATGGTGCAGACCCGCTATGGAAGCTACGACGTGGACGATACGGCGATCATCGTGATCACCTGGACCGACGGGGTGACTTCGATCGTCGAGAGCGGCTGGTGGCATCCGCACATGGATGGACCGGAAGCATCGACCCAGATCTTCGGGACAAAGGGTTACGCCAGACTGTTCCCCACCATGGCGAAATTCAAAGGCGGCAAGGAACCGTGGCTGCCCCGGTTCCCCGCTCGTGAAGAGCATTGCGACCAGCACATGTACGACGCGCAGACGTGCGAATTCGTCGCTGCAATCCGCGGCAACCGGGAGCCAGTTCCAGGCCCCGAGCACGGAATGACCGTGATGCGCATCTGTCAGGCCGCATACGAATCGGCTGCGGGCAACTCCGTCGTAAGGTTGTGAGCAGATCTCCCACAGCGCCGTCAGCGTTTCTCTTCGTTCTGCTCGCAGCATCCGCCGCAAGCGGCCGTAACGACCCGGCCCTGGATTGGATGACGATCGAAACGTCGCGGTTCTCGGTGCATTACTACAAGGGCGAAGAGCCTCTGGCCGTCGAGTTCCTGTCGATCGCGGAAGAAGCCTACGAAAAGCTCAAGGCCGAGCTGCGCACCGAGCCATCGGAGCGCGTTCACCTCGTCATCGTCGACGACGTGGACTCCGCCAACGGCCTGACTACGGTCCTTCCGTACAACCAGGTGGTCCTGTACGGATACGTTCCGGACGTCGCTGGAGAGCTGGGCTACTGGCTGGACTGGAAGAAGATACTCGTCTACCACGAGCTGGCACACGTATTCCATATGGACAGCGTCAGCGGCCTTCCGGCGCTCGGCAACATGCTTCTCGGCAAGACGTTCCTTCCCAACAGCTCGCTCCCTTCGTGGTTCTCCGAGGGCCTGGCTACCAGCGTGGAGTCCCGCATCGCAGCGGGCGGCCGAATCAGCAGCCCGCTTTTCGAGATGTACCTGCGCACGCACCTGGATTCCCGGGGCCTGTTGACCCTGGACGAGGCAAGCGGCTCCCCCCTGGACCTTCCATGGGGTGCGGTTCCCTACCTCTACGGTTCATACTTCATGCAGTGGCTGGCCGACCGGTTCGGCCAGGACGCGGTCGCCAGGTTCATCCGTGAGCAGTCCGGCAAGGTCAACCCGTACTCGATCAACATCTCGTGCCGCAGGATCTTCGGCGACACCGCGGTGAACTTGTACCAGCGCTGGAACGACGAGACTTCGCGACGGCTGCGGGAGACGCTTTCTCACGTGCGTTCCGAAGGAGAAGACGAAGGAACACTGGTTGCGTTCGGCGGGCTTGGCCAGCCCATGCCGTCGTTTGCCCCTTCGGGCG
>Ga0172371_10010696_pt1 | contig 12352 bp, 7 predicted proteins | sample Lak12m_FD_114543 | JGI IMG/M metagenome (GOLD analysis project Ga0172371, IMG submission 114543) | Freshwater microbial communities from Kabuno Bay, South-Kivu, Congo - kab_022012_12m | ecosystem: Environmental > Aquatic > Freshwater > Lake | place: Democratic Republic of the Congo: South-Kivu... | reverse complement strand
TCGAATATATTTTCAGTTATTTAAACTATTACAATTCAATAAGAATCCATACCAAAATCAAAATGTCGCCTTATCAATTCAAGCAAAAAATCTCAGAAAGTGGTCTTGAAAAATGGGGTACTTAACATATATGTTGGAAAAATTTGTAACTGGTAAAGTCGCTGTTTTTATTGATGCCGCCAATCTTTCAAAATCGGTGGAAAGCGCCGGATTTAAAATTAACTATCGAAAACTTAGGCGGTATTTTCAAAAAGAATGCAGTCTTACTTATATCGGTTTTTATACTGTTGCTTTCTCCAAAAAAGCTCATCAGGAATTTCTGAAAGCTTTAAAGGCAAAACAATACATCGTTATCACCAAACCCTTGAAAGTAATTTGGGACCATAAACACAGTAAAGAAGTCCATAAGGCTAATTTTGATGTGGAAATCGCCGTTGATGCGATGGACAAACTAGAAGAATTTAACACTTTTATTTTGTTTTCAGGTGATAGTGATTTTGATTATTTAATACGAAGACTAAAAGAAAAAGGCAAACGAACACTGGTTTTTTCAACCCGTTTTCATGTAGCAAAAGAACTTATCGGAAGCTGCGATAAATATTTTGACGTCTTAAAGTTGAAAGATGAATTTTTGGTTAAAAGATAAAGGGTAATAAAAAAGCCCGTCTTTTGCAACGGGCGGTAAACACAGTCTTGCGACTGCACTAATATCCTATCAAAATTGGTTTTAAAAGTCAAATTCAAATTGAGGTTTTTATTAAGAGGCAATTTCAGCTTGTCGAAATAAAGTAGGAATTTTTGGAATATAATATTCCTGGTTATCCATTATCAGTTGAAAATAAAAGGTTCGAACGTCCTTGACTACATTCCGCCTTCGCCCGACGTAGCTTTAGCGAAGTCGGGATTTGCTTTGAGTCATATCTTTTTATGCAGTATCAATATACGTTGAAGACTGAGCTAAAATGTTGGCGATGCAGGCGGAGGTTGAGATGGGGGTGGAGTTTCAAATCCTGGCAATCCTAAAACAGGCCCCCACTTATTAATACTCGTATCCATTGATCGAGTCTGCGCCTGTATTTGTTTTTGAAGCAACATTTCTGAAGTGATGATTGCCGCATCAGTACATACTGCAAGTTTTTCGAGATCCGACGGTTTGGTTGAGTTGGCGTCAACTACATTTGAATAAATCCCATCAGTCACACCTCATTTTTTTAACTAAAGTCAACTGTTTTTTCTGTTTTGAAGACATGTTAACGGACATTTGAATTTACCGAGCACTTTGACATTCCAATTTACCGATCAACGGTTTCCTCTACAATCATCTCCATGATTGGAGGTGAAACAAGTAAATAATCCTATAGAACGAAAACTGGATATTGTCACCAAGTTTTTACGGCACGAAATGACGATAAAGATTGCCTGTCGGAAATTGGGCTGTACACCAAAGACATTTGTTGATGGGTTAAAAGATCGTCGTGGAAGAACAGACATCAATAATGCTGTGATTTCAAGACAATCTTATTTTGATCGATGACTAGATATTCTCCCAGTCTGCCTCCGATCATGCCGGAGTTGATAAAACGCTGCTTTAAGTCAAGTTCGCTATAATGAGTATGTCCGCAAACTAAAATTTGACGATGGCCAATTCTTGTTTTTAGGAGTTTTTTCATCCTTAGATTATAACGGCGGGTGGTCATTTGGAGAAATCTTCTGCCGAAACGGTAAACCAGCGAATCAAATAACCTCAGTTCAAAGGCCTGAAAGCGGCGGGGAGCATTGATGTTAAACAAAACATCGGGAGAACGGACGAATTGATGTCCGTGTTCAAACAGCAACTCTTTGTTTTTAAAAGGTAAAATATATTGTCTGGTCTGAAGGGTGGAAAACCGGTCGACGCGCTTGTCGCTTAAGCTTTTTTTATCATGGTTGCCGTAGATATATATGGTGTTTTTGGCTTTGAGGATAGGAAACAATCCTTTCCAAGCAGAGCGGAGGAAATGTTCGAAGCTGATGATATAACCGTCCCAAAAATCACCGTTGATAATCACTCGTTCAGCACGGTTGATGATTTTTTTCAGAAACTGATATTTTTTTACTTCAAAAGGTAGACGCAGATGCGTATCGGAAAAGACAAGAATGCTCATAAACAAGCTTATTTATTTTCCAGCATGCCCTTAAGAATATTTTGCGGCACCTCCTCATAATGAGAGGGTTCCAGGTAAAAAAATCCTCGGCCTTCGGTCAGCGACCTTAAAGCAGTCGCATAACCGGACAGTTCGGCTAAAGGGGCATATGACTTGATTATTACCGATTTGTGGCGTTTTTCGGACCCCAGAATTTTTCCGCGTTTGCTGGAAATATCGCCGATCACAACCCCCATAAACTCCTCAGGGACGGTAACTTCCAGCTTCATGATCGGCTCCAAAAGAGTCAGGCCGGCTTTTTTTGTCGTGTCGGTAACCGCCATTGACCCGGCAATTTTAAAGGCGATGTCGGATGAATCAACTTCATGATAGCTGCCGTCAAATAAAGACACCTGAACATCAACGATCGGGAAACCCAACAGCACCCCTTTCTCTAAAGCTTCCACTACTCCTTTTTCTACCGAACCGATAAATTCCGAAGGAATGGACCCTCCTTTAATTTTATTGACAAATTTGACCCCTTCGCCTCGGCCTAACGGCTCCATCTTGATCAAGCAATGGCCATATTGTCCGTGACCGCCGGTTTGTTTGATATATTTTCCTTCTCCTTCGGCCGATTTGGTGACCGTTTCTTTATAGGCCACCTGCGGTTTGCCGACATTAACGTCCATTCCCATTTCCCGTTTCATCCGATCCACCAAAATCTCCAAATGAAGCTCACCCATCCCTGAGATAATGGTTTGATTGGTTTCATGATTGATTTTGACCTTAAAGGTCGGGTCTTCCTCGGCCAGCCGCTGCAGCGTATATGATAATTTTTCTTGATCGGCCTTGGTTTTTGGTTCAATCGCCAGCGAAATTACTGGTTCCGGAAAAGTGATTTGTTCAAGAAGAATAGGATGACTTTGATCAGCCAGCGTGTCGCCGGTGCGCGAATCTTTTGGACCTACCAAAGCAACGATTTCTCCAGCATAGGCCTTATCGATTTCCTCTCTTTGATTAGCGTGCATCAGAAGGATGCGACTGACGCGTTCTTGACGGCTCTTGTTAATATTGTAGACGTAAGAACCCGATTCTAGTGTTCCCGAATAAATTCTTGTGTAATTAATTTTTCCGACATGGGGGTCAAGCTGGATTTTGAAAACCAGCGCCGAGAATTTCTCTTCATTGATTAATTTACGTGGTTCTTCTTTGCCGGTTTTTGGATTGATTCCTTTAACTTGTTGCAAATCTTGGGGTGAGGGCAGATAATCGACAATCGCATCCAAAATAGGCTGCACCGCCTTATTTCTTAGCGATGTTCCACAGTATATCGGGATTAATTGATAGGAAATGGTGGCGGCTCGCAACGCTTTTTTTGCAGCGTCAACTGAGATTTCTTCGCCGACCAGGTAGCGATTTAACAGATCATCGTTGGTTTCGGCAATCTGTTCCAACAGTTTGGCTCGAGCTTCCATCACTTTATCTTTTAAATCGGCCGGAATTTGCTCCGTCACCGAGTATTTGATGCCTTGAGGATCATTTTGGTCCCAAACCAAAACCTTCAACGTTAAAAGATCGATCACGCCTTTAAAGTCTTGTTCTTTGCCGATCGGGTAGACCATCACGGCTGGTTTTGCCCCCAACCGGTCTTTTATCTCCTCAACCGTCGCGGCAAAATTTGCCCCCAACTTGTCCATTTTATTAATAAAGCAGATGCGGGGAACACGATATTTATCGGCTTGGCGCCAAACGGTTTCGGATTGGCTTTGTACTCCTTCTTCCGCATCAAAAATCACCACACCTCCATCCAGCACCCGCAGCGATCTTTCGACTTCGGCGGTAAAATCAACATGCCCGGGCGTGTCGATGATATTGATGCGGACATTTTTCCAGAAGGTGGTCGTGGCCGCCGATACGATCGTAATGCCCCGTTCCCGCTCTTGCGGCATCCAGTCCATCTGAGTGCTCCCCTCATCGATGTCACCGATTTTATAGGTGCGGCCAGTATAAAAAAGCAGCCTCTCGGTAGTTGTTGTTTTTCCTGAATCAATATGAGCGATAACGCCCACATTGCGAATTTTGTCAATAGGAACCAGACGGTTTTTAGTGACAATGCTGAGTTGAGCCATATAGATTTACCACTTTAAATGCGCAAAGGCCCGGTTGGATTCGGCCAGTTTTTCAGTGGAGAGTTTTTTTGCCACTGCCTGTCCTTGATTTTGTGCCGCTTCTTTTATTTCGGCCAATAATTTATCGGCAAAAGAGTGAAATTCTTTGTTGGGCCGCGCTTTAGCCGCATTAATCATCCAGTTTAAAGCCAAAAACAGCCGTCTTTCTTTTCTGACTTCAATCGGCACCATATAAGAAGCTCCTCCCAAGCGGCGGGGTTTAACTTCATGAACGGGAGCGACGTTGTCAATCGCCCTCATTAAAGTTGCGATCGGCTCAAGTTTTTCTTGGCTGAGTTTATTCAAAACTTGATAGACAATGGTTTGGGCCACCGATTTTTTGCCGTCAACCATTACATAATTAATCAGTTTTGTCACTTCATGGCTTTTGAAAAGCGGCTCAACGGTTGTTTTTGATTTTTTATAACTGTGTCTTGGCATATGGTTCTAGGTTTTTTTCTCAAACTTTGCTCCGTATTTGGAGCGGGAAGTGGAGCGATTGGCTACTGCGCCCGTGTCAAATTTGCCGCGGACGATATGATATTTGACGCCCGGCAGATCTTTTACCCGCCCCCCTCGTACCAGCACAATAGAATGTTCGGCTAAATTATGGCCGACCCCTTGGATATAGGCGGTGACTTCCATTTTATTGGATAGGCGAACACGAGCGACCTTACGTAAGGCCGAATTTGGTTTTTTAGGAGTCATTGTCCGCACTATCGTGCAGACTCCGCGTTTGAAGGAGTTGTTAGTGGTTACGTAGCGCCGTTTAAGCGAATTAAAAGTTGATTTAAGCGCCGCAGAACGTGATTTTTTTACTTTTTTAGAGCGTTGTTTTTTGATCAGTTGATTGATGGTTGGCATATTGATTTACAAATTTTCCGTAATACTTATCGATCAATTCAGAGGTAACCGGAATTAATCTGCCTATTATAACATTTTCCTTCAACCCCAACAAGTAATCGGTCTGGCCTTTAATGGCGGCATTACTTAAGACATTGGTGGTTTGTTCAAAGGAAGCTGAGGAGAGCCAAGAGTCGGTATAGATTGCCGCCCGGGTGATGCCGAGAATAGAGATTTTTCCGAACGCCGGTTTGCCGCCCTGAGCTAGAATTTTTTTGTTTTCTTCCTCAAATCTAATGCGGGAAACAACCTCGTCTTTGATAAAGGAGGTATCACCTTCATCCTCGATAATCACTTTATCGCTCATTTTCCGTACAATTACCTCAAAGTGTTTGTCATGGATGGTTATTCCTTGGGATTCGTAGACCTTCTGAATCTCGTTTAACAGATACATTTGGGCCGCATGCAAACCTTTGATTGCCAAAATATCGTCTATATCCAGATATCCTTCAGATAAAGGAACTCCTTTAGCGACCAACTCGCCATCTTTCACTTTAAGTTTTTGTGTTAGTGGGATAACAAACTCTTGTTCTTGATTGACATCTTTATCGGTAGGCGATATCTTGACAATATAAACTTCCTTTTCACTATCCTCCTGAACGCTGATTTTCCCGTTAATATCGGCTATCGGGGAGACGATTTTTGGGGTACGGGTTTCAAACAACTCTTCAACGCGAGGAAGGCCTTGAGTAACGTCTGAGATAACAATCCCTCCAAAGTGGCGCACACGCATGGTTAATTGTGTTCCTGGTTCGCCGATCGATTGCGCCGCCATCACCCCCACCGGAACACCGATGTCGACCACCTTGTTATTGGAAAGATCTATCCCATAACACTTCTGACAGACGCCGTGTTTGGAATGGCAGTAAAAGGGGGAACGTACAAAAACCTTACTAATATTATTGGCTTTGATCAACGGGATGTTTTTTTCATCAATAAGCTCATTGGCCTTGACAATAACTTGTTTTTTGTTGTTGGTAATGTCTTTTAAAGCATTGCGGCTTTTGATCCGTTCAATAAACTTTGCGCCGCGTTCGTCATCGGCACTGATAAACAGCCCCTCATCGGTTCCACAATCTTCTTCGCGGATAATCATATCGTGGGCGACATCGACTAACCGGCGAGTTAAATAGCCGGCGTCAGCGGTTTTTAAGGCTGAGTCGGTGAGACCCTTTCTGGCGCCGCGGGCGGAGATCACATATTCAAAGATCGATAATCCTTCTCGGTAATTGGATTTGGTTGGTACCTCGATAATTTTCCCCAACGGATCAACCACCAAACCTTTCATCGCCGACAGTTGTTTCAGTTGTTCGCGTGAAGCGCGGGCGCCGCCGGATTTAATAATCACCTTGACCGGATTTTCTTCATCGAGCTTTTCCCAAGTTTGGTCAGCCAGTTTCTCGGTCGCCTCAATCCAGAGTTTATTTGAGTAGCGGCGTTTTTCTTCCAGCGTCAGCAATCCTTGGTTATAATTTTTTTCGATTTTTTTGATTTCTTGCTCGGTTTTTTTAACAACCGTTTCTTTTTCAGGAATAATCTGACAGTCGAAGATCGATAAAGACAAACCGCCCGATAAGGTCGCCCCGATAAACCCAATCTCCTTAAGCTGATCAATCAATTGGCCGATTTTCTCCTTCTCCTCGTACATCTTTACAGCTTCAATGACGATGTTTTTGACATCGTTGGCTTTGATGTCGGAGTTGATGAAGCGCATTTCCTTAGGAAGAGCCTCATTGAAAATAATTCGGCCGGTCGTAGTTTTGATCAGTTTGTTATCGATTTTCACCAGGATTGGTTGACGGACACTGATTTTATCTAAGTTATAAGCGATGATTGCCTCATTCTCATCGTTAAAAAATCTAAGCGATTCGTTTTGAAGAGCATATTTATGGTCGATCGTGGTAAGGTAATAAATCCCGAGCGCCATTTCTTTATTGGGCAATATAATCGGCGTGCCGTCGGCAGGCTTAAGCAAATTATGATAAGGCATCATCCTGTTGGTCACTTCCTCAACCGCCCCTTTTGATAAGGGCAAAAATACTCCCATTGCATCGCCGTCAAAATCGGCGTTATAACCCGAACAAACCGTTGGGTGAAGCTTGATGGCGTATGAGTCATTCAGTACAGGATAAAAACCAAGAATCGACAATTTGTGGAGGGTCGGAGCGCGGTTAAGCAAGACCGGATGCTTTTTGGTGATTTCTTCCAGAATGTCGTAGACAACCGATTCCCTTTGCTCCAGGAAATTTTTGGCGCTTTTAATGTTGGGGGCCAATCCGCGGACGATAATTTCATGCAAGAGGTGGGGTTTAAAAAGCTCGATTGCCATTTCTTTCGGAATTCCGCACTGATTAATTTTTAGTTCCGGGCCGACAATAATGGTTGATCGACCCGAATAATCCACCCGCTTTCCCAAAAGATTTTGGCGGAAACGGCCCTGTTTGCCTCGCAAAATATCGGACAATGATTTCAGCACCTTAATATTGGTGCTTTGGGATCGAGATTTTCCCCGCGATTTTTGCAGATCCAATAATGAATCAACCGCCTCCTGAAGCATCCGTTTTTCGTTCCTGAGAATAATTTCCGGTGCCCCTAAGTCGATTAGTTGTTTAAGCCGGTTGTTTCGGTTGATTACCCGTCGATAAAAATCGTTAAGATCCGAGGTAGCAAATTTTCCGCCTGGCAACTGGACCACCGGCCGCAGATCGGGAGGGATCACCGGCAAGACAGTCAATATCATCCAGTTTGGAGCGATATTGCTTTTCATCAGCGATTCAATCAATCGCGCTTTTTTTAACAGTTTATTACGGCGATCGCCTTTGGCTTTTGTCAGTTCATCGAGTGCCTGTTGGTAAGATTGTTTCAGATTAAAAGCGGCGAGGATATCGTAGATAACCTCGGAACCCATTCCCAGTTCGATAAAATCGGCGATTTCCTGTTCGCGCAGATATAAATAGTCATCTTCTTCCAGCATGTCGTTAATTTTTATGGTTTTAACGATTTTAGTTAACCGATCAAAAAACGCCGTCGACTGAGCTTTCTTTTCCGCATATTTATCGGCAATCTGTCTAAACTTCTCTTTTTCTTTAATCTCCAACTCTTGAATGGTTAGTTCTCTTTGTTCTTTTGCCGCAATGTTTTTTTCAACGGTTTTCTTTTGAGCGTCAAATTCGCGGTTTAAAATTGATTTTTCTTTTTCAGCCTCTTGGTCGACTTGGTCAACTGCATTTTTGTGGATTTCTCCGAGCTGATTTAGTGCATTTTTCTGTTTTTCTTTATCAACGCTTTTGACCAGATATAACGCGTAGTAGATAATTCTTTCCAAAGCCTGAGGAGGAATATCCAATAAAACGCTTAAAGGAGCAACTGTTCCTTTAAAATACCAGATGTGGGCAATGGGGGAAGCTAGTTTGATATGTCCCATCCGCTCCCGTCTGACTGCCGAAGTGGTGACCTCAACTCCGCAGCGATCACAGACAATTCCCTTATAACGCATCCGCTTGTACTTGCCGCAGTAACACTCATAATCTTTGGTCGGTCCAAAAATCCGTTCATCAAAAAGACCATCTTTTTCAGCTCTGAAAGTACGATAGTTAATTGTCTCAGGTTTGGTGACTTCGCCCTTTGACCAGCGAATGATATCATCTGGTGAGGCGAGGCGGATTTTTAGACCGCTAAAGTCAACGATATTATCTTCCATAAGTTATTTAATGTAATCAATTGATAAGCCCAGGGCATTCAGTTCTTTTACCAGAACGTTAAATGATTCAGGCACGTTTGATTGAGGGATATCGATTCCCTTAATGATGGATTCAAATGCCTTCGTCCGACCCCTGACGTCATCGCTTTTTATCGTTAACATTTCCTGGAGCACATGCGGAACGCGATGTGACTCCAAAGCCCACACTTCCATTTCCCCGAATCGTTGTCCTCCCATTTGGGATTTGCCGCCCAATGGTTGTTGGGTGACTAAAGAGTATGGGCCGACCGATCGAGCGTGAAACTTATCTTCCACCATATGGATAAGTTTCATGATGTAGCCGACTCCAACCAAAACCTTTCTCTCAAAAGGTCTACCCGTTTGCCCATCGTAGACGGTCATTTTGCCATCAATCGGGAGATTGAGCCTTTTAAGCTGTTGAGTGATAAAATCCTCAGCAATTCTTTCAAACACCGGGGCGGAAATATTCCACTGATTTTTTGAAGCGATCAATCCCAATAGTACTTCAAAAAATTGCCCCAAGTTCATCCGCGACAAAACCGACAATGGCGATAAGATTACATCGACCGGCGTTCCGTCTTCAAGATACGGCATGTCATATTCAGGCAGAATTCGGGAAATCACCCCTTTATTTCCGTGCCGCCCGGCCAGCTTGTCGCCCACCGAAATTTTCCTTAATTGGGCGGTGTTAACTATAATGCGTTTAATTATACTGGGTTCCAGTTCGTTAGGGTCTTTTTTAGCGTCGATCGTTTCCACGCCCACAACTACGCCGCGTTTGCCATAAGGCATACGCAGTGAAGTATCTTTAACATCTTTGGCCTTTTCGCCAAAGATCGCCCGTAAAAGTCTTTCTTCCGCGGTGAGTTCTTTTTCGCCTTTGGGAGCGACTTTCCCTACCAGAATATCGCCTCCTTTTACTTCGGTTCCAATCAGGACGAGACCGTCTTTATCGAGGTTTTGTAGCACTTCTTCACGAACATTGGGAATGTCGCGAGTTAATTCTTCCGGCCCCAATTTTGTATCGACTAAATCGGCCACAAACTCTTCACAGCTAATTGAGGTTAAAAGATCGTCTTTGATTAACCTTTCTGAAATTACGAAACCGTCTTCGTAGCCCAATCCGTTTAGCGACGTATAAGCGATTACCAAATTTTGGCCCAAAGCAACTCTTCCGTTTTCCGTAGCTGGGCCGTCGACCAGAATTTTGCCCTTTTTAACTTTTTCTTGAGGATTAACAACAGGATGTTGATCAAAGGCAAGATCCTTATTGGTTTTAACAAAACGCTCAAGTTCATATTGATATTTTTTTCCGCTTTTTCCTTTCAGAATTAATTTTTTGGCGTCAACATATTCGACAGTTCCGTCTTCGGGCGCATAAATAGTGCGATTAAGAGCCGATGCTATTTTTTCTTCCATTCCCGTTTGAACTATCGGGTGATGCGGTTTAACTAATGGGACAGCTTGACATTGCATGTGGGTTCCCATTAGGGCTCGACTGGCGTCGTCGTTCTGTAAAAAAGGAATAAGTGCTGCCGACACTCCGACGATCTGTCGGGGCGAGACGTCAATTAAATTAATATGATCAACCGCCACTTCGGTAATTTCTCCCCGGTAGCGTGCTACGACCGTATCATCGGTGAGACAACTGTTTTTATCGAAAGGAACATTGCCCGACGTGATGTAATATTGTTCCTCATCGTCGGCCTGTAAATAAACAATATCATCGGTAATCTTCATTTTTGGATTTGTTTTGTCACCAAGATTAATGACTTTTTTATAAGGAGTTTCCAAAAAGCCATATTGGTTGATTCGACTGTATAATGACATATAAGTGACAACTCCGATATTAGGACCTTCTGGTGAACGGATCGGGCAGATTCTTCCGTATTGAGACGACGAAATATCGCGGATAGAGAATGAAGCCCGTTCTTTTTCAATGCCGCCAGGCCCCCCCACGGTGATTCGTCGTAAATTATCCAATTCAGATAGCGGATTGGTTTGATCAACTATAGTAGATAATTGACTGGTGCGATAAAAGGAATTGATCGCCATAATGACAGGTTTGGAGTTAACGATTTGAGCCGGCGTCGGGCTGATGTCTCCGGTAATCAAGCTCATCCTCTCTTTTATCTCCTTTTCCGTGCGGACCATTCCCATCCGTACCCCATACATTCCGATTAATTCCCCCACCGTGCGCAATCGTCGGTTGCCAAGGTGATCAATGTCATCAAACTGACCTTTGTCTTGAGTAAGTTTAATAAGGTATTTGATGGTTGCGATAATATCGGCTTTTGTCAAGGTAAAATTTTCTTTACCGATCTCCAAGCTAAGGCCCAATTTTTTATTAATTTTATAACGGCCAACCGCGGATAACGAATATTTGCGTTGATTAAAGAGAAGATTGTTGATCGTCTCATATGCGTTCTCGATAATTAATGGTTCCCCCGGTCGAACTTTACGGTAAAACTCCAGCACAGCTTCATCTCTATTTTTGGTGCGGTCTTTCTTAAAAGTAGAGGTCAAATATTTATCGATCAGGGTCGGGTCAAGGTCTTGAAAATACGACAACAGTTGATTATTGTTTTCTCCTTCAAAAATCCGCAAAAGCACCGATGCCAAGAATTTTCTTTTTTTATTGACTTTGATCTCAATGTAACCGTTTTTATTGATTGTAAAGTCCAGCCATGCGCCTATATACGGGCGAATTTCCGCGTTGTATAGAGTCTGGCCGGTGGCTTTGTCGATCTGGGCGGTAAAATAAACGCCCGGCGAACGGGCGATTTGACTGATAATTGCTCTTTCAATTCCGTTAATAATAAAGGTTCCCTTATCGGTCATTTTAGGCAGGTTAAAAAAATAGACATCTTGCCTTTTTTGAGCGCCGGTTTTCTTATTAATTAGATTCAGCTTGAGATATACTGGAGTTTCATAGGTTAATTTTTTTTGTAAACACAAATTAAGAGGAAAATGAGGCTCGCCAAAATATAAATCTTCAAAATTGAGAGTCAGTTTTTTTCCGGTGTAATCATCAATCGGGAAGAAATCCCCAATTATTTCTTTCAGGTTTTTATCAAGAAACTCCTGCCAAGATTGCTTCTGGTTTTCAATTAAATCAAGTTTTTTTATAAGATTTTCTTCTGAGCCGAGGATAATATCGCGGGAAGGATCAATGATCTTATTTATTTTTACCATCTGTTTGGAAGATAGAAAAAAGATAATAATAAAACTCCCCATAAAAAATACAGGGAGTGTCAAAAGCTCTACAAATATAACATGTTAATCCGCAAAAGTCAACATTATTTTTTTTTATGTTAAAACTTTATGATAATGTCATAGTTAACCCGACGAAAATGTCATACCCTTTTACCGCATAAAGATTAAGTACTATGGATTTGTTATCCATTAGTTACTTTTTCACATATGCAGGAAAG
>Ga0172371_10010695_pt1 | contig 12352 bp, 9 predicted proteins | sample Lak12m_FD_114543 | JGI IMG/M metagenome (GOLD analysis project Ga0172371, IMG submission 114543) | Freshwater microbial communities from Kabuno Bay, South-Kivu, Congo - kab_022012_12m | ecosystem: Environmental > Aquatic > Freshwater > Lake | place: Democratic Republic of the Congo: South-Kivu... | reverse complement strand
CGAAGCTGGTGATGCGCAGGTCCTCGACCAGGGCCTGGAGCAGGTGGGTGCTCTGGCCGCACATGTGGAGCCCGCGGCCGAAGCGGGAGCCGGCCCCGAACGTGTCGAACAGGCGCCCGGTGTAGGGGATGCAGAACTCCCGAAAGGCCGCCGCCGACATGGCCGTAGCCGTATCGTCCGCGAGCCCATACCCTCCGCGCGGCCGGTCGTCCACCGCCATGAAGTGGCGCAGGGCAACGGTCAGCGCGTCGGCAATGCGCCCCAGGAAGGCATGGCAGCGCTCCGGGCACTCCAGTTGCCAGGCGTAGAACTCGTGGCCGACGAGGTCGATGGCGATCATGTGGGGGCTGAGGCCGCTGGTGGCGAGCAGCCCCACGTCGACCCGACCCTCGAGACCACCGGCGAAGGTCAGCCGCGTATCCCTGGCCAGCTCGCGCATCTGCAGCCACCAGTCCCGCGCCTTGCCCCAGAGGCCGGTGCCAGGGTCCGGCATGGGCCAGGCGTCCATCTGTTCGACACTGTGGATGACGGGCCGCGTGTGCAAGGTCTCGTTCTCCGGCCAGATGACCTCCGCGCCGAAGGCCGCCGAGTCCAGCACGTTGTCGAAGTAGGGTCCCACGTAGACGACGGGCCCGGTGCAGACCATGTCCTCGGGGATGTGCTCGAGGCGGTACTTCAGGAACTGCAGTTGCCAGTGGTAGTGCTCCTCGACGTTCTGAAAGAGGGCGCTGTAGGGGATGCCAAGGCAGGGCGCGAAGTAGCGTGGCACCAGGCAGAAGCCCACCGGCACGCGGTCCACGTAGGCGAAACTGGCGCGGGCTTCCATGCGCCGGCGGCTCTGCTCCATCCGGGCCAGCGGGTAATCGATGTGCAGGTCGAAGCGCATCGCGCTACCCCCTATCCGGCTCCACCGTGAAGATCTCGGCAGAACGGCCGGGGACGCGCACCGTCGTCGGGCCGTCGAGGACCCACTCGGCACCCGTGAAAAGCCCCCGCCAGGTGCCGTGCCCCTGGATCTGCACGGCCTGGTCCCGGTCAGCGGCGCTGATGACGACCCCGAAGCGCGGCAGGCCTCCTGCGCCCAGCACATCGATATGGACCGTGTGCGGGACCTCGGGGCTGCAGTCCGCCACCGGCCAGACGCCCGCCGCCGCCGCGGCGAGGCGGATCAGCTCCCGCACGCCGGCGGGATCGCGCTCGGCCGCCAGGCCAAGATCGGTGCCGCAGTAGAGCACGTGGCCAGCACCGACCCTCTTCCGGGCCATGCAGGCCGCCCGGCCGTCGAAGCGACCGAGGGGCTCCAGTCCCTCGCCGGCCAGCTCCGCATAGCGGTGGGCACCCCATACCAGGGCACCATCGGCCATGACGACAGGGAAGAAGCGGCCACCGCCTATACCGAAGTCCCGGATGGCCTTGCGCACGTCCTCGGAGAGTGCCCCAGAAGCGGGACCTTCGCCACTGCTTAACCGCAGGTGGCAGACAGCGGTCGAGTCGGTCTCGGCGATCCCCCAGGCCTGGGCCAGGCCGCAGCCGGGAAGCATGCGGCTGTGGCGGCCGGTGGTACCGTTGTAGCCGGCCAGGTGGGCCTCGCACAGCACCACGCCGCCGGCCCGCACCCAGGCGTCCAGGGCCGCGGCCTCCGGCTCGGTCAGGTAGTAACAGCCCGGCATGACCAGCAGCCGGAGCCCGTCCAGCGCCGAGCTCGCCAGCATCTCACCCGAAACGATGCGGCAGGGCAGGTTGTCCCAGTAGAGCGCGTTGACGTAGGCATCCACCCCGGTGCCGAGATGGCTGACGGTGCCCTGGGCGCAGAAGTGGTAGATCTCGTTCTTATGGCTGCGCCAGACACCCACCGTGGCCGGGTCCGGGAAAGCCTCCCGCAACCGGGCCGCGTGTGGCGCCAACGTCGCCCAGAACTCGCGGGCCGCCTCAGTGACCGGCCGGGGACTGCCGTCCGGCCGGACCAGACCCCAGGCGGGCGCTTCCAGCCCCAGGACCTCGGGCCGGTACTGCCAGAAGAGGAACCCCTTGATGCCCATCCCAAGCTGTGGCAGGAAGTCCCCAAGCAAGGTCGGGAGAGCCACTTGACGCTGGTGCATGTCAATGCTGCCGAAGTTGATGTGACTCTCGACGTTGTAGCATGTCTTGCCCCGCGCGGCGGAGACGATATGGAGACAGGGCGATGGTCCGCCGTTCATCGTGGCAGCGAACACCTCGCAGGGCTCGGCCATGGCGAAGTCGTCGACGCAGGTGACCGGGTTGAACCAGGTGTTGGGGACCACGTGCAGGTACCGGCCATGCTGGGGGTCGAGGCGGCGGACCGCATCGAGGCGCCATACGGCCTCCGCGGTGAGCGTGTCAAGGTGGTACTCGCGCCAGTCGACGAAATCGGTGATGGCGCCGGTGCCGCGCGGCATCTCGACCTGGTCCCAGCGCTCGTAGCACCGGCCCCAGACCGAGTTCAGCCGCTCTAACTCCAGGTACTTGCGCCGCAGCCAGTCAATGAACCCGGCGTGGCAGCAGCGGCAGTAGCAGGCCAGGTTGACGAGGTTGGGCTGACGCTGCGGGAAACACAGCTCGGGCTCGTTCCACACGTCCCACATGTGCAGCGCCGGGTGCCCGCGGAAGTGCTCGATCGCGGTGGCCACGAAGTGCTGGCGTTCGACCAGGACGCCGGGATGGCTGTAGCACGGCCCGGGATGCCCGCCGATGGTCCGGTGCCCGACCGCATAGGGCTCCACCACGCGGCCGCTGTTATCCATCTGCCGGGCATCCGGATGGCGCTCGAAGAGCCACAGCGGCGACATGTCCAGGAGGATGTTGAGCGTGACGTCGAGGCCATGCTCCCCGGCCAGGTCCATAAGCCGGTCGAGGTCGTCCCAGTGGAAGCGGTCCGGAGCCCGGTGGGACCACCGCCACTGGAGGAAGTACTTGACCTGGTTGAAGCCGAGGTCCCGCATGGCCTGGAAGTCGGTCGGCCAGCACTCCGGTTCCGGGGTCGGAGCGCGGTAGTACTGCGCGCCGAAGAGGAAGGGGAAGCGCTCGCGGGGGGGCCTTGCGGCCGGCGCGCCGTGGGGATGGCCTGCGTGGGATGGCCTGTTCATGGGTGCGGGTCCTCCGGCGGCGGCTGGGTCCGAGGGTCCAACCGAGTCCGGCATTCGAGCCACAACTCCATCGCGGCCAGGCTGTTTCCCGTGGCCATGCCGGTGTCGATCTGCCCCTCCAGAGCCGGCCCCCAGTGCTTGCCGCAGTACTGCCCCAGGGCGTGGACCATACCGCCATGCCAGGGCTTGCCGGGGGCCTCGACCTGCCAGTTGCCGAGGAACGAGGCGGCCTCGGTCGCCAGGGCGACGAAGAGCCCGTCGCCGGTGAGCCGATGGAGGTCCAGGAGCGGGCCCATGGCCTTGGCGGGGCCGATGGGGTACAGCAACGGGTAGTCGGGCATCCGGCAGCACTGGCCGCCCCGCGCCACGCCCCGGTGGGCCCACGGCAGATCGTAGACATACGTCCAGGCAATCCCGAAGGCCGCCGCCTTCCGGCAGAGAGCGAGCACCCCCGCATCCCGGCTGGCATCGTAGAGGGGTACCAGCCCCTCGAGAACGTAGTAGGCCGCCTCGCCGTCAACGAACTCGGCCGCGGGCGCGGCGATGCCGTCCAGCATCTGGTTGCAGTACTCGTAGCGCCCGATCTCGGGGGCGACCGCCGCGGCAAGACGCAACGCCCGGTCGGTCCAGACCGGGTCGCCGGTAGCCTGCCCCAGGCGCGCCCAGAGGCCGCACACGACGGCCCGGGCGGCGATCCGGTGCGGCTTATGGTTGATCTCGCAGTCCTGCTCGTCGAAGCCGTCCTGAAGGTCGCCAGCGGGCCGCTGATGCCGGGCGAGAAACCGGCCGATGGACCCGGCCACCGCGAGCCACTCAGCCCGGACCCGGGCACGGGGGTAGTCCGGCGCCGCCTGCCAGGCCTGCAGGAGTTGACTGCCCGTGTGTCCCAGCGAGTGCGTCCAGAGGCGCTCTCCGGGGACGAGGTCCATGAGGAAGTCGCCGAAGCGGACCCCATCCGAGCGGTCGAAGTAGGGCTGGTCATCCCCGGGGGCGCGCCGGAAGCGTTGGATGCTGCGGGTCATGCTGTCCACGTAGGGCAGCAGGGATGCGTCGCCGGTCCGGTGCCAGTGGCGCACGGCCCCGAGGACCATCTCCACGGCGATGCCCTCGCCCCAACCCAGGTCGAAGTAGCCGCTCATCTCGCCGCGCCGGCGGGCCTGGCCGGCCTGGGTATGGACCCACATGTTGGAGAACCAGCCGTAGCCTGGGCCGAAGGCGTCCGGCTCCCAGAGCCCGCAGTGCGGGTAGAACCCGACGATGCCCCGGGCCACGCTCTTGAGGTCCGGCAGGGCCCGTGACGGACCCAGAAGCAGGCCCGCGACCAGACGCTCGGCCTCCAGCAGGGGCTCCTCGTCCGGAGCCGGCAAGCGCGCCGTAATGGCCTCGGTCAGGGAGACCTCGGCACCCGCCACGAAGTGCTCCAGCCCCGGGCTGAGAGGCTGCCCGAACCCCGGGGCGCCCATGTCCACCGGCTGGGGGGCAGTATCCGGGTAGTAGACCCCCAGGCGGACGTGGTCCGAGGCGGCGGGGATGAACTCCAGCGTCCCGGGGGAGGTGCGCTTGTCCAGGCCGTACAGCCCCAGCACCGCGCCGTCGTGCCAGACGTGGAAGGGAAACGGCAGCGCCCAGTCCACCGCCGCGCGCATAGGAGGCAGCCCTGCCAGAGGCTGCTCGTGGGCCCGCAGCGGGTATGTGTAGCGGATGGCGGGCTCGGCGGGGAGGTGGAACCCGGGACAGACCGCCGCTTCGCAGGCCGCCGTGAAGCGGTAGGTCTGGCAGCGGCGCAGGAACGGCTCGCCGGGGGTGAGGGTCAGCTCCTCGCGGGCTTCCCAGCCGGGGCCTGCGCCCGTGAGGTGCGCCACCCAGGTGCCTGCGGCGGTCTGGCGGACGTCGCACGTGCTCGCATCTGCGGATCCAAGCGAGGTGGCGAACTCGCGGCCGGGTTCGCCGAGAAGCAGTGTTTGCCAGCCCTGCGGGGTCCGGGCGGCAATACGATGGGCAAACCAGCCTCCACAAGCCCCGCGCTGAGTCAGGCATACCTCGAGATGCTGGTTCGCGATGACCACCGGCAGTGGGCTCCCTCTGGTTCCCTACGAGACCTCTCGCCGGCTGCGGCGGCCCCGGCGGCGAGCAGGGCGAGGTGAGGGGGCCCTCGCCCCGGCGATCACGACCTCACGACCCCGGTCTCGCAGGCGGGCCAGCGCCTCGGCGGGTGCCCGCCCGTCGGTGACGACCGTATGGATCTGGTCCGTACTCAACACCTGCGCCAGGGCGCGCTGACCGAACTTCGTGTGGTCCACCAGCAGGACCACCTGCGCCGCCTGCCGGGCGACAACCTGCTTGGGCCGGAACAGGTGGGCGGCGGATTCGAAGGTCCCTTCGGCCGGGACGAACCCCTTGGTGGAAAGGAACGCCACATCCGGGTACAACCGCGCCAGCGCTGCCTCCGCCTCAGGGCCATACAGAGACGCGCTCACGGGATCATACTGCCCGCCAGGACACAGCACCGTGTTGCGGCCATGCCGGCCCAGGTGCAGGCAGACCAGTATGGAGTTGGTGACGATGGTGACGCCCCGGGCGTGCTGGTCCAGGACCTTCGCCAGTTCCAGGCAGGTGGTGCCGCCATCGAGGAAGAGGGTCTGACCCGGCCGGACCCGGTCCGCAGCCGCCTGGGCAATGGCCCGCTTCTCCGCCAGATTGGCCGTCAGACGCGCGCGCAGGTCTGTCTCGAGCAACGACGGACCTGACTCGGCCCGCCGCGCGCCACGCAGCGCCTTGATCAGCAAACCCGCCTCCGCCAGCCGCTCCACGTCCCGGCGGACCGTCATGGTGGACACACCCAGCCGCGCCGCCAGCTCGACATAGGTGCCATCACCATGCCGGGCAAGGTGGTCGAGGATGGCCTGCTGACGTTGGCTGGGGTTCATGGCCTCGGGTCCGCCGCGCGACGACGGAGTGACACCCCGTCACCGTCCCTCCCAGCATAGCGAACCGTCCGCCGCGGATCAAGTCGAGATGTGATAATTTCACACCATGGCGGTCTCACCATCGGCAGGCAAACCCGCAGGCACCCACGCGTAATGGGACTTCTGGCCAGTCACCTCGAGGGACATCGGGGTCAGTCCTTATTATTGCTGTTAGCGGGCTTGAGACGGGCCTCGATCGCTGACACACGGGCCTGCAGATCTTCGGATGCAATGGACATCGGGGTCAGTCCTTATTATTGCTGTTAGCGGGACATCGGGGTCAGTCCTTATTATTGCTGTTAGCGGGCTTGAGACGGGCCTCGATCGCTGACACACGGGCCTGCAGATCTTCGGATGCAATGAGGCGCGCGGCCAGCAGGCAGCGCGCCCGACTCAGGGCCCCCACCGTGACCGGGCCCAGTTCCAGACCGAGATCAGACAGAGTCTGACGCCCGCGGCAGTGCGTCGCCGCCAGGTACAGCAGAACCTGGCGCGCCTCGTTCCCTCGGCTGTGACGCCGCAACAGGTCCTGCTGGTCGCAGCCGTATGCCTCGGCTACCACTGACTTCACCTCCGCCAGGGAAAACCACGCCTGCAGAACGCGCTGTTGCCGGCTCTCGCAACGCACGTTCACGTTCTCGCCTAGGTCAGTCAGCCCGCGACGGATCCGGTCCACGAAGCTGTCACTGCCGATGATCGTCTGCGCCGCGGCGGCTTCCCACGGGTCCCACATGCCCTCGGTCAACCCCTGCTCGACATACCTGGCGTAGCAGGCCTGACGCTCGCTCAGCGTGGTGCCCCAGGCCTGCAGAAGGTCATCGCGCTTCAGCCAGTGCGGGCAACGCCGCAGGCCGATGACGGCGCCGTAGCTGCTCCACGGGCACTGTCGCATCTCCCGTTGCAGCGTCTCGATCGCCGCCCCCTCCAACGACGGGATCCGTACGGGGTTCAGATGGATGTAGCGGGACACCTGCGACGCATAGGCCCGGTCTTCCTCCACCAGGAACGCTTTGTACCGGCCCTGGAAGGCATGCCCGGAGGTGTGGTGCCGGCGATTGTAGCTGATCGTGAACGAGGTCAGAAACGACTGCATGAACCGCCCCAGGTTCGCCTCCTCGGTCTGGAGATAGGCGTGGAAGTGGTTCACCATCAGACAGAAGGCCCGGATCCGTACCCGGAAGATCTCCGCGTACTTCACCAGGCGTCCGAGCAGCAGTTCCCGGTCCCCTTCCTCACCCAGAACCGGAAACCGGAAGTTGCCTCTGCAGATGACGTGGTAGCAGGCGTCGGGGAACTCAACACGCAACGGTCGAGCCATGGGATGGCGCTCCGAGTGCCCTGTCGCTGGGGGGCGTACCGTTGCACCCTAACCCGGCTACTGAAAAATGCAACTATAAGGACTGACCCCTGTTTCGTCCTCCAGAATGAGGAACGTCTTGGCGCTGCCCTGGACGCCGTACCAGACCTGGTCGTACCACTCGTACTCGCCCCCGGAGTCGGCCATCCGCACGAAGTCATTCGTGCCGGCCGCTTCCTTCACCCCTTCGTACAGCTCCGCTCCGTAGGCCTTTGCGGCGCCAGCGTAGCCGTGCTCCTGCCGAAGCTCCTCGAAGCGCTTCTGTGTCTGGTAGCTTGCGTACAGGGGATCGTTCTGGGCACCGGCCCTCAGCCCCTGGCTCGCGAGCGACCCGGCGAACCCCAGAGTGGGACTGCCAACGGCATCCGTGAGCCTGTCGATACCGTCGGCGAGAGCGGCATACACGAAACCCCAGAAGAGCCCCAACGGGTCCACGCCGTTGACCGGGTCATTGGCGCACACTGACCCTGAAGGGAAAACCCGGTATAGGCGGTCCCGGGTGTACAGGTTACTGAGGCCGTCGGCATGACGCCTCAGGACCGGCGGTCGGCGGCCAAGCAGCAGCGTGTCAAAGAGCAACGGGGTCTACGGTAACACCGGCGAACGCGAGTTCCACGGTGTGGCCGGCGGGGTCGGCGCGAACGAACTGGAGCGTGGGGGGTGTGGTCTCTATGGCGGCAGCGTGGCGTCCCAGTCATAGAGCACGACCCTGCACCCCATCTCGTCGAAGGCCTTTCGCACCTTGGCCAGTGTCTCCGGCCCGACCGGGAAAGGCAAGCTCGGATCCGGCCCAAGACTGCTGGGGTACCCACCGCTGAAGTACTCTATTCTAACGGTCTTTGGGCGCATGGTCCGCAGTTTCGCGACCAAGTCCAGGAGGCCCTTGTCCCCCGGGCCGAAGTGCTCTGTGTCCAGGGAGAAGCGGAGGTCCCCAGTGCTCTTCGTCCTGGTCCACGACACAATGTGCGTGGCCGGCAGCAGGTCCCGGAGAGGAGGAGGCCCTCCCGGCACGTCTGAACGCCAGGGAAGGTCAGGGTCCCAGTAGGACGGGGGCTCTCGGGGCTCGCGGGCGGCGGTGTCGCCATTGCTGTTGTCGTTCCCAGGCGAGTCATAGACGGTCGGCGGGACAGCCGTCTGGCGCGAGTGCTGCAGACATCCGGAGCCCCTCGCTCGGTTGACGCACCCGCCGGCTGCCCAGCACAGACCTGCCAGAAAGGCTACCCGCAGATACCCCACGAACCGTTCAGCCATGGTCTGACGGATGCCGCACATAGACAGTACTCCTACCGAGGCACAGGAACGGGCCTAAACCTCGTGCCCCCCTCTTCGCGCAGCCCTATGCACGGGAAGCGAATCCACGTGTCGAGCATGGGAATACCGTACTCGGTCCCGTCATCGCTCTCGAAACCCCTAACGAAGTACGCCCAGTTCCTCAGTGAATAGTAGACAGGCCCCGGTGGTTCGTCCGGCGCGGGCGGCACGTGCCCCCAGAAAAGGCCGCTTCCGGTGTAGACGAGGTTCTCGCCCTCGTTCCCTGCCGCCCATGGGTGCTGGTCTCCTTCTCTGTTGTGGAACTTGAGGTTCTCAATCCACACCCAGTCGCCGGGGATCCAGTCGTCCCTCTTCCAGTCGCCGCCGCGCGTCCTGTCTCGCTCCCCATGCACTGCACACGTCCACTCCCCCACAGAGGCTGCGAAAGTGATAGCCGTGCCGAGTCTGCACCGCATCGCGTTGTCCGGCGTGTTCGTGTCGTAGAACAGGCATACAGGGTCAAGAAGCTCCCCCCGGTTGTCTCGGACTGGGAACGTCTGGTTGCCGAAGGCGAAGCTCTTCTGCGCGCAGAGCTCCGTGAAGCGCATCCGCGCCGCAACGTGAGCCTGCAAGTTCCTGACCACCTCGGCGTCCGTGTTTCCCGCAATGTAGAAGGTGCGGTCGGAACCGACCATTGCCTTCACGATCTCCGCCTCGCTGCGTCCCGCCCACCCAGACAGGCTACACTTGTACGTGAAGTTCTTGCCCGATGCGTCCGTCGGCGGCTTGTCAGGGAGGTCGATCCCGTACGCCCTTAGACCCTGCGTTATGTCAGCAGTTGTGCACAGAACCAACCCCAGCGCATCCACCGCATTGACGGGGTCATTGGCGCAGTATGCGTATAGGTTTGCGCCGCCTTTCTCCCCGAGGGGGTCGCGGCAGAGCCAGCGGCCGAGGTCGGGGCTGAAGTACCGGTGGCCAAAGTACTGGAGGCCGGTCTCGGGGTCAAGGTACTTGCTGCTGAACCCGAAGGGACACAGGGACTGGGCCCCGGCCGGCAGGGCGCCGGCGTCGGCGCGGTGGCGGGCCACGACGCGGCCGAAGGGCTCGTGCTCGCTGGTCTCGACGGCGCCGGTGTTGGAGTCGGCGTCGACCAGGAGCGCGACGTTGCCATTGCCGTCGGCGACGGCGTAGTAGTTCGCCGCACGGAGTGCGCCTCCCACACTCCACTCCGTGACGGCCACTAGCCCCCCGATGCCGCCGGCCGAAGGCCCTGAGCCTGTCGAACGGGCTTCCTGGCCGGGGGTACCGGTCTTGAGGCCTTCGAGGTCCAGGCCCCAGAGGTAGGAGCGGGCGAGGACGGGACCGGCTGAAGCCGGGACACCGAACTCGGCCAGGAGGTTCCAGCCATCGTAGACGAAGCGGGTGTCGGCGGAGAGGTCCCAGGAGGTCGTGCCCGCGTTCCAGGTGTAGACCTTCTTCGAGACGCGGCGGCCCTGGTAGTCGTAGGCGAACTCCACCCGTGGCCGCGAGGCCGCGGCCGGTCCAGTGGGGGTGACGGCCACCAGCCGGTCGTTGATGTCCCACTCGTAGGAGAACAGGCTGTCGGCGCCCAGGCCACCGCGGCTGGCCACGGCCAGCATCTCCGAGGCCACCGGCACCGATTTCACCTCCCCTGGCATGGCGGCAGGTCCGCGTCCCAGTCGTAGAGGACGATGGTGCACCCCATCTCGGCGAGAGCCTCTCGCACCTTGGCCAGCGTCTCGGGACCAACCGGGAAAGGCAGTTGCGGGTCTGTGCCGACCCAGCTGGGTCGGCATCCGCCGAAGTACTCAATACGGACGGCCTTCGGGTGCATGGTGCGGAGTTTGTCAACCAGGCGCAGAAGGGCGGCGTCGCCCGCGCCGAAGTCCTCGGTGTCCAGGCAGAACGCGATATCCCCAGCCGTGCCCTTCACCCGCCCCCAGTGTATGATATGCGTGTCCGGCAGGAGTTCGCGGAGGGGCGGAGGCCCGCCGTCCCGGCGTGAACGCCAGGGGAGGTCAGGGTCCCACGCTCCAGTTCTGCACCCGCACGGGGCGCAGAAGGCAAGCGCGAGCAGAGCCACCAGCGCGGATCGGGCAAGCCGAGGAATCATGGCCTCACGGCCTCCTTCACCGTCCCGCGCATCATCCGCAGGCCAACGAGCGGGAAGCGCACTTCCTCGTCCAGAATGGGCACGCCATGCTTCTTGCCGTCCAGACTCCTGAAACCCGAGACGACATGAGACCATGCGTCCAGCGTGTTCTCCTCGACCTGGGGCCCCAAGTGCCCCCAGAATCGGCCGTTACCGGTGTACACGATGTTCTCGCCCTCGGACCCGACTGCCCACAGCTTGTCCTTGAAGGTGCTGTTGCCAACTCTTGCCCAGTCGCCAGGGATCCAGTCTTGGTTGTCCCACCTGAGGCGATCACGACCGCTGAGCTTCTGCACGGCACACCACCAGTCTCCAGTAGCCGCCGCGAAGGTCAGGCTTGTCGCTGGGCGGCACCACATGGCAGTCCCCTCGTTGTTGACCGCCCCAAAGAACGCTCCGGGGTCCCTGCCTCGGTCGAAGTCCGCCCGGTCCAGAAGCTGTCCCTCCTCGCCCCGGTACGCCCAGTGCGTGTCACCGATGTCGTAGCGCTTCGCCCTGCAGAGCTCCACGAACTTCATGCGCGCGCCAACGTGGGCCTCCAGGTTGCTGATCACCGCTGTCTCATCGCTCCCCGCAATAAAGAAGGTGCGCTGTGAACTCACCATAGCCCGCACGATCTCGGCCTCACTGTCCCCGGCCCATCCGGGCGGCCCGCACGTATACACATACGCCTCGCTTGATCTGCCCTTCGCAGATTCGCTGAGGCCAGGGACCCGCTTCTGCAGGTAGCCCACTATCGAGACACTCGTGCACAGGCGAAGTCCCAGCGGGTCTACGGCATTCACCGGGTCATTCTGGCAGTAGGCGTATAGGTTCGCGCCGCCTTTCTCCCCGAGGGGGTCGCGGCAGAGCCAGCGGCCGAGGTCGGGGCTGAAGTACCGGTAGCCAAAGTACTGGAGGCCGGTCTCGGGGTCAAGGTACTTGGAGCTGAACCCGAAGGGGCACAGCGACCCCGCGCCGGCGGGGAGGGCGCCGGCGTCGGCGCGATGGCGGGCCACGACGCGACCGAAGGGCTCGTGCTCGGTGGTCTCGACGGCGCCGGCGGCGGAGTCGGCATCGACCAGGAGCGCGACGTTGCCGTTGCCGTCGGCGACGGCGTAGTAGTTCGCCGCACGGAGTGCGCCTCCCACACTCCACTCCGTGACGGCGACAAGGGCGCCGATGCCGCCGGCCGAAGGCCCTGAGCCTGTCGAACGGGCCTCCTGGCCGGGGGCACCGCTCTTGAGGCCTTCCAGGTCCAGGCCCCAGAGGTAGGAGCGGGAGAGAACGGGACCGGCTGAAGCCGGGACACCGAACTCGGCCAGGAGATTCCAGCCATCGTAGACGAAGCGGGTGTCGGACTGGAGCTGCCAGGAACCAGGACCGCCTCCTATGAAACTCGTCCCTCGGTCGGGCGGGCCTTTCCCCCTCTGCCGCTCCTATGAAACTCGTCCCTCGGTCGGGCGGGCCTTTCCCCCTCTGCCGCTACGTTTGCATGCGTGACTCCGGGGTAGATGGG
>Ga0172371_10010691_pt1 | contig 12356 bp, 4 predicted proteins | sample Lak12m_FD_114543 | JGI IMG/M metagenome (GOLD analysis project Ga0172371, IMG submission 114543) | Freshwater microbial communities from Kabuno Bay, South-Kivu, Congo - kab_022012_12m | ecosystem: Environmental > Aquatic > Freshwater > Lake | place: Democratic Republic of the Congo: South-Kivu... | reverse complement strand
GCGCTGTGCCGGCGAAAAACCAAACTGTACCAGATCGCCTTCGTTCGTGATCGTGCGATAGCCACGCTCTTGTATCATCTGATCCGAGATACCCGATTCTATGGATAGCATCTTGAGATGATTTTCAGAGAGTGACGAATTTTGGATACTCATGGCATGGACTCCAGGTTCTGGACAAATTGAGCGTCTATTTCTTGTGGGGTTACATGTTTTTGGTTCTTGTTATTCTTTGAGATTTTCTGGTCTGTTTCGACCGCAATAATTTCTTTTTGTGTTTCAGTAAATTGATCGCTCAGGATGAAAGCGTAGACGCGCGCTAGCAGCCTTCCCTGCTCCTCCTGTGACAACTGGAGGGTTTCAGCAGGTTGATTCATGTGTGAGGCTGTCCTCCTGAGGATGATTGAGGTTGGGTAGGGTATCCTGCAGCAAACCGCGCCGGACAAGATCCAGTCGGACGATAAGGCGCACCTGGTCAGCCGGTGTACGCATCTCACGTTCAGAGAGACGGATCAGGGCTGAATACTCCGGCTGTTCCAACAAAACTTTGAGACAATTGAGCATAGAACTCCTTTTGGCAAACAAAAATGACGACGTTTGATTCAACGTCGCCATTCTGCCATCTGGAATATCCCTTGTTCAAGTGCCCTGGATATCCCTCTTTATCCCTTAGATATCCCTTTTTATCCCAAATACTGGATCAGGTGGGCACATCCTTCGGTTTCTTGATGAAATTTGATTTTCGATAGGGAATGATCTGGATTCCATAATCTTTGCGCAACCGATTGATTCGATTGAGGATGGTTTTTTTAGTCAGACCCACACGGGTTGCAATTTGACCGCAGGTCAGGCCTTGATGCCAGAGGCGGAGGATATCCCGATTTGCGCCAATGTTTGGAATGCTCATCCAGACTTCGACGGGTGTGGATGTTTCAATTTGTTGAGGTTCTTCTTTGATCTCAACCAGTTTGGCTGGCTCTGGAATTTCCGGTAAAGTGAACCACCATAATTTTTCTAACTCATCCCGAATTTTGTCCCAAATCAACCAGATAGTCTTTTCACCACTTAATTGGACTCTCAATAGCGATCCAGCGGAGGGGAGTTGATGCACATTAATGGTTATCTGGTTCTTGGCAAGTAATAATTTTACATCCACAGGATTGGCATCAGCAGGAATTTGAAGTGTGTCTTTGTTGCCAGTCAAAGATAGTTGGCAAAGTAATTTCTGATATTTAGGTTGGTTTCTCAACATGGTTGAGAATTGCCGGATCATGACGCCAAATTGAGCTGGAGTGCCTTGAATCGGAAAGTTGAAATGTTGGTCAATTTTGTCTGTAGGAGCGGTATTCTCTCTTGAAAATGGTGAACCAAGGTCACTGTATCCAAAAATCTGAAGCTGATCTAAAAGCCAGACAATGAATTCTTGTTGGCGCTCCAGTCGTTTCTTGTAAAGTGCATCCGAGAGGGTGATGACAACTTGATCGTTCTGACCCAAGATATCGGCAAGCGTCCACTTGGTGTTTCGACATTCTTCACGGATAAGTTTTTCATTTGCAATAGCAACATCAGGAGTAATTGCCTGAGGGGGATCGAACCGAAGTTCAGTTTTTCCTGCTTGAACTTCGAGACAAATCACTCGGCCGATATCGCCCCATTTTTGGCAATTGATTTGAAGGGCATATGGATCGATGGGTTGCGAAAATTGAAAACTTCCTGGATCATAAATAGAATGAAAACAGCTAATGATCGAGGCAACCAATCTCTGTTGTGTGATGTTGATGGAGAAGTGATAAGCAGGAGAATATGTCATGGATAACAAGGCTTACTTTTAAGTGTGAACATTTTTTACCTTTATGTATCAAGTTAGCACTTATTATAACTGAATTAGATAATATGTTCTAGCGTTAGTGCGACTCGATTATTTCCTCAGTTTTGAGATCCTATTCTTTTTAGCATCAAATTTGGCGTCTAATTAATCATAAAGCTTGAATCCAGACTTCAGTCGGAACCTCGAAAATATATTTAATGATTTTCGTCAAATACCACCACCTGTGTCCATGCTGACTTTAAGCAGACATGATGTTGATATTCCGCAGACTTTGCCGCTGATATCGTTCCAGGTACAGACGTCGATTCAACCGTAGGGCTTTTGGAACATTCTTTTTGAGGGCGAGGTAGTAAATTAACGATAGAGTTAAAAGATCGGTAAATCGTATTGGCAGTGGTTTATTCCTATTGAACACCAGTGTGTCGCCTTGAGATTGATTTTGCCATTCCACAGGTGCGAAGTTGCTTGATTATTTGGTTAAAAAAATTGCCTGCTTTTTAATAAAAAGTAATTAATGAATTCCTATCGACTCTAATCGATGGAACTGCTTGTATTCTGTTTTCGAAGAATTGCCTTTTTTTCAATTTTTTTGTGAAGCTATTTTAGAATCAGCCTAATGCATAATGATATATTTATGATCTACTTCACCATTTTGTTGTTCTGTATTTTCGTCCTTAGGTAAATAAGTATGAACATATTCGACCATGACCTTATCCGGCTCAACAGTTGCACGCAGGTAACCGGGGCTACCCACCAGATTCAAGGTCGGGCGTAACTAGGTGAATTACTTTTACAGAATCTAGTGTTCGATAAATTGCAGAATTAATGGACGCGTTCTAAAAATTGAAGGCCGGTCATGAAGCGTTGAAAATAAAGTTCAATCACAACCTGAAATCGCCGGTTTCATCAAAAAAAATCATCACCTATTTTTGCATTAATTTTTACTGAGTATTTATAGCAATTTTAAGAATATACAAATATTATAAATAATTATGGAGGCTATAATGCCAAATTTATTCAATAGACTCATAATTCCCCTTCTTATTTTTTCAACTTTTTTTTCAAGTTGTTCTACAAAACCACCTTTGATAATTGGATTCTCTGCAGAACTGACTGGGAGAAATGGGGAATTAGGTGTTGGTCTTCGAAATGGTGTTCAGATGGCAGTTGATGAGATCAATGCTGCCGGTGGGATTGATGGTCAAAAAATTCAGTTGTTAGTAGAAGATGATTTTGGTACACCCCAGGGCGCTAAGGCTGCAGATACAAAACTTATTGACGCTGGAGCAATCGCGATCATTGGGCATCTTACCAGCGATCAGACTATAGAGGGTTATGAGGTAACTGAAGCAAGGGGTGTTGTGTTACTCAGCGCAACGGCCTCTACTTCGTTATTAACTGAAAAAAAGGATCATTTCTTTCGAACAGTTGCGTCAACCGATACAATGGGGAATGGGTTTGCATCATACATCTTTTCCAAGAAAAGGATAACGCAAATCGCGATTATCTGTGATCAAGATAACGCTACTTACTCTGAGCCATTAGTTAGAGCATTTAAAGAAACCTACACAGGTTTGGGAGGAAGTGTTGCCATTGAAGTAAAATATTCAGCAGCTTCCTCGCCAGATTTCCCTTTGTTGATTGAAAATTTAAGAGAAACAGGGGTTGATAGCGTCCTCATCGTTGCCTCACCATATGACACGGCCATGATTGCGCAAACAATCAGTTTAGGTAATTGGTCGCCTTCCTTATTTACATCCTCTTGGGCGCTAGGCGAAGTATTAATCCAGAATGGTGGGAATACTGTAGAAAAAATGGAGACAGTTATTGCGTATGATACTAATGACCCATCTCCTGAATTAGCTCAATTCAAATCAACTTATGAAATGAATTTTAATGCACCATCCATATTTACGAGTATGGAAGGGTATGAAACAATGCATCTTTTGGCAGAAGCATTTCATAATACAAATGGAAGTGCCGATGGGTTACCAGAAGCACTTATTGAAGTACAGAATTTTGAAGGTCTTACCGGGTTGATCAGTCTGGATAGTTATGGGGATGTGGTTCGACCATTATTTATTCAGAAAGTGATAGATGGAAAATTCGAGACTATTGAGAAACTAGATCAGATGCGATGAAAACAAAGACGCAAAAATCGCCTACACTTCAAAGTTTGGTCTTTAAATTATTGACTTCGCAATGGCTTGTTGTTTCAATAATTATTGTTCTCATTGTTTCAAGTTCTTCTTATCTGGCGATAAGCAATATCATCATCAGTCAACGACAAACGACGGTTTTACTCTCAAATATTACCGAGAATTATCTCGATTCAGCCGAGCACGTGCTTCTAGCATTAGTGTCCTCCAATCCATCCCAAAAAGATTTGGATACCGCACAGAGAGTGGGATCAAATCTTGATTCATTGTATACAATCAGTGCTAATGGCCAATTGTTGGCAATATCACCAAAAGATACTCATTTGATGATTGGAATGGATATGTCCAGACATCCCAGTTTTGAGACTGGTTTGAAGGGTCTCTCAATATCAAAACCTTTCATTTCGCAACGAACGGGCAACCCAACAATCTATATCAGTATCCCGGTAACACAAAGTGATAGTATATTAATCGGCGAGTTGTCCTTTGCTGGTTTGGAAAAAAGTTTTGTCGGATTTGGAAGTACTTCTTATTCAGAAAGTTTTATTACCGATGAAAAGGGCACCTTCCTTGCTCATCCAAATTTTGAATTAGTAAACCAACAGGAGAGACTAAATCAACTGGGATCCATTAATCAATTCCAAAATGGAAAAAAACCTCAGGTTTTCAATGACAACGGAGTTTGGAGGGTTAGAGTAATTGTCACGATTCCTCAGACGGGATGGTTGGCGATAACACAAATCCCGTTAAGTTCAATATCCAAATCATTTGTCTTGCCAATTTTATTAGGATTAATTATTTTTGCCTTACTTTATTTTTTTGTAATACGACGTGAACAGGCTGTGATAAAACGACAAGTGATAGATCCGCTGACGGAATTAAGTCGAACTGCTTATACTATTGCGAAGAGCGATTTCAAAGGTGAAATTAGATTCTCCACCACAAGTTATTTTAGTGAGATGGCAACTTTGTCTGAAAGTTTTATAAATATGAATCGGGCTGTGCAAACCCGAACTAAATTGCTTAGTGAAAGTGAAGAAAAGTACCGACTTTTAACTGAAAATGCCTCGGATGTTATTTGGATTCTAAACCTAGCTACGAGCAAATTTACTTATATTAGTCCGTCTATTATCCAATTAAGAGGATTTACAGCTGAAGAAGCTATGAAAGAAAGTCTTGAAGAATGTTTGACGCCTGACTCCTTGGTTGCAGTAAGGGAAGTTATCGCAAATAATCTGAGAAAATTCTTGGAAGACCAGAGTGCAAATAATTATTATGTGACTCAAATTCAACAGCCATGTAAAAATGGAGATATTGTTTGGGTTGAAGTCTCCACTCGAGTTCGATTTAATTCAACCAATGAAATTGAAGTGGTAGGCGTAAGTCGAAACATTGAAGAAAGAAAAAAAACTGAAGAAGAGATTTACAATTTAAATCTCGAACTTGAGAATAAGGTAAAGAAACGTACAGAGCTACTTGAAACGGCAAACCAAGAAATGGGGGCATTTACATATACTATATCGCATGATTTGCGTTCACCACTTCGGGCGATTAATGGCTATTCACAGATCATCGTCGATGAATATTATGCGAGTCTTGATCCAGAAGTTGTGAAATATTTGGACTTGATTCGTAAAAATTCAAATACGATGGGACAATTGGTCGACGATCTACTTGATTTTTCAAGATTAGGCAAGCAAGGGGTCACGAAAGTAAAAGTAAACCCTTCTCTCGTCGTCCGAGAAGTGATAGACAGTTTAAAGCAAGAGATTTCCAAACGCAAGATCAAATTTCAGGTAAATTCACTTCCTGAATGTGAAGCGGATCCGGCTTTACTCAAGCAAGTTTTCGTGAATTTAATTGCCAATGCGGTCAAGTTTACCAGGGAGCAAGCAGAACCTTATATCGAAATAGATTATACAATTGCAACGCCTCCTTCACGAGTCAATGAAGACCAAAAAGAAACACATTGTTACTACGTTAGAGATAATGGAGTCGGATTTGACATGAAATACTACGACAAGCTATTTGGAGTATTTCAACGTCTACATCGTGCAGAAGATTATGAAGGAACCGGTGTCGGATTAGCGTTCGTCCAAAGTATCATCACGAAACACGGCGGACGTATTTGGGCAGACTCAACCGTCGGAAAAGGAACAACTTTTTATTTTACTTTAGGCGAGAAAACAAATGAGTGAGCCTGAGATATGTTAAAGAATTTTAGAAACCATAGTGTTCCCTCTCAATTTGTAATTTATGGAGCAAAGTGAATAAAAATAGATTCTTTAAAGGCAAAAATCTTTTCACTGTAGTTATTGGTTTATTCTTGGTTGTTGGAATAATTGGATTTTCTGTGTGGATTATAAAGAGCGAAGATCAAAAGATTCGATCTGATTTGATCGCACAAGCGATTGTTGTGACAAAATTTATCGATATAAATTCAATCAAAACGCTTTCAGGAACAGAGTCTGATTTGTCTTCACCCGATTACGACAAAATTAAAAAGGTATTATCTTCAATCCTAAATACTGATCCCAAATACAGATTTGTTTATCTACTGGGACGAGGTATCGACGGTTCAATATTTATTTTTGCAGATTCAGAACCAAGCAATTCCCCGGATTATTCTCCCCCTGGTCAGATCTATACCGAAGTGTCAGATGAGGCACGGAACGTTTTTGAATCAACAATCGGTCTAGCGGATGGACCATATTCTGATCGGTGGGGGACCTGGGTATCCTCTTATGTACCAATGATCGATCCTTTGACAGGAAAAGTTGTCGCTGTGGCAGGAATAGACATCGCTGCCAGCGATTGGAAGATGGATATTGCTGCTCGCGTCGCAATCCCGTTAAGTGTCATCGCTGTGATTTTGATTGGTATCGTTGCAAGCATATTGGCGAAACGTAGAGTGAAAAATTCCTCCAAACCGATTGTAAAAATCTTAATGCCCCCTCTGATAATAATGTTGATACTTATGCTAGCTGGAGCAGTAACATACTTGCTTGAACAACAAAAACAATCAATTGATAGAGATGTTGCCTCCAAATTAAATCAAGTGGATTTTTATCTGCCATATGCAATTGAGCAGCAGTCCGCAAGTCTTTCCATTTTACTCCAGGCGATTACCTCCAAAGAAGGTGTACAACAAGCTCTGAGCGATAAAAATTCTGATCGACTTTTATCCGGTTGGCAGAAGATGTTTATTGATTTATACCAAAACCATAACATAACGCAATTTAATTTCTTAGATGAAGATCGCAACTGCTTGTTACACGTTCAATCCCCCGATGAAGTTGGAGACAAGGATGATGGATATCTTGCCCTAAAAGCAGAACAAACAGGACAACTTGTCTCAGGCATCGAACTTGGACCACAAGGCACCTTTAACCTGAAAGGTATTCAGCCAGTCTTCTTAGATGGCAAGATTGTTGGCTACGTTGAATTGTTAAAAGAGATAGAAGATGTTTTTCAATCTATTGAAACCCACGCTGATGTTCAACTTGCTATGATTATGCACAAAAACTACCTTGATCAAAAATCATGGGAAGATGCCACTAGAATGCTTGGAGAGCAATCTGATTGGGACCGCCTTGAAAATAGCGTCGTGGGCTATAGTTCGTTAGGTGGGCTTCCTGATGACTTTTCGGCATGGGCGGATCAAGTCACGAGTCAAACTGTCAACAACCCATCAGTTCAAGAAGTTAGTAATCAAGCAATTCCTTTTGAGGGACAGAAATGGCGGTTATCAGCCTTACCCTTGCAAGATACAGAAGGGAATGTGGTGGGGACTCTGTTGGTGATGATAAATGTCAACGAAGATTGGAATGCGATAATCAAACAATCAATCTTTTTCGGAATTACTACAGCCATCTTGTTAGCGCTGCTCTCAGGCTACATCTATATTTTACTTCATCGCACAGATAGTATCATTTTAAAGCAACAAGAAAAACTTCGAGAAAGTGGAAAGCAATTTCGGAATATGTTCGATAATCACAGTGCTGTAATGTTATTAATTGAACCTGAATCTGGAAAAATTCTCGAAGCGAACGTAGCAGCGAGCCAGTTTTATGGTCGTAGCATCCAAGAATTACAATCGATTTCAATCGATGAGATAAATATTATGGATGCCCAGTTAGTAAAATCAAAACGAAGAAATGCATTAAATAATGAACAAAACTATTTTATTTTTCAACACAAAACAGCTTTTGGTGTCGTACGAGATATTGAAACTTATTCCACTCCTATTGATTTCAACGGAGAAATCGTTTTATTCTCAATCATTCATGATATTTCAGCCAAATTAAAAGCTGAGAAAAATTTAGAAAATGAAAAAGAATCGCTAGCAAAACTTCTTGAGATTTCAGAAGAGTTACAAGCAAGTTCTGATGCTGAAATAAACTATCAAAAAGTTACAGATGATTTATTGCGGATAGCCGGTGCAAAATTTGCCGTTTTGAACTTACTGGATGAAGATGGCAAGAATTTTAGGACAATTTCAGTATCTGGTTTGCATCAATATATAAAACAGGCCGCTGCCTTTTTGGGGTTTGAAATGGTTGGAAAAAAATGGGCATACGATCCTATTCGAGCGGAAAAAATCAAAGATCATTCTATCACCCATTTTTCCTCATTGATTGAACTTTCTGGAGCGGTACTTCCAAAATCAGTAATTAAACTAATTGAAAAAAACATTAAAATCGGTGAATGGGTTGTAGCAAAAATACCTACAGGTGAACACGTGTTTGGTGATTTCACAATCCTAATGCCTCCTGGAGAGGTATTAGTCAATGAAGAACTAGTATCCGTCTATCTACGGCAGGTTGGGTTACTATTTCAGCGAAAACGAGCAGAATCATTTTTACTGGAGAGTCAACAAAAATATCAAAACCTGGTTGAACAGGTTCCTGAGGTTATTTATACTGATGAAGTCGGAGAAGGCTGGCAATACCTCGGTCCTAATATTAAGAAGATGTGCGGTTATTCAGCTGAGGAATTGATTGCTGATCCCGGGCTTTGGCGAAAGATAGTTCATCCAGAAGATCGTGACCGCTTGAATGCAGAAATCCTATCGCTTTGTGTGGGAGATAGTCTAAACACAGCGTATAGAATACAGACAAAGGATCGGGGTGTGATTTGGCTTCGCGATCATGGTGTAGTCAAAGAAGACAGTGAGACCGGTAAGAAGCTGATTGCTGGACTCCTGACAGATATCACAGAACAAAAAAGGATCGAAGAAGCTCTGCGTGAGAATGAAATGAATTTCCGAACTTTCTTCGAGACGATTGACGACATCATTGTGGTTGGCACGCCAGAAGGAAAAATTTTGTTTGGTAATTCAGCTCTGACTAATAAACTTGGCTATACTCAAGATGAACTTAAAACCCTGCACGTGCTCGATTTACATCCGTCAGATAAACGCCAGGAAGCGGAATCTATCTTTGGCGCGATGTTCCGTGGTGAACGAGAAAGTTGTCCCCTGCCGCTAGAATCGAAAAACGGATCATTACTGCCTGTTGAGACACGGGTCTGGTTTGGACGGTGGAACAACGAGGATTGTATATTTGGCGTTTCAAAAGACTTGAGTGCCGAACAGGAAGTTCAACAACGCTTTGAGCGTATATTCCAAAACAACCCAAATCCAATGGCATTGTCCTCCATCCCAGATCGGAAATTTACAAATGTCAACCAGGCTTTTCTTGAGTTATTAGGATTTACCTACACAGAAGTGATTGGCAAGACTGGAAATGACCTAAATGTTTTCGCCGAACGGGATCAACAAAAGAAAGTTGCAGAAATACTAGCGAGGGAAGGTCATATCCAAAATTTTGAACTACAAGTACGAAAGAAAAATGGGCAGCTTCTTGATGGTCTCTTTTCTGGTGAAGTAATTGAAAGCCAGGGAAAAAAGTCTTTCCTGACTGTGATGGTGGACATCACTGAGCGTAAACTTTCTGAGAAAGCGCTGTACGAAAGTGAGGAAAAATATCGTTTGTTAGTAAATCATTCCTCTGACTTGATCTGGAATCTGAGTCCGGAAGGATTTTTCACCTATGTCTCACCTTCATGGGAAAAAGTGACTGGATATAAACCGGATGAACTTTCAGGAACATCGTTTCAGCCATTGATCCATCCTGATGATCTTGTTGCTTGCCTAGAGTATTTACAAAACATGATAAAGTCCCAAATCCCATTACCGAGTCCGGAATACCGTGTCAAACACGCCGATGGAAATTATTATTGGCATTTGGCGTCCGCCGCTCCTGTCCATGATTTGGATGGAAAATATATATCCATGGTTGGAGTTTCACGCGATATCACAGACCGGAAAAATGATGAGAGTAGACTTCGCGAAAGTGAAGCACGCTTCCAGAGCTTATTTGAAGATTCACCTGTTCCTCTTTGGGAGGAGGATTTTTCAGCGGTAAAAAGGTATTTGGATGAATTGCGTACTCAAGGAGTCACGGATTTCAACGCGTACTTGACTGATCACCCTGAGGCCGTAACGGAATGTGCAGCATTGGTCCGTGTAAATGATGTGAATAAGGCCGCCTTAGTTTTGTTCGGAGCAGCGAATAAAACTGAGTTAACAAAAAACCTGATTGATTTCTTCGCAAAGGAAGAAATCGAGAAATTCCGTCAAGAATTAGTGCTTATCGCTTCTGGATCTTCGCGTATTGAGATGGAAACAACAAATAAAACGTTGGATGGAAGACCACTGATAGTCAATTTGAATTGGGTTGTTGCTCCTGGATATGAAAATGACTTATCCAAGATTATTGTCTCAAAAGTGGATGTAACAAAGCAAAGAAATGCAGAAGAATTATTAAGGCAAACAACAGACCGTCTCTCTCTTGCCACAAAAGCTGGCGCGATTGGTATTTGGGATTGGGATGTAGTCAATGACAAATTGAATTGGGATGACGAAATGTTCATCTTATATGGCGTCAAACCTGAGGAATTTGGTGGGGCTTATGAAGCCTGGAGGAAAGGTCTTCATCCAGATGATGTGTCACGAGGGGAAGTTGAAATTCAGATGGCGCTGAGCGGTGAAAAAGTTTATGATGTTGAATTTCGGGTGGTTTGGCCGGATAGTAGCATTCACAATATCCGTGCTCTAGCAAATGTAATCCGCGATGAAACAGGAAAGCCCTTGCGCATGATTGGCACCAATTGGGATATTACTAAACAAAAACAATCTGAGCAGAAACTTCTTGAAATAAACCAGGCTCTTGAAAAATCGATAGAAAATGCTAATAGTTTGGCAGTTCAAGCAGAAATAGCAAACATGGCAAAAAGTGAGTTTTTGGCTAACATGAGCCATGAAATTCGGACACCGATGAATGGCGTGATTGGCATGACAGGTCTTTTGCTTGATACAAGTTTAAATGAAGAACAGCTTCACTATACTGAGATTGTGCGATCGAGTGGAGAAGCCTTACTTACATTAATTAATGACATTTTGGATTTTTCGAAAATAGAAGCTGGCAAGTTGGAACTTGAGATAATCGATTTTGATCTTTTGAGCTTGCTCGATGATTTTGCCGCGAGTCTGGCAATGAGAGCACATACAAAAAGAATAGAATTTATTTGTGCTGCAGATACCAACGTGCCTGCCTTTTTGCAGGGGGATCCAGGACGGTTACGCCAGATACTCAATAACCTGGTTGGTAACTCAATCAAATTTACCAATCAGGGTGAAGTAGTGGTGCGAGTAACGTGTCAATCTATTTCAAATACTGAAACAGAATTGCATTTTTCCATCCAAGATACAGGAATTGGAATACCGGCAGACAAGATTGGACATCTTTTTACAAAATTTACCCAGGTAGACGCTTCAACTACTCGAAAATTCGGCGGCACAGGACTTGGTCTGGCGATATCAAAGCAATTGGTTGAATTGATGGGCGGTACTATTGGGGTGATAAGCGAAGAAGGAAAAGGGTCTGAATTCTGGTTTACTATTCCGTTTAAAATACAATCCGAAGGAATTAAGAAACAAAAACAAGAAAATGTTGATCTTACTGGAGTTCGTATTCTTATCGTCGATGATAATGCCACAAACCGTGAAATTGTGAAAATGAGACTTTTATCGTGGGGGATGCGCCCTTCGGAATCAATTGATAGCTCTTCTGCTCTTGAGGAATTAGCAAAAGCGAGAGAGAAAAATGATCCTTACAAGATAGCGATATTAGATATGCAAATGCCTGGCATGGATGGGGCTACACTTGGACAAACAATTAAGAATGATGACCAACTTGCCGGAACGCTGCTAATATTGCTGTCTTCGTTGGGAGAGCGTGGAGATGCTCTGCGGTTTCGCGAGATTGGTTTTAGTGGCTATTTAACAAAGCCATTGAATCATACAGATC
>Ga0172371_10010689_pt1 | contig 12357 bp, 12 predicted proteins | sample Lak12m_FD_114543 | JGI IMG/M metagenome (GOLD analysis project Ga0172371, IMG submission 114543) | Freshwater microbial communities from Kabuno Bay, South-Kivu, Congo - kab_022012_12m | ecosystem: Environmental > Aquatic > Freshwater > Lake | place: Democratic Republic of the Congo: South-Kivu... | reverse complement strand
CAAGCCGCTCATCTCCGGTCCCCAAACCGCTATCGTGGTCGGCCCCCGCGGGGAGGAAATCTGGACGGACAAGTACGGACGCGTCAAGGTCCAGTTCCACTGGGACCGCTACGGCACGTCGAACGAGAACAGTTCCTGCTGGATCCGCGTATCCCAGTTGTGGGCTGGCAGCCAGTGGGGCGGCATTCACATTCCCCGCATTGGCCAAGAGGTCGTCGTCGAATTCCTGGAAGGCGATCCCGACCGGCCGATCATCACCGGCCGCGTTTACAATGCCGACAACATGCCGCCCTACGGACTGCCCGCCAACCAAACCCAGAGCGGGGTCAAGAGCCGCAGCAGCAAGGAGGGCACGGCCGAGCATTTCAACGAGCTCCGCTTCGAGGACCTGAAGGACAGTGAAGAAGTCTACTTCCACGCCGAAAAGGACTTCAATCGCGTGGTCGAGAACAATGACACGCTGAAAGTCGGCTTCGAGAAGAAGGACAAGGGCGACCAGACGATCGAAATCCACAACAACCAGAAATTGGTGGTGGGCAACAGCCAAGCGGATGACGGCAGCCAAACGACCGAAATCTGGAAGAACCGGACGACGACGATTGCGGAGGGGAATGAGACCCTCACGATCAAGAAGGGCAACCGCGACGAGACCTTGGAGAAAGGCAATGACAGCCTGACCATCAGCCAGGGCAATCAGGCCGTGACCATCAGCCAAGGCGACCAGACGGTCACCATCTCGACCGGGAAGAGCGTCACCGAGGCGGGCACGTCCATCGAACTCAAGGTGGGGCAGAGCAGCATCAAGCTGGAGCCCTCCAAGATCACGATCAAGTCGGTGCAGATCGCGATCGAGGGGCAAGCCCAGCTGAACGCCAAGAGTCCCCTGACCGAAGTGGCGGGGGACGGTATGCTGACGCTCAAGGGTGGAGTGATCAAGATTAACTGAGGTTTTTCCGCGATATGAAATCGAAGCGATCCGGTGCCGCCAATCGGTTTGCCGACGGGGCCGTCGGGCCAGGGCCGGGGAGGCCGCGAGCATGGGCGTGATTCTGCGAGCCGTGTCTGGTCCTGGGGCGGGTGCCCAGGTGTTCATCCGCCGCGGGCAAAGCGCGCGGGTCGGACGGACAGAATGGGCCGATTTCAGTTTCCCCGCCGATGACGCCATGTCCGACGTGCACTTTGCCGTTACCTGCAGTCCCCGCGGCTGCCGCCTGTGCACGCTGGGCGCGGGCGCGACCTTGGTGAACGGCGCCCCCGTGCAGGAAACCGGCTTGCGTTCAGGCGACCGCGTGACGGCCGGCGCGACGACGTTCGTGGTTCGCATCGAGGGCGAACCGGGCGAGCCCGAGCCGGACGCGGCCCAGCCGGCGGTGCCCGCCGAGCCGGTTTCGTCCGCCGCCCCCACGGGATCGCCCGAGCGGACCGCGGCCGACTACTGCGGGAATCTGGAATTGACCGACGAGGCGCGGCCCCTGCTCGATCCGGAGGTCTCGCCGGAGCAGTTCTTGGACCGGCTGGTTGCCGGCGAGTTGTTTCCGGACGCCCTGCGGTTTGTAGCCGCCTGGCTGCCCAAGCCCGAGGCCGTCCGTTGGGCTTGCGATTGCGTCCAGGGCTCACTGGGTACGCAACTGACCGGCGGCGAACAGCGGGCTTTCGACGCCGCCCTGCGCTGGGCGGCGGAGCCCAGCGAAGAGAATCGCCGGCGGGCGGAACGCGCCGCGGAAGGGAATCAGTTCAACGGTCCGGCCAGCTGGCTGGCCTTGGGGGCCTTCTGGAGCGGCGGCAGCTTGGCTCCACCTCATCTGCCCGAGGCCGCGCCACCGGAAAGCCTGACCGCCCAAGCCCTGGCGGCCGCTCTGGTGCTGGCCGCCGCCCGGATTGATCCGCGGCGGATCAACGACCGCTGCCGTCAGTTTCTCCAACCGGGTCGCGAGCGTGCCTTGAAATTGAGAGGTGCGGGATCATGACGCTGGCCGCACGAATCACCGACATGCACACCTGTCCGATGGTGACCGGGGTCGTGCCGCATGTCGGCGGCCCCATTCTGCCGTCGGGCTGTCCGACCGTGTTGGTCGGCAACCTGCCGGCCGCACGCGTCGGCGACATGGCCACCTGCGTCGGGCCGCCCGACACGATCGTCAAGGGGTCCACGACCGTCTTGATCGGCGGGGCGCCAGCTGCTCGAATGGGCGATAGCACGGCCCACGGCGGCGTGATCGTCGCCGGGCTGCCCACGGTCCTGATCGGTGGGTGACCGCCCCATGATGCGCACGCCCGCGGCGACAGTGGCTGCGGGCCCCCCTCGTAACCCGAAGCGTCAGCGAGGCTTGACCGTAACCCGAAGCGTCAGCGAGGCCCCACGCGTAACCCGAAGCGTCAGCGAGGACTGGAGTATTCCATGAGCGAAGTCAAAGTGCTTCCGGCCCAGGCTCTGGGCGGCCCGTTCATCCCCAAGGAATTCCTGCCTGCGGGGAAGGACGACAACTATTTGCGCGAGCACCAGGTGGGCAAGCCCGCCGGCGCCTGGCGGCAGCTTCGTTCGCACGAGATCGCGGACCTGGTCAAGAACGGAGTCACCTGCAACGACTGGGATTCGTTGTACGTCAGCGACCCGTTTGCGCCGCACTTGATCCGGAACAGCGAGTTCTCCGGGCTGGTTCGCCTGGGCCGACTGGAAGACGTCGTCCTGGAACATCATGGGCTGAAGACGTCGGCCGGGATCACCAACAGCCGGATCATCGCCTGCGATATCGGCGACAACGCGGCGATTCACAACGTCCGCTACCTGTCCCGGTACATCATCGGGAACCATGTAATCCTGCTGAACATCGACGAGATGCACACGACGAACAACGCCAAGTTCGGCAACGGGATTGTCAAGGACGGCGAGACGGAAAACGTGCGGATCTGGATGGAAGTGATGAACGAGGCCGGAGGCCGGGCGGTGATGCCGTTCGACGGCATGTGCGTCGCCGATGCCTATTTGTGGGCCAAGTACCGCGAGGATACCGCCTTGCTGGAACGGTTGCGGCAGATCACCGAAGCCCAGTTCGATACCCGCCGCGGCTTCTTCGGCGTCGTCGGCGATGCCGCCGTCGTGAAGAATTCCCAGATCCTCAAGGACGTCAAGATCGGCCCCAGCTGCTACATCAAAGGGGCCAACAAGCTGAAGAACCTGACCATCAACTCGCACGCCGACGACCCCAGCCAGATCGGCGAAGGCGTCGAGCTGGTCAACGGCATCGTCGGCTACGGCTGCCACATCTTCTACGGCTGCAAAGCCGTGCGGTTCGTGATGGGGAACCACGCCAAGCTGACCTACGGGGCGCGGCTGATTCACTCGTTCCTGGGCGACAACTCGACCGTTTCCTGCTGCGAGATCTTGAACAACCTCGTGTTTCCGGCGCACGAACAGCACCACAACAACTCGTTCCTCGTGGCGGCGCTCGTCCTGGGGCAAAGCAATATCGCGGCCGGGGCCACGGTGGGCTCGAACCACAACAGCCGGGCCAATGACGGCGAGATCCAAGCGGGACGCGGATTCTGGCCGGGCTTGTGCACCACGCTCAAGCACTCCAGCCGGTTCGCTTCGTTCGTCCTGCTGGCCAAGGGCGACTATCCGGCCGAGCTGAACATCCCCCTGCCGTTTGCCCTGGTCCGCGACGACGTGGCCCATCATCGGCTGCTGGTGACGCCGGCGTTCTGGTGGACCGGCAACCTGTACGCCCTGGCCCGCAATTCCTGGAAGTACCGGGCGCGCGACCGGCGGAAGATCAAGACCCAGCACGTCGAATTCGACTCGCTGGCGCCCGACACGGTGGAGGAGATCCTGCAGGCCCTGACGCTGTTGGAGACCTGGACGGGAAAAGCGTCGCTCCGCCGGCAGAACCAAGCGGGCGAGGATCTGGACGCCGCCCAGCTCGCCGAACTGGGCCGCCGGCTGTTGCGGGGACCGGAGAGCGAGCTGGCGGATCTGGAGATCCTGGGCGAAGGCATGGAGCGATCGAGCCGCAAGACGGTGATCAGCAAAGCTTGGCGCGGCTACCGCGCCTATCGCGAGATGCTGCACTACTACGCCGTCAAGAACCTGCTGGACTATGCCCGCTGCCACCCGGAAGCAACCGCCTTTCAGATCCAGGACGCCCTGGGCGGTGCGCGCCAGGCGCAGTGGGTCAACATGGGCGGGCAGTTGGTTCCCGCCGAGGACGTCGACGCCCTACGCGAGGACGTCCGTTCAGGCCGGCTCGGCAGCTGGCGCGAGATCCACCAACGGTACAACCACTGGTGGGAAGCGTACCCGCTGGCCAAACAGCGGCATGCCCTGGCCACGCTGCTGACGCTGCTCGAGGCGGAACGTCTGACGGCCCCCCTGTGGGCGGCGGCGTTGGACGAGTGGCTGCGGATCCAGGAGCACGTCTGCGACCAGGTCTATCGCACGCGGAAGAAAGACTACGAAAACCCCTTCCGCCAAGCCACGTTCCGCAACGCCGCCGAGATGACCGCCGTGGTCGGCACCGCCGAAGGCGATCGATTTGTCAAACAGGTCGCCCAGGAGACCGAAGAACTCCGGCAGCTGGTCCGATCGCTACGGCCCCAGGAATGAGCCGGGATCCCGACAAGTTTCGCTCCCGATCGACGTTGACAGGCGGCGAGATTGCCGTTATTCCGGCGGTTCGCCGGAGAATTCGATATGGGACCGTCGCTGCCGTCGCTGTTGCTTCGCGTAACCGTCTACATCGGCGGTGTGCTAGCAGCGGACAGCGGGTATGCCCAGGGCTTGTTGCAGGGGCTGCGGGAGGATGTTCGTGCGCCCGATGGAAGTCCTCCATCGCAGGACTCCGCTCATGACCGGCCCGCCGAGGATGATGACGACGGGCGGCAGCAGGGGCGGTCCTGCTGGAGTGACGACGACGAGGAAGGAACGTCGTTCATGCTGGGAATTGGCAAGCTGGCTTTCTGGACCGTCACCTCGCCGGTCTGGCTGCCGAAGTCGCTGATCAACGACCCCACGTTTGGCCCCGGCGACTTTGCCCGCTATCCATACGACGGCGATCTGGACGGGTATATGTTGCCCGCTGCCGCGTCTGAATCCCCGGAACTCGCCAGCGACCGCCATGCGTGGCTGGTTCGGCTGCGCGGTGAGTACGGCGGCGCCTTTGACGACCTGTCCCGCGCTGGCGGCCAGGTGTTGGTCGATTCGGCCAGCCGCTGGGGAATCGACACCGAGGCCACCTATCTGCACGAGCAGGCGACTGGCGGTCGTTCCGATCAGTTGTGGCTGGGCGATGCGAACGTCGTGTACCGCTTTGCGCAGAGCCCGCGAATCCAGATGCGCACCGGCGTGGGCCTGAATTGGCTGGCCGACGAATACGGCAGCGACGTCGGATTCAATTTCACCTATGGCGGCGACTTCTTTCCCGTCGCCCCGTGGATCCTGTCCGCCGAAATCGATTGGGGCAGACTGGGCGACGCCGGACTGTTCCAGGGCCGCGCAACGGTGGGAGTGCACTTCCATCGCCTGGAGATCTACACCGGCTACGATTACCTGGACATCGGCGACACACCGATCAACAGCGCTATCAGCGGGGTGCGGGTCTGGTTCTAGCGTCGTGGTACCCCGGGGATCGGCTTCAGGACGCGGCCAGGGCCTGCGATAATTCGCCGGCGATCGAACGCTCGATGATGCCTTTGAAGGGCATCGCCAGCAGGGGCAATTGGCCCTCCACGCGGGCGGACTTATGTTCGACGGTCAACGTTCCCTTGATCGTAATCCCGTTGGTGGACATCGAGAAATCCAGCACATTGTCGTTCCACGCGCCGTCGGCCGACGTGATCTGGTCGGCAAAACGATCCTGGACCGATTCGACGAAATCCTTCAGGCGGCTGGTGGCTTCGGGCTGGCCTAGTTCATGCGGGACTTCCGCGCGGAAAGCAGGCATACGGGACTCCTCGAGGCTTGATTCCTAGCGGGATGATCGCTTCACCCCTCCACGAATAAGCACAATGGCCCCTGGGGCCCTCGCTGTCAAGGCCCGTTCGTCTCACCCCTCTTATCTCGCCTCCCTGGCATCCGCACCCGTCAGCCGAGGACACCTGGCTAGAGTCCGCTCGTTGACGACATAGCGTACACAGGCGACGGGATCGACCACTCCCCGCAGTCCGCGGGCGTGGTCGTCCATGCGCTCGAGGGAACGACGCGAGGTGAGCAAGCGACAGTAGGCATCCGCGTCCACGTAACGGGTCTCCATTCCCAGGGTCGCCGTCGGCCAAGTCGTTGCTATGGACATGTTCCTCACCGGTCCTTTCAGATCGCGGTTTCCGAACTCTACCCGTGCGGATGGCGGTTGCTCTCGCTGCTCGCCGATTGTCTGCCGCACAACTCCGAACCTACGACTGCTAGCATTCGGACACAAGTCCCCGTGGGATCGCCGCAGGCCGTTTTCGCGAGCCGATGGCGCGATCGCTCGACGCTTCTGCAGACACGGCAATCGATTGCGGTTTTTCGGTCCGCCGTGTTAAGTTTGCGCTAAGTTTAATCGAGTCCGAATGTCTGGTTTGCAGGAATCCCCCGATACGACGTCTGCTTGACACCAGCCAAGCCGGCGGCACATATTGGGCAGAACATGTCCGTCGAGAAGTACCTGAAACCCGAAGTCATCAACCAGATCAAGCGGCTGGATCTTCGCGCCCAGTTCGTCGTCAAGGGTTTCCTGCAAGGGTTGCACGCGAGTCCGTTTCATGGGTTCTCGGTAGAATTCTCCGAGCATCGCCGCTACTCGCCGGGCGACGATCCCAAGGACATCGACTGGCTGGTTTACGCCAAGACGGACAAGTACTACGTCAAGAAGTTCGAGGCGGAGACGAACATCACCGGCTATCTGGCGATGGACCTGAGCCGATCGATGGGCTATACGTACCGGCAGGAACTGACCAAGTTCGACTATGCGATCTGCCTGGCCGCATCGCTGTGCTACTTGATGATCCACCAGCAGGATCCGGTCGGCTTGATCACGTTCGACCAGCGAATCCGGGACAGCCTCGCGCCGCGATCCAAACGCGCGCACCTGGGCAACGTGCTCTCGCATTTGGCCCGCCTGCAGCCGGACGGCCTGACGGATATCGCCAACAGCCTGCGGCAACTCGCCGCCATGCTGCGGCATCGCAGCCTGGTGATGATCTTCTCCGACTTGCTGTGCGATACGGAACCGGTGATCCAGAGCCTGCGGCTGCTGCGGCACGGCGGGCACGACGTGATCCTGTTCCACGTCCTGGACGAGGCCGAAGTGTACTTTCCGTTCGACGGTGTGATTGAATTCGAGGAACCGGAGACGGAGGAACGCGTCCGGGTGGACGCGAGCAACTATCGAGTGGAGTATGCGGAACAGGTGCAGGCGTTCCGCGATACCTACCGCCGCGAGTGCTTTCAGATCGGCGTGGACTACGTCGAGCTGGATACCAGCATGCAGTTCGACAAAGCGCTGCTGGAATACCTGATCAGTCGGCGGGACCGGTTCTGAGATAATCTACGTGCCGCACCGTGGATGAGCATGCACTGTAGGACGGATTGGCAATCCCCCGCGCGTAAGACGGATTGGCAATCCGTCCTACGGTCGCCATCAGCCGCCCGCCTCGTCCGACCGTCGTCCTTTGAACAGTTTCCGCCCAAGGGCCGCCTGGTACGGCGTCCACGGGCTGTCGTCGTTGGCGTCCTCGCGCATCAGCCCGCCGATGCTGTGGATCTTCGAGTCCAGGTTGTCCAGGTAGTGCAGCGCGATGGCTTCCAAGGTCATCGGCAGCTTCGGGCTGCCGTACTCGTACTCGCCGTGATGGCTCAAGATCATGTGCTGCAGCCGTAGCCGCAGTTCTTCGGGAAACGGCTCGCCCGCCAGCTTCTCGGCCTCCCGGATCTTGTCGTCCAGCAGGCTGACCCCGATGACCAGGTGCCCCAGCAGTTGGCCTTCGTCGCTGTAGGCCAGATCGCGTTCGTAGGTCAGCTCCCGAATCTTGCCGATGTCGTGCAGGAAAGCTCCCATCAGCAGCAGGTCGGGGTCGATCTCGGGGTAACGCGGCGCCACCACCGCTGCGAGTTCCATCAGACTGACGATGTGATCCAACAGTCCGCCGCGGTAGGCATGATGGTTCTTGATGCCGGCCGGCGCGGCGCTGAAACGGGCCATGAACGACTCGTCCGTCAGAAAACAGTCCGCCAGGTTCCGCAGCGGATAGTCTCGCATCCCGCGCAGCAACTCGCCCACCCGCGTCGCCAGCCGATCGACGGCCAGCGAGTCCAGGGTCACGAAATCCGCTTCGTTCACCTGGGAGGCGGGCGTCCGATCGAGATGATTGACAATGATCTGCAACGCGCCATTGTAGAACTGCGCCGTGCCTTGGACCTGAAGATAATCGCCGTTCTCGAACGAGTGATACAACTTCTCGTGCGCGTTCCACATCATGGCGTTGACGGAACCCGTGCGGTCGGACAGCCGCATCTGCAAGTACAGTCCGCCCTGGCGATTGGTCCGGAGTTGCTTGTCGGCCACCAGGAAAATCTCATCGACCTGTTCGCGGTCGGACAACTGTTGAATGAAGCGGCGAGACATGGCAATCCGTCGTGGCAAGAAGGTGAGCTGCGCGAAAGGGCGTCATTCTAGGGGCGGCCCCTGGAAGCCGCAAGGGCCGCGGCTTGCGGACCAGCCGGCGTGCGGACGGCGCGAGTCGGTCACAACCGCTACGTCTGAGCCCGGATCGAACACCAGCCTCGGCTCCGAATTGGCCAGAGCTCGGCTCGTGGCCGATCCTCGACGCGGCTGACACCCCGGAAACGCTGAATGTCGCTCTCGACCTATTGTCACGCTCTCGATGGACGCCGGCCACGCCCATTCGTGCTTCATCACGGAACGAGCCGCCTGGTTTTCTTCCTGCAATCCCAGTGTTTACGGGGGGGGGCTGAATCCAAGCGTCGACGCCCGGCGAATCCCCTCCAGTGCCATTCGCTGAGCTTGGTCAATTTCTGAAACGTCAGGCCGCGCGGGCCGGTTTGGGCCGACCTGCGACCGAGCCAGATCTTGCGTCTGATGCCGGAGGATGAATCGATGTCGAAAGTGGTTTTCTTGACCCTGTCGTGCGTGTTGCTAGTCGCCGCCTTGTCCGGTCGCTCGACGGCGGCTGAGTCCTCGACGCCGCAAAGTGGATCGGGAGACGACGCGGGGTTCAAGCCCCTGGTCGAGGCGCCCATGCCGGAGGGGTTTCCCGCGTACACACCCGTCGGGCAGATCGAGGTGAAGAAATACCCGGCGTACCGCAAGGCCGAGACGCGCGGCCGGACCGCATTCTGGACCCTGTTCCAGCACATCACCACGTCGGGAATCTCGATGACCGCGCCCGTCGAGATGACTTTCCAGGAGGACGGGCCGCCGGTGGGCCGCGAACAGGCGATGGCCTTTCTGTATGGCGACCAGAGCATCGGCAGCGCCGGGAAGAAGGGCGATGTCGAGGTGACGGACGTGCCGCCCGCCACGGTTGTTTGCCTTGGCATGCGGGGCCAGCGGAATGAATCGGCGGTGGTTGAGGCGGAGCAACGACTGCGAAAGTGGCTGGACCAGAACAAGGATCGCTACGAACAGTGCGGACCGGTGCGGATCATGGGCTATAATAGTCCCTTTGTGGCTCGCGACCGTCAGTTCTACGAGGTGCAGATTCCCGTTCGTGAGTTGGCTGCGAAGAAAAGCGCATGACGCTCTGGACGGCGAGGATTCCGCGGCGAGAATACCCGCATCATTGACACGTTTCGCCTGTGGCACTAGGCTGGCGGCGCGAACACGGAGCCCAAGAATCGGCTCCCGGGTCTGCGTCATAGTGCCTCAGGACGATTACGTGTCTCTCACCATCCTCCAGCGAATTGCGGCCGGCGATGCTCAGGCGGTGAGCGAGTGCCTGGATCAGTACGGGAATCTGATCTGGTCGCTCGCCCGACGCCATTCGCCCGGCCAGGCCGATGCGGAAGACGCCGTTCAAGAGACGCTGCTGGAGATCTGGCGCAGCGCCTCGAGATTTGACCCGCAGGTGGCGTCCGAGGCGGCCTTTATCGCCACGATCGCCAAGCGGCGACTGATCGACCGGCACCGCAAGCGGAGCCGCACCGTCGACGCGGCGCCTCTGGACGACGAGCCGGCGCAGGTCGCCGAGTCTGATACGCGCGCGGTCGAGCTTCAGGAGGAGGCCGAGCGGGTGCGCATCGTGATGGGACGCCTGCGTACTGACGAGCGGCGAGTGCTCGAACTGTCGCTCGTCGACGGCTTGACGCATCATGAGATTTCTGCTGCCACCAAGCTCCCGTTGGGAACTGTCAAGACCCATGCCCGCCGCGGCTTGAACCGCCTTCGCGACATGTTGGGGGTGAACGATGTTTGTTCGTCGGGGGATCCGTAAACCATGAACCCATCCGCTTCAATCTCCGCAGCCATGCTTCGCAGTACGGCCGCCGCCCTGGCAGGCTACGCGGCGAGCGATCTGCTGGAGTCACAGCCGGACTTGAAACAGACGCTCGCCCAGCAGGTCTTTGCGAGCTGGCCGCAGGTGCTGCGCGGCTGTATCGAGGAACTTGCGGCGGCGCTGTCCGCGGGCCGCCCCCAATTCCTGGCAGGTTACCTGGGCTGGCTGCAGAGCGTCTTGACGGCTCGCGGGCTTCCGGCCGAGGCGATCCCGTCCGCGGTGGCCTGCCTCGCCAAGGTGGTCGAGAGCGAATTGCCCGCCGAGTCGGGGCCGCAGGCTGCCGGCATGTTGCGCAAGGCCCTGGACGACTTGGGACGCAATCCGGCCGGCGTTCCCTGTTTTCTCAAGATGGACACGCCGCATGGTCAACTGGCCGCGCGGTATCTGTTGGCCCTGCTGGAAGGCGACCGGGCGCAGGCCAGCCGCCTGATCCTGGATGCCGCCCAAGCCGGGACATCCGTGCCGGACTTGTGCCTGCAGGTGCTGCTGCCCGTCCAGCAGGAAGTCGGGCGGATGTGGCAAACGGACGAGATCAACGTCGCCGAGGGCCATTTTGCGACGGCCACGACCAGCACGATCCTGGCTCAATTGCGTTTGCAGGCGTCCCCGCGGCAGGGCAACGGCAAGACGCTGTTGGCCGCCGCGGTCGCCGGAAATCGGCATGACCTCGGTCTGCAGGTCGTCGGGGACTTCTTTGAGTTGGCCGGCTGGCGGGTGATTCAACTCGGGCCTGACATGCCCGTTCCGGACTTGGCTCAGGCCGTCGAGTTCTACCAGCCCGATCTGCTTGCGCTATCGGTGGCACTCCACAACCAGCTCGTCACGCTGGCCGAGACGATCCAATCCGTGCGGAGCGGCCAACGCGGCGCGACGGTCAAGATCCTCGTGGGCGGTCGCGGATTGGCCGAGGCGCCCGAACTGGTCCAGCAATTCGGCGCCGACGGCTTTGCCCCCGATCCGAACGCCGCCGTCGCGCTGGGCAACTCGTTGGTGGGCCTGCCCGCGGCGGACGCCCCGCTCGCGCCGTCCGGTGCGACTTAGCGCTGGAATGAACCCGCTGCGTTTCCAGGAAAGGACAAGATCCCCGATGAGGCCCTCACTGGTTGCCCCGCTTGCCGTCGTGCTCGCCTGCACCGCGATCCGCCCCGCCCCCGGCCAACAGGTCCGGCGCCCCAATATCGTCTGGATCGTGGCGGAAAACGCCAATCTGGAATTCGGCTGCTACGGCGAGCAACTGGTCGTGACGCCCCATATCGACCGGCTGGCGGCCGAGGGCGTGCGCTACACTCGAGTCTTCTCGACGGCGCCGGTATGCGCTACCAGCCGTTCGGCCTTGATGACCGGATTTTATCAAACGACCACCGATACCCATCACATGCGGTCGCACCGCAACGACGACTTTCGGCTGCCCGAAGGCGCTCGGCCGTTGACGCACCGCTTGAAAGACGCCGGCTATTTCACGGCCAATATCCGGCAGATCGACGGCGAGGCGGTCGGCACGGGCAAGCTGGACCTGAACTTCGTCAACGAAGGCCCGATCTACGACAGCGAGGACTGGTCCGCGCTGCAGGCCCGGCAGCCGTTCTTTGCCCAGATCAACCTGCCGCAGGCGGAATACGACATCTACGACCGGCAGACGTGGAAGAAGGAACGCGTCGAGTGGGTCGGCGAGCGCGATCCTCGTTTGCCGCACGTCGCGACGGCCGAGAACGTCACGCCGCCGCCGTACTATCCGGACCATCCGATCGTGCGTCAGGAGTGGGCGCGGTACCTGAACACCACGTCACTGATGGACTTCCACGTGGGGCGAATCCTGCGGCAACTGGAGCTGGAAGGCACGCTGGAAGACACCGTCGTGCTGTTTTT
>Ga0172371_10010685_pt1 | contig 12360 bp, 11 predicted proteins | sample Lak12m_FD_114543 | JGI IMG/M metagenome (GOLD analysis project Ga0172371, IMG submission 114543) | Freshwater microbial communities from Kabuno Bay, South-Kivu, Congo - kab_022012_12m | ecosystem: Environmental > Aquatic > Freshwater > Lake | place: Democratic Republic of the Congo: South-Kivu... | reverse complement strand
GCGAGTCCGAAAAAACCTGTCAGGTTTAGTGGGTCCGTCAGGTTTTGCGAGTCCGAAAAAACCTGTCAGGTTTAGTGGGTCCGTCAGGCTTTGCGAGTCCGAAAAAACCTGTCAGGTTTAGTGGGTCCGTCAGGCTTTGCGAGTCCGAAAAAACCTGTCAGGTTTAGCGTGTCTGTCAGGCTTTGCGAGTCCGAAAAAACCTGTCAGGTTTAGTGGGTCCGTCAGGCTTTGCGAGTCCAAAAAAACCTGTCAGGTTTAGTGGGTCCGTCAGGCTTTGCGAGCCCCAAAAAACCTGTCAGGTTTAGCGGGTCTGTCAGGCTTTGCGAGCCCCAAAAAACCTGTCAGGTTTAGCGGGTCTGTCAGGCTTTGCGAGTCCGAAAAAACCTGACAGGTTTTTCTCAATCCTGTCAGGTTTGTCGTCCGTCCCGGCGGCGCTTGAAACTGGCAACCGCCAGGTCCAGCCAACGACGCTCGAATGGCGCGGTTGGGTCATCGGCCAGCGCGGCCAACAGCCAGCCGGCCGCAGCCCGCCAGCGGCGCTGCTTCAGGCTGCCATAGAAAGCTTGCAGGCGGAAACGGGCGCGCGTCTGGCGCATGCGCCGGCGTACCTGCGCAGGGGTCAAACCCAGGCGCGCCGGTAGATCAGGCCGGGCGGCCAGTTCTTCCACTACACGCATCTGCTCGCACGCCATCCGCTCTGCCTGCCCCACCGTCTTAGAGGCCGCGCTCAACCGGAAACGCGCCACCGCTTGCGGCAGATGGCGGAAGCGCGCCCCGGCCAACGCCAGGCGCGCCCAATACTCGTAATCCAGCGAATAATGCAGCGCCTCGTTCAGCAGCCCGGCCTGCTCCATGATGCTACGCCGCCAAAAAGAACCGGGCTGGTTCACCACGCACTCGCCCAACACCCGGCTCAGATCAAAATCCACCCGGTCTTTGGGCAATATTGGGGTGGGCAGTAAACGGCCCTGGGCGTCAATCCGTTCCAGGCGGCCATATACAACATCGGCGAAACTTGGTTCGGCGGCGAAACTTGGTTCGGTAGCGAAACTTGTTTCGCCCACCTGCGAATCTTGGATCAGCGCCGTCACCGCCCGGCTGACCGCGCCCGGCAGCAACAGATCGTCCGAATTCAGCCAACCCAGGATATCGCCGTGAGCGCGCTGTAAGCCTTTGTTGATGGCGTGCGCCTGTCCCCGGTCGGGCTGCGATTCCCAATAGGCCAGGCGACTGGCGTAACGCTCAATCACCTGGCGGCTGCCATCGGTCGAACCGCCGTCTATCACAATGTATTCCAGGCGCGGGTAATCCTGCTCCAGCACGGAACAGAGGGTAGCTTCGAGAAACTGTCCCTGGTTGAACGAGGGGGTAATGATAGAGACAAGCGGAATTTCGGGCATGCGATTTGAAATTTAAGTTTATCGCCTGAGTGATTGTCTGACTGCATACGCAAGAACACGACTAAGATGGCGCGGACGCCGCCAGGTAGCATAGGGTGACAGCCATTCAATCCAACGAAGATATAATCGGCGCCTGTTTGAGATTGGCAATAAGCATGGGCTTGATTCGCACTCAATAGCATCCTGTACCTGACGGGTAAACCGACCCCAATTAAAGTGATTTTCTAAAGCTTGCCAATTCAATTGTTGGAGTTCTTTTAATTTAGATTCCGGACACTCCTGGAGAAATCGCAGAATATTGATAGCCTTATCCAGATCGTCCAACGGTATATTGATAATTCCTGGAAAGCCGGTATACCCACTTTGTTCGGTACAAACAGGGATCAAACCCCAGCTCATCGCTTCAAGGATCGTCGTAGGATTTGGATCTGAATTTCCTACCGTGATCATAAAATCATACTTTCGAACAACCTCTTTTGCTTCAGGTATAGAAAAATCAAGCGATCCAAGCGGTTTCAAATTCGGGTAGGACCGCCCAATTCCAATCCAATCAAACGTCATGTCTGGTAGCCGACCGCTGATATGACTCAGGTAGCCTAGATTCTTATATGGTTTGTATATCCCAATATAAACAAACGACCTTTTTCCAGGAGGGTTAAAATTTTGTTTGAGGTTAGGAAAATCCTGGCGGTCAACCGCCAAATCCAAATGAACCATCTTCGGCAACCAGTGTGCAAAAGCCGATTCTTTTACCGATTGGAACCAATAATTTCCCGTAATCGCCAGGTACAAATCGCATTGAGCAATAAAGCGATCAACGAAAGCATAATATCGTGCTTCCCCATGAGCGAAAGGCGTAATCAGGATAACCCTACTCCAACCAGGCTGGTGTAAGCTCCTACGGAAGATGCTATAAGGCGATGGTATGGCATGACCAACTAAGATATCATCCTGACCAGGATATATGGTTTCTGGACTTTCCAAAGAATAATATTTAACCCGATAGCTTTTTTCTAGATGCAACCCAAGATTTCTGCCAATCGCATCGGGACAAGATATTCGTTGACCGTGAGGATAAATCAAGTGGACTGTTTTCATCACATCGCGAGAAGATCTCGGATTCTCATCCATATTAGTCTCAATGAAAGGCTACGGCTCAAAGTAGTAAATTCCTTTAATTGTAAGGCATACTCAAGATTGACTTCTACGTCATCCAACCAAATAGGGTCCACCGGCAGCTTTTTTGTAATATTCCAGTTATGGACAATCCAATCACGGACAATGCCTCGAAAACTACCGTGAACTCCGCTCCGATCCAAACCAATATTGCGCACCAGGCCGCGGGTGGCTTGCAGATGCACCAGCCGTTGGTTCAAGCAGGCTACAGCAACTTCGATGTCCCAACTTTCCGGCATTTTTCCGGTCGCCATCGCCCGCGCGACCAGGGGCAGATCGGAACCGGCAATTTCGGGAACCTGTTGAAGGTTATCGAACAATCCCGCATAGGCGCGGATATCGGGCAAGGCCGCCTGCCAGCGATCGCGCCACGTAGCCCAGCCCCAGCAGCTAAAACGGGCGCTGCTAACCAGTGAAAATGAATATTCGCCGAAAACATGAGCGGCTAAAGGCTGGTAGCCGCCGATTGAAAAGACTTTTGGGCAGTCGCGATACTGCGCTAACGCCTGGCGCATGAAGGAATAAAAACCCGGCATGGGCAAACAATCGTCCTCTACAAACACCGCCCAGGGGTAGGCCTGCATGACCAGGGTGATATGATCAATAAAGCCGGGCAGACCGCGATTGTCTTCCCATAAATGGAGTTCTGGCGGCGCCCAATCCACCTGACGCGCCAGCGACCGGCAGGCTTCGACCAGCGGTCTATCTTCCTCATGGCGCGGCCCGTCCACGAAGATGATCAGCCGATCCACGCGCTGGGGGCGCAAAGCTTCCAGGATGCACCGCAGCTTGCGCGGGCGGTTGAAAGCGAAGACCACAACGGGTAAGAGAGCGCTCATTTAGAAGCCTTTACACTGAAATTCTGGCGGAAGCGTTCACAATGCCTGCTCCAACGCGCCAGGCTATGAAACAACCGCTCAAAATAATAGTTCTGGGCATAAGGATAACGGGAACGGTTGCGCAGCGCCACGCCCAACGTCGCCTGGTAGACGATCAAAAAGGACAGGGCAACAAAAGCAATGAAGTGCCGGGCGGTCAAGCGATACACACCGGCGCTGTAGGCCAGGTAATTATCCCTCCCCAGCATGAAATGCGAGCGAAGCTGCCAGGCGAGCGAATACTTCTCCGGGCGCACCAGGTGATACGATAGCAGCGCGGGGTCATAATAGATCAACGCGGCAGGGTATTGGATGCGCAATTGGTTCAAGAAGGCCGTTTCCTCCCCATAACCGATCTGGCTGCCTGCCATACCCAGATTCTCGTCAAAGCCGCCAAATTGTGTGAAGAGGGCGCGGTGGACGATGAGGTTGCTGCCAGACAGATATTCATTGGCAGCCAACGGGCGAGCCTGATCGCCGTTCGTGGCAAGGTTATATTCGTCTTTGAACCAGGCAGGCGGTGGGAGGCTGTAAAACGGATAGACCGGGCCGCCCATTACGTCGGGCGAGCGGGTGCGAATCAGGCTTTCAGCCGCCTCCAACCAACCCGGTGGCGCCTTGCCGTCGTCGTCAATAAACGCCACATACTTACCAACCGCCTCTTTCCACCCCCGATTGCGCGCGGCTGAGGAGCCGGTTTTCGCTTCGTAAAAATACCGCACCTGAGGATTTTTTTGTGCAAACTGCTCCACAACCTGATGAGTGTCGTCAGTTGAACCATTATCAACCACGATAATTTCATATCTGTTCGATGGCATCGTCTGATGACACAGGCTTTCTAATGCCTGGGCAAGTAATTCAGCCCGGTTACGGGTATAGGTGGCAACTGAAATATCCATCATCTTGACTCACTCAAAGAATTGACGCGCACGCCCGAGGCATGCTCGTAAACGATGGGGGGTGATACGCCGCCAAAATCGCCGCAGATGGTCACGATAGCCAAGCGGCACACGCGGGACAGCCGGGATCATGATCTCTTGCATCTGCGCGGGCAGGGCGACGCAGCCGGCTTCATAGGCGCGGATTTCCTGGGCGATAAAGGGGAAAAGTTGGTAGCGCTCCAGCGTCAGCTTGCGAGCGTAAGCGATGGCCTCCAGATTGCGTTGCCACAGCTTGTTCTCGATGGCGGCGCGAATCTGGCCGCTGCAATCTGGGTCTTGAAGATCAATGATCAGCAGCGCTTCGGATGGGAAGTAATCTGTAATACGGGTGCAGCCGTAATAAACCGGCATACACCAGGCCAGGAAGCAATCGGTCAGCTTTTCGCTCCAATACCAGGCATTGGCATAATTCTCAATCGCCAGCGAATAGCGATAAGGCGCCAGCGCGTCCCATTTGTCTTCGATGTAGCGGTAACCTATCCCAAATAGATCGAAGGCGAAACTGGTTTCGGCGCCCACCTGCTTTTCTAGCGCCTGCATGAAGCGCAGCCGCGCCCGGTGGCCGCGAAAGACCGCTTTGTTGCTGGTGACCCAGGACAGCGTCCTCGCCTTTTCCGGAGCGCCGCAGCGGGATAGGAAATCGTAATCCCGGTTGACATGCCAGGCAAGCGCCGGCTGGGCGTGAATGTAACGCCCACCGGACGGCAGGCGCTCATCGGTGGTGTAGATGCGCGCATAACTGGGGTCGCCGCGGTGCAGCCAACCAAAGACTTCATTGGGCGGCTCTTGCATGATCGCCCAGACCCGTTCTGGCGAGCAGCGCAGGCGGGTATCAGCAGCCGGTTTGTTCAAAACCAGCACGTAATCGCTGCTTTCCACCGCTTGCTCGGTAAAGCGCAGCCCATCCCACAAGCCCTGACCGCCTGGCGTCTGGCGTAAAAGCCCCAGGTCGCTAAAATCTCGCAAAATCCGCACCAGAGTCATACCGGCCTCCTCAACCCCGACCGAACCGGGCCTGAACGCGCTTGACCAGCGTGGCTAAACCGGCGAACTGCGTCGAAACAAGTTTCGCGAAAGATTGGTAAAGCTCCTTCCCTTCCAGAATCATCAAGAGCGCCAGGTAGCCGCTGCCGAAAGCAATAGATTGGATCAGCAACGCCAGCCATAAATCGGCGACTGTCTCGAGCGAACGCTCTGGCGAAACGAGTTTCACCAGTAGATTCAAGCCAATGCCCGCCAGTAAAGCCAGGATGGGCGGGGCAAGCAAGCGGAAATAGGAGAAATCCACGAACTCGCGCACGATCCGCAAAGAGAGCAACAGGCCCACCAGCGCCATCAAATCCAGCGCCAGGGCCACACCGGCGATCTGGTAGCGCAAACCCAGCAGGAACAGCCCCACCCCCAGGATCAAGATTTGTAACAGGCGCACCTGGCTGATCTTCTCTGGCTTGCCCACCGCAGTCATCAGGCTGGAAGTGATCACCCGCAGTGGATCCAATAGCGAATAGACCAGCATCAAGCGGAAGGCAGCCAGCATCGGCAGCCACTTTTCGCCCAGGAAAAGCGTTATAAACTCGGGCGCGATGACCGCAAGTAACCCAGCCGCCAGGAAACCCATTCGCGTGAGTAACACACTGGTGCGAAAAAACGCCTTTGACAGGCGCAGCCGGTCAAATTTCAGCTCAGAAAACGTACCAAACGCTACCGAATTGACCGGCGTGGTGATTAAGATGCGCGGATAGATGGCAAAGCGGAAGGCGCGTGAATAATAGCCCAGTTGCAAGTCGCCCAAATAATAGCCGGTCCACAGGTTGTCCGAATTTTCAATCGCGCCATCCAGGAAATTATTGACCAGGTTGCGCGCGCCGAAGCTCAGGAAATAGCGCACGGTGGCGGCGTCCCAGGCCAGGCGGGGTTTCCAGACCGGTTTCCACAGGTAAAAGCCCGCCACGCCGAAAACCAGCGTGATGATCGAGGAGACCAGCAAGGCCCAGATCGAGTGCGTCAACCAGGCGATGGATACCGAAGCAATCGCCAGCGTCAGGTTGCCCACCAGGCTCAGCGCCGCCAACCGGCGGTGTTGCACCCGGCGCATTAATAAGGCTTGCGGCGCGGCGGTCAGGCGCGCCAGGTAACCAGCGACTACCAGAAAAACCAGCACCCATTGGCGCATCCCTGTCAGGCTAAGCCAGCCGAATAGCAGCAAAAACACCGCCCAGGCGCTATCAAAGACCAGGCGCAGGGTGAAGAAGGCCGCGGTGGCCTGTTCTTCATCCTGGGTTTCGGGGGCGCGGTGCAAATACGCGTTGCCCAACCCAAATTCGAAGACCGTGCTGCTCAGCCCGATCAGCGAATTGACCGTCGCAATCACCCCGAAATATTCCACCGGCAACAGCCGCGCCAGCAGCACCGTTTGAATAAAGCCAAGCGGAAACCCCAACACTGTCGCCAGGGTATTCCATTTGACCGAACGAACGCTGCGCTGCATAAGACTCATCCTGTCAATTATACTGTGGCTGGTGTACTTACGGTGTTCTTTGCCGCCAACCGCCAACGGTCGTTGTGGGCCAAATGTGGTTGGCAGGAAGAAGCGGCCCAAGTCATAATTTTTTGGCTAACTTCCAGGTTGCGTGATACAATCGCGCGATGATCTGTATCGCCGCACAGACCACCAGCCGGGCGAAACTCGTTTCGCCAAAGATTGGTAGAAGTATATGCGGGTTGTGATTGATGGACGGATGATCCTGCCGCAAATGAGCGGGATTGGGCGATATTTAATCGGCCTGAGCCGGGCGTTGCGGGATTTGGGCGGCGAAACAAGTTTCGGCGGCGAAACAAGTTTCGGCGACTCGTTTTTCGAGCTTTGGTTGCAAGAGGATTTATCCATAGATCACCCGGCGCGCAAGCTGGCTGGCAAACATTTCCGGGTGCGCGTCCTGCCGGTAAAGCACATGTGCCTGAGCGGACAATGGCAAATTCCCTACGAAGCCGCCCGCTCGCACGCCGACTTGTTCCATTTTCCGCATTTCGACCTGCCCTGGGCTACGCCAGGCCGCGTGGTAGCCACCATCCACGACCTGAAATATATCGCCCATCCCGAGTTCTTCCCCGAATTTGAAGACGCCAAGCGCCTGGCCATGCAGATCATGATGTCATTCACCTGCCGGCGCGCCCAGCGCGTGATCTGTGTCTCGAAATTCACCGCGCAAGACTTGAGCGCCCGGCTCGGCGTGCCGCCGCACAACCTGCGGGTGGCGCCGCACGGCGTGGATGAGCGGTTTTTTCAGGAAACGCCGCTGACCGCCATCCAAGAATTGCGCAACCGCCTGGATATTTACCGCCCCTTTATCCTGTTCGTCGGCGAGCGCCGCCCGCACAAGAACCTGATCGGGCTATTGAAAGCCTTTGCGCTGTTCAAACGCATGACCGACCAACCCTTTCAGTTGGTCATCGCCGGGCGGAGTTACGCCGACTATCGCGAACCCGAAAAGATCATCCGGCATTATGGCCTGGCCGACGCCGTGCAATTGCTGGATTACGTAAGCGAATTTGACCTGCCGATCCTGTATAAAGCTGCCGAAGCCTTCGTTTTGCTTTCGCATTACGAGGGCTTCGGCTTGCCCGTATTAGAAGCGATGGCGAGCGGAACGCCGGTGGTGGCCTCAAACTGCACGGCTCTGCCAGAGGTGGTCGGTCAAGCCGGCGTGTTGGTAGACCCCAACGAACCGGCGCAGGCTGCCGAGGCGCTGCGCCAGGTGGTGTGCGGCGGCCCACAGCGCGAACACCTAATCGCATTGGGCAAAGAGCATGTACGCCAGTACACCTGGCAACGTTGCGCCCAAATGACCCTGGAGGTCTACCGCGAGGCTCACACCCAATGAACGCCTCGCCTCTCAAACAACCCGCGCGGGTATTGCACCCGATCACGCGCCTGATCGTCGGCGGGGCGCAAGAGAATACGATGTATACCGCTGCGCTGCTGGATAAGCGGCGCTTCCAGGTCGAAATGCTCTCCGGGGCGCAGACCGGCAGCGAAGGCAGCCTGATCGAAGAAGTGCAGCAGCGCGGCGCGCCGCTGGCGATCTTCCCCGACCTGGTAAGGCAGATCAGCCCCTGGCATGATCTCCAGGCGCTCATCAAGATGAAACGCTTTATCCAGGAAAGGGGTTACACCATCGTCCATACGCACAGCTCCAAAGCCGGCATCCTGGGACGCCTGGCGGCGCGCCTGGCGAAGACGCCGCTGATCGTCCACACTGTGCATGGTTGGAGCTTCCATGCTTATATGCCGCCGGTCATCCGCTGGACATACATCCTGCTGGAACGCTGGATGGCGCAATTCAGCGACGCGCTGGTGGTGGTATCCAAACAGGATATCGAAAAAGGCCTGCAAGCCGGCATCGGGCGGCGGGAGCAATATCGTTGCATCCGCAGCGCCATCCCGCTGGACGAGTTCGACCCAGGCTTATATGACCGGACGGCGCTGCGCCAGGCGCTGGATTTGCCGCCCGAAGCAACGCTCATCGGAAATGTTGGCCGGTTCTCGGCCCAGAAGAACCCCCTGGATTGGGTGCGCGTGGCCAGACTGGTGGGAAAAGCCTGCCCGGAAGCGCGCTTCTTGCTGGTGGGCGATGGCCCACTGCGCCCGCAGGTGGAAGAGGCGCTGCGACAGGAGGGGCTATGGGAACGGACCATCCTGACCGGCTTGCGACGAGACACGCCGCGTTGGATGGCGGCGATGGATATTTTCCTGCTCACCTCGTTATGGGAAGGGCTGCCGCGCGTGATTCCTCAGGCGATGGCAATGGGGCTGCCGGTGGTGGCAAACCGGGCGGATGGTGTGGCAGAGGCCATCCAAGATGGCAGCACGGGGTATCTCTGCTCGGCGGGGGATATTGAGCAACTGGCGGAACGCTGCATTAACCTGGCTTACGATCCGCTCAAACGCCAGGAGATGGGCTGCCGCGGCCAGGCTTATGCAGCGCAACAGTTCGATTTGCGCCAGATGATCGCCAGCCTCGAAGCGCTTTACGATGAACTCATCGCAACCATCTGACCCGGATTCTCGCCTGATGATCAGCGCCGCTTCGGCCTCTTTTGGCCCATCGCTGCTGGCCTTGCTCGGCACGCTCAACCTGAACTGGCCGTCCCACCCGCCGGTGCGCGTCTACGATTTAGGGATGCAAAGGGAGACCCTGGATACGCTGCAAGCCAACCAGATTGAAGTGGTCCAAACGCCGCCCTTTTGCGCGCACTGGCGCAAACACTTCACCTGGAAGATCTGGTGTCTGAATGATGCGCCGGCGCGACATGTGCTTTGGATGGATGCCGGGCTGGCCGTCTTACAACCGCTGGACGAGATATTCGCCGCGCTCGACAGGCAGGGCTATTTTGTGGCGCCCAATAACCAACTGCTGGATTGGGAAGCCTCGGAAGCGGCTTGCCTGGGCTGCGGTGTGGCGCCAGCTTTCCGTCTGGGCAAACCAACCCTGGCTGGCACCTTGATGGGCTTTCAAAAATACGGCGCAGCCGGCCGGGTGTTACAGGAAGCGCTGGCGGTCGCCTTGAACGAGGCGGCGATCCAGGCCACTCACCCCCGTCACCGCCACGACCAGGCCATCCTCTCGCTGTTGCTGTACAAACATTTCGGCAGCCTGCTGATAGCCGATCGCCAGATCTACCTGGGCGACTGGTCTCCCGACCAGGTTGCAGGACAGAAAATCTGGCTGCACCGCCGCAGTATGCTGGCGCAAGATTTGGAGTTTTACCGTCAGCACATCTCGCACAGCGGCCCACCCCGCCTACCGCTCGACCCCCGTAAGAACCGGCCCAAGAACCCGTTTATGCTGGGTTTGCGCTTTCTGCGCTCGCGCTACTGGAGGCTTCGACACAGATTGGAGCCGCCGCAAATCTACGACGGAGTCAGGGATGACTAACATTACCAGCGCTGTTTTACAACAGGTACAAAGGTTGCGCAAACTGGCGCAGCGAGCGCAACGCAAACTGCTTAAGATTCAGGCTAGTGAACCGATGTTGCCTCTCGACTGCCAGGGACAGGCGGTTAACGAGCTATTAGCCCGGTGGGTGGATTCCGGCAAGCCGTTGATGGTCAGCCGTTTGGGACGGGTCGAGATGGATGCTGTTCTGCGTTATTTGAACATGCAAGCGCCGGGCAGCTTTGCAACTAAACTGGGAAGGTATCTGTTCCAGGGAAACAGTCCGTTTTGGTGGGATAAGGATGTGCAGGCGGCTTTAGCCAACCAAGCCGGGTTCTTCCCGACCGGCGAGGCGTATCTGATGCGCTTTGCTGAGCGAATGTTGCAGGATGTCCAGAGCCTGGATATTCTTTCGTCTTGTTGCCCCGGTGAAACATGGGTGCGAGCATTCTTCCCCAACGCCAAAGTCACGCCGCTAGCCGATTTGGAGCCGTATTATCACACCGATCCCTGGACACAGGCCTTGACCGGCAGGCGCGTGCTGGTCATCAGTCCTTTCGAAGCGAGCATCCACCGTCAGTACGACCGCCGGCATCTGTTGTTCCGCGATCCAGGCGTGTTGCCCAAATTCGAGTTGCTGACGCTGAAAGCAGTGCAATCGATCGTCGGCTGCCCGACCGGTTTCAAGGATTGGTTCGAAGCGCTAGATTGGATGTGCTCGCAAATCGATAAGATGGATTTCGACGTAGCCATTATTGGGGCAGGAGCATATAGCTTACCGCTGGCTGCTTATGTAAAAAGGATGGGTAAACAGGGCATCCACCTTGGCGGAGCAACGCAGATCCTGTTCGGCATCCGCGGAGGAAGGTGGGACAGGATGCCGTTTTTCCAAAAATTGTATAACGATCACTGGCGCCGCCCCTTAGCGCAAGAGACGCCTGAAAATTTCAAAGAAGTAGAAGGCGGTTGTTACTGGTGACCCAAGTAGAGAATCTCAAGGCTTACAACTAGCGCAGGAACTGCTGCTGCAACCGGCGCAACCGGAGCTGCCCCCAGCCACCACCCGCCCGCCGCTGGCAGCGTTGAACAGCGACAACATACGCGAGGTATGCAGGCTATCACACTGGCGGCAGGCGATAGGCGTATCCGCCTCTTTCATCATGCGGAGCGTCTCAAAACGCCCGCCACAATCCAAACAAACATATTCATAAATCGGCATGTCAACCTCGACAGTAAGATGTAAAGCCAACCAGCTTATTCTAATCCTGCCTGCAAGCACGGTCAATACTCCCGCGCCTTCGCGACGCCCGGTGGTTTGACAGGCCCGGACAAGAGGGGTATAAACATGCCTGCGATGCACGAAACAGTTTCGCCCAAATACCTGGCGTTGACCCGCCTGGCGATCCAGCGCCAGTTTACGTACCGCGCGGCCACCCTGGCCGGGCTGGCAACCAATTTCTTCTTTGGCTTGCTGCGCGCCGCGGTCATGATAGCCCTGTTTGGGGCGCGCCAGCAAGTAGCCGGGATGAGCCTGGCAGACGCCATTACCTACACCGGCGTCTCACAAGCCTGCATCGCCTTCTTGAGCCTGTTTAGCTGGTTCGAGATCATCTATTCGGTGGATAGCGGACAGGTGGGCGCAGACCTGCTCAAGCCGATGGATTATTTCCTGTTTTGGGGCGCGCAAGACCTGGGCAGAGCGTTGGTGAACCTGGCGCTGCGCGGCGTGACGGTGATGATCTTCTATGCTATCGTCTTCGACATCAGCTACCCTGCCAGCCCCGGCCAATGGGCGGCGGTACTGCTTTCGTTGGGGTTGGCCTGGCTGGTCAGCTTTAGCTGGCGCTTCCTGGCAAACCTTACCGCATTCTGGACGCCCAACTCGCTGGGCGTCTGCCGCTTGCTCTATTCGCTTAGCTGGTTCATGTCGGGCTTTATGATGCCCTTGCGCATCTTGCCCGAATGGTTTGCCCGACTGTGCGCGCTGACCCCCTTCCCCTCGATGATCAACACGCCCATCGAAGTCTAT
>Ga0172371_10010684_pt1 | contig 12360 bp, 13 predicted proteins | sample Lak12m_FD_114543 | JGI IMG/M metagenome (GOLD analysis project Ga0172371, IMG submission 114543) | Freshwater microbial communities from Kabuno Bay, South-Kivu, Congo - kab_022012_12m | ecosystem: Environmental > Aquatic > Freshwater > Lake | place: Democratic Republic of the Congo: South-Kivu... | reverse complement strand
TGGATCGCCCTGGAGGGCGGAATCCTCTACGGCCTGGTGGGGCGAGACGAGCCGCAAGACCCCGATGCCCGCTGGCGCCGCACCGCCCACGGCTGGCCGTGGAGCGACATGTCGAAAGGCTACACCGATCCCAAGCATCTTTGGGGTTTCGGTAAGACGTTGTTGGCGATCGATCGGAAGACGAAACAAGTCGTCTGGAGCCACCAGGAAGACCCGCCCATCGACAGCCGTGCCCTCTGCATGGCGGCCGGCCGCATCTACTGCACGTCGTTCGGCCGGTACCTGGCGTGTCTCGACGCCAAGACCGGCGGCACGATCTGGCGGAGAAGCGCGGAGAAGGACCCCGACGTGTTCCAAGCCATCGGGCCCTATCGTCCCGAGCAGGGACCGATTCAGGGCTGGAAGACGAACCTCTATCTGAAGTGTACCGACAAGGCCCTTTACTTTGTGGGGCCCGAGGTCCAATGGCTGACCGCGCTCTCGACCGAGGACGGGCACGTGCTCTGGCGGCACCCGGTCAAGGACCTCCACCTCGTGATCCGCGACGACGGCCTGTACACCATCGGCCCGGCGACCACGGCCGAGGAAACCAGGAAGCTCGACCCGCTCTCCGGCAAGGTGCTGGCGACTTATGTCACGCGACGCCGTTCGTGTACGCGGGCCACGGGCACGGCCGACAGCATCTTTTTCCGCGGGCACGAGGGCTCCGGCCGCTTCGATCTGGCCAGCGGCAAGACCGCGTGGATCTCGGCGATGCGCCCGTCGTGCCAGGTGGGGGTCCTTGTGGCCCACGGGCATTTGTATTGGGTCCCCTGGGTGTGCGACTGCAATTTGCAGTTGTTCGGGGCCATCGGCTGCGCGCCGGCGGGCAACTTCGCGTTTGACCGGAAGGCCACGGTGGAAGAACGCCTCGAACGATCCAAGGACAGCGCGGCCGGCGGCGCGGCGGCGCCCCAGACGCCTGCCGATTGGCCCACGTACCGGAAAGACAACGCCCGAAGCGCGCGAACGTCGGTGGCCGTTCCCGAGAAGGTCCGCGTCGTCTGGCAGTTCGACCTGCCTCACGACGTCCAGCCCACAGCGCCGGTAGCGGCCGGCGGCCTGGCCTTCCTGGGCGGCTGCGACGGGATCATCCGAGCGCTGGATGCGGCCAGCGGCACGCCGCGGTGGACCGCCTACACCGGCGGCGCAGTTCAGTATCCGCCCGCGATCGCCGACGGCCGGGCCTTGGTCGGCTCCGGCGACGGCTGGGTCTACGCCTTCGAGGCCGCCACCGGCCGGCTCCTCTGGCGATTTTGCGCCGCGCCCGCCGAGCGCAAAATCCGCTTCTACGACCGTCTCCTCTCCACCTGGCCGGTCGCCAGCGGAGTGCTCGTGGACAAGGGGATCGCCTACTGTGCGGCGGGCATCAACGACTTCGACGGCACGCACGTCTATGCGCTCGACGCGGCCTCCGGCACAATCCGCTGGCAGAACAACTCCTGCGGCCACCTCGACGCGTTTTCGTCGCGCGGCGTGGCCTGCCAGGGCGAGATGCTGCTCCACGAGGGACGGCTCTACCTGGCCGGGGGCAACACGGTGTCGCCCGGCGTGTTCGACGCCGCCGATGGCCGCTGCCTCAACGCGGTTCCGACCAGCATGGGCGCGACCGCCCCGCGGGGCCGGGAGCTTGTGTTGACCGGCGGGAAGGTCAAGACGGTCGGCCAGCCGCTGTACTCCCTTCCGAGCGCCCCGGTGTTCGACGCCTCGATCGCGTGGGACAACCCGGTGGTGCATGCGGCCAACGCGCGGCTGTCGTGTGTGCAGGGGCGCGGACAAGGCGGGCCGACCTGGACGATTACCGCCCAGGACCCCAAGACCGGGCGTGCGCTCTGGACCCATCCGCTCCCTGGCGAGCCGGTCCGCTGGGCCATCGCCGTCGACGCCCAGGGCCGAATCGTCGTCGCCCTGCGCAACGGCCACGTGCTCTGCCTCGGGGGGTGAATGCCGAAGCGGGGCTTCCCTCACCCCCTGCCCCTCTCCCGAAGCGGGCGAGGGGAGGCCGGACCGCGATCCTCACGCCGTCGCTTGCTCAATCAGATCCAGCGTCTCATCGAGTTGCTGAGGGCTCGTGAAGCCGATCGTGAAGGCGTCGACGCAGCCGAGGCCCAGCACGTACTTGAGCGACTCGAGCCGCTTCTCGCGGCTGCCGAAGCCGGTCTCGCCGTAGATCTTCATCCCCAGCACGCCGCGGCCCTTGGCGTGCATCTTCTTGAGCTGCTCGGCGACTTTTTCGGGCTCGGCGTCCATCTTCTGTCCAAAGGGATTGCTCCGCGCGAGCTGGATGTCGCACCAGTCGGATTCGGCCGAGGCCACCAGCGGCTCGAAGCCGTGGCACGAAATGCCCACGGCGCGCACGCGGCCCTTGCGCTTGGCCTCGTCGAGCACGTCCATGACCGGGCGCATGTCGGTGGGCCACGAGCGCGTGGTCATGCAGTGCATGAGGAGCGAGTCGATCGTTTCGATGCCCAGCTCGCGGCGGAACCGCTCGATGTCGGCCTTGGCCACTTCGGGATTCTTGGCCGTGGTCTTGGTCTGGATGAAATACTTGTCGCGGGGCACCCCCTTGAGGGCAATCTGGACGAAGACGTGCATCTGGTACGAGTCGGCCGTGTCGACGTAGCGGAGGCCGCGCTCCAGGCCGTGACGCACGAGCTTGGTGAACCCCTCGGTGCCCAGGGCCCGCTGCTGGCTGCCGCTGACCGTGCCGGTGCCCATGCCCAGCAGCGACGTTTTCACGCCGCTGCGGCCCAGGGTGACCAGGTCGGCGCCGCGTTTCGGCTTGGCGGCCGCGGTGAATCGTCCCCAGGCGGCGGCCGCCCCGGCCAGACTCATTCCAGCGAGAAAGTCGCGACGCGAGATTCCTGACATGGCAGTGCCCTTCTTTGATTGGCCTCGATGGATGCGCTCGATCCTGACATCTCTTATAGCGACTCCCGGGCCCTTCGGCTAGTCGCCGGGCCTTCCGGCGACTAGCCGCTTGGGGTATAGTGGAGATTGTCGTGCCCAACTGGGTTTTCACAATTTTGGGAGGGCGAGGCTCCTGCCGAGCCTGCCACGAGCGTACATCTCCCGGCGTCTACGATGGCTCGGCAGGAGCCTCGCCCTCCCAAGATTACGCAAGGTGATTGAAGGTCCTTGGTCTGGCGAGGAGGAGGACATCATGGCTCAAGAAGATCGTGATACTCAGGGTTGTGGTCGGAGGCGGTTCCTCTCGCAGCTAACAGCCGCGGCCGCCGCAGCGGGACTGGCATCGGGAAAGACGTTCTCGGCCGAAACGCCGCCCGCACCCGCTGCCCCGCTGCCCAGCATCGCGCTGGGCAAGCACCGCGTCAGCCGCCTGGTCGCGGGATGGAATCCGATCGGCGGGTATTCCTATCTCGGTCCCCACACCGACCGGCACATGAAGGAGTATTTCACGACCGAGCGGACCGTGCAGTTCTTGCTCGACTGCGAGCGCGCGGGGATCACCGCGCACCAGTATTCCTCCGCGAGCAACACGGCCGAGATCCTCCGTACGGTCCGCCAGCGGGGCTCGAAGATGCAGTTCCTATGCCTTGACGCGGGGCGGAACGGGATCAAGGCGATGGTCGAGGCCGTGCAACCGATCGCCATGGTGCACCACGGCGGGGTGACCGACAGGCTCTTCAGCGAGGGCAAGAGCGGGGAGGTCCACGATTACGTCAAGGCGGCCCACGATCAGGGCGTTTTGGCCGGCGTGTCGGCCCACAATCCCGAGTGCATCAAGCGGATCGCGGACGAGGGCTGGGAAGTGGATTTCTTTATGACCTGCTTCCACTTCCTCACCCGCAAGCACGGGCCCCCCTTGCCCACCCTCGAAATCGGCTATCCCTTCTATGCCGACGATCCCAGGATCATGACCGACGTGGTGCGCCAGGTGAAGCAGCCGTGCCTGGGATTCAAGATCCTTGCCGCGGGCCGGAAGTGCGCGAGCGAGCCGTCGGTCAAGGAGGCGTTCCGTTTCGCCTTCCAGCACATCAAGCCGACCGACGGCGTCATCGTCGGCATGTACCCGCGGTTCTTCGACGAGATCCACGCCAACGCGCAATACACGCGGGAATTCGGCGCGGCTGTCCACGGATAAGGAGGATGCACCCCCCTGTTGGCGGGAAGGCGACGAGCGGATAGAATAGTACAATGAGGGAAGGCGACGGGTGGAGTGGGGTACTCCGCTGTCTTTAGCAGCAGAGGGAGCGAGGATGATTACCTTTCGCGTTTCCGCGGATGTGGAGCATGACCATCGCGTGGTGCTGACCTTGCCGCCCGAGGTTCCGGTCGGCAAGGCTGAATTGCTTGTGAGCGTCGAGCCACAATCTCAGGACTGCCGTGCCCCGTTGCGGACCAGCCTGGCGGACTGGGCCGATGAACATGCCGAACATTGGGGTAATCGCCTGAGCGCGGACGATGTGGAAGGGTTCACGGGCCGGAGGCTGTGACCGTGCCGCCGATGGTGTTCTTGGACACGAGCTTTATTCTGGCATTGGAGAATCGTGACGACCCGCTCCATGCACGTGCCAAACAGCTCGATCGCGAGTTGCTGGCAACGGAGGCGACGCTGTTGCTCCACTGGGGCATTCTGTTGGAGATCGGCGACGGCTACGCGCGCATCGGCCGGCGCGTCAAGGCGATCCAACTGCTGGAGAGGTTTGAGCGGGAAGAAGGATATCGGCTGTATCCGATTTCCGCATCGCTCATGAACCAGGGCGTGGCCTTGTACCGGGCGCGCCGGGACAAGGATTGGGGACTCACCGACTGCCTATCGTTCGTCCTCATGGAGCAGGAGAAAGTCCGGGAGGCGTTGACGGCGGACGTCCATTTCCGTCAGGCGGGGTTTACGGCTCTCTTGCTTGGCGACTGACGGTTCTCCCGCAACAGGCAGGACCCATGCCCGGTCCATCGAGTTCAAATTGGCGCCATACGCTGGCCCACGAGGCCATGGCCACGGCGTTCAGACTCACGCTGGTGCATGCCGATCCCGGGTACGCGCGGCAGGCGGGCGGAGCGGCGCTGGCCGAGCTCGACCGGATCGAGGCCCGCCTGAGCCGGTACGTCGAAACGAGCGACATCTCCCGGATCAATCGTCTGGAGCGCGGGCAGGAGACCGTGGTGCAGCTCGACACCTTCGAGTGCCTCCGCATTGCCCTCGAACTGCAACAGGAAACGGGCGGAGCCTTCGACGTGGCCTACGGCTCGCCAGGCCCCTGGTCGGCCGGGCCGCGGTTCGAGCTGCACGCCGCCACGCACGCGGTCCGCGTGCTGGCCGACGGAGTTCGACTCGATCTCGGCGGGATCGGCAAGGGGTTCGCCCTGGACCGCATGGCGGCAATCCTGGCCGACTGGGATATCCCCGCCGCACTGCTGGCGGCGAGCACGAGCACCCTGCTGGCCGTCGGCTCACCGCCCGGCGAGGACGGCTGGCCGATCGCCTTCGGGCCGGAGGCGAACCCCCAGAGAGTGCGTCTCAAGAACCGTGCGTTCAGCGGTTCCGGCACGGCCGTCAAGGGGAGCCACATTGTCGATCCTCGCACCAAGCAGCCCGCCAAGGGCCGGCTCCGCGCTTGGGCCGGCGCGCTGACCGGCGCCGTGTCCGACGCCCTCTCCACAGCCTTCATGGTGATGGCCGAGGCGGAAATTCGCGATTACTGCCGCCGGCACCCCGAGGTCTCGGCGTATTGGCTCGCCTCAGAGTCGGCCGCGTTGTCGACCGCCGCGGCGGAGCCCGGCATAAGGCCATCATCGGCCATGCCTTCTCGACCGATGAAAGCGAAACATTGACAGTCGCGGACGGCTCCTTATACTGGATAGTGGTCCTCCGTCAAAGGCAGGGTTTCTGGTTTACCCCCTGCTGGTCGGCGTGATAGTATACTGCGACGAGGATTTGTCGATGAGACCTCAAGACCTTCACGAGTTCACGCGTAAGCGACCGTTCACGCCGTTTCGCATCCATACCACGGAGGGGCTCGCATATGAGATACGCCATCCCGACCAAGTGATCGTACTTCGCTCCCGCGTGGTCATCGGCGTCGGTGGTGGTGACGGCGTCCCCGATCATCTCGAGCACGTGGCCCTGCTGCACGTGGTGCGGATCGAGGAGTTGGAGCCGCAACCATCGTGATCCGGGAAACCGAGATACGTTTTGTTCTCCGCTCTACGCCTTGAAGTCATCCGGTGTGAAGAGGAGCATCTTCTTGGCGTCGACAGCCTCGTTGACCTTGTGGATCACCACTTCGGTGCGGAAGGCCTCTTCGGCCGGGCAGGTGAGCTTGGCCTTGCCGCGCACGGCGTCGAAAAAATTCTCCAGGTGCGGCTGGTGGAGCGGCTTGCTGAGCGTCACCGGCAGCTCGTAGGGCACGACCACGCCCGTCTCACGCACGTGTTCCTCTTCGCTCGTGGCCGGCTTCTTGGCTGCCGCGTCCTCCTTGGCGGCGAGGTAGCCTTGCCTCACCCAGTCGTCCCACGGCTTGGCCTGCGGCTCGCGGAAGATCCGGGTCCACTTGGCGTTCTCGGAGATCTTGATCGAGCCGTCCGTGCCCATGAAGTGCTCGAACGTCATTTCGCCGTCGCCGCTGGTGGTGGTTTGCACCGACACCTCCGCGCGCACGGTCCCCTCGGCGGTCTCGTACTGGAGGATCGCCATTACGGTGTCGGGCCACTCGTGGGTCTTGTAGTAGTCGATGCCCCCCCCGGCCAGCACCGATGTGGGCGTGCCGGCAAGGAACCAGTCGATCACGTCGACTTGCTGGGCCCCGAAGTCGGCGAACCGCCCGCCGCTGAACTTCTTCAGCGCCCGCCAGTTGCGCAGCTCGTGCATGCCGGCGTAGCCGTAGGCTTTAAGATCGACGTCGCGCATGGCGAACTTTTTCGGCCAGCCGATGTCGTCCTTGACGCCCTGGTTCCACCGGCCGCTCACGTGGGTGAGCCGGCCCGGCAGGTTCACCTTCTTGAGCAGGTTCTCGTCGACGTGCCGGTAGCGCGGATTGCTGCGGCGCTGGTAACCGATCTGGAGCAGCTTGCCGATTTGCCGGGCGGCGGCGACCATCGACCGGGCCCCGTCGAGGTCGATCGACATCGGCTTCTCGCAATAGACGGGCAGCCCCGCCTTGAGGCAGGCGACGGTTTGTTCGGCGTGGACGAAGTCGGGCGTGGCCACGATCACCGCGTGGAGCCCCTTCTCTTTCTGGAGCATCTCGCGGTAGTCGGCGTAGTCGGCGGCGTCCTGCTTGTAGGTGCTCAGGTAGTTGCGGGCCGCGTTGCGGCTGTACTTCCAGATGTCGCACACCGCCACGAAGCGAATGCCGGGAATCAACAGGGCGGCCTGCATGAGCGTGCGCCCCTGGGCCCCGGCGCCGAGGAGGGCGACGTTGAGCGTATTGCCATCGGTCGCGGTTTGGGCCCGGGCCCGCGAAGACGCAAGCACCAGACCCGTACCCGCGGCGATCCCGGCTTCGAGAAACTCCCGGCGTTTCATCATCGTCACTTTTCCTCCTCGCGGAACACCTTCAGACGAATGTCTTTGAACTGCACTTCCATGGGCGGGCCGACGTGGAGTTGCAGAGCGATCACCCCAGGGGCTTCACCGTGGCGGCCTTTTTCACGGTCGGTTACATCCCACATCAACTGCCCGTTGATCTTCGTCACGATGTGCTTGCCTCGGGCGGTGATGTCGTACTCGTTCCACCCGGCCAGGTCGATCTTCTTCCACAACTCGGCCGCGTCGGCGAACTGATCGACCGTGCGGCGGCCCTGTTCGTCGATGGCGACCCGCTGGCCTTTCTCGGCCACCAGCCCACGCTTCGGGGTTTCGTCGTAAAGCGCCCCGCAGAATTTGGGTTCCCGGGTGATGTCGGCTTGGTAGCCCTCCACGAACCCGTCGCGACGGACCTTGCTGCGAAACTGGATCCCCGAATTGGCCTCTTTCGGGCCCTGGATGCGGAATTTCGCTTTCAGCTCGAAATCGGCCGGCTGGCCGCCCTGCCAGACCAGGTAATAGCACTGCTTGATCCGCTCCGTGTTGCGGGCCGTGATCGCGCCGTCTTCCACCGACCAGTACTCCATGGCCGGGCAGGACCAGCCGGTCAATGTCTTGCCGTCGAAGAGCGAGACGAACCCCGGCTCGTCAGCCGCGGCCGGAATCACGGCCAGCAACGCAGCCGCTACAACCAGGATGGAAAACCGACTTCCCATTGGAGCACTCCTTCATGGTAGCTATCAGCTATCAGCCGTCAGCTTTCAGCCACCGAGCGGCTGACGCGGAGGTCCGTTGCGTCACACTCGTGCCGTCTTGGCGGGCCATGCCGATCAACCAGAACAGCACACCCCGCGCCCGAAGGCTGACTGCCAAGAGCGGATCGCTGACTGCTGAAAGCTGATAGCGATTGGCTCTTCACGCCCGCCACGGTCGGGCGCGGTCCTTGATGCCGGCCAGGACTTCGTTGGCGATCTTCACGTCTTCGGCGATCTCGTAATCGAACATGCCGAACAGGGCGAAGTCGGCCCCGTTCTGGAAGACGTACTGGAGGGCGTCGCGCGGCGGGATCGCCCCGGCGGCCATGGTCTTGAAGGCGATCCACGGCTTGGTGACCGTCTTCATGAACTCCATGGTCTCTTCGGGGTTGGAGCACCACATCGAGTCGTAGTTCAGCTTGGCGCTCGGGTACTTGTGGTGGTGGAAGGTTTTGATGTAGAAGTCGGCGGGAATCTTGTTCTTCTCGCAGGCGACGACCACGTCGAGGGCGTGGCAGCCGACGCCCGACGGAACGCCCTGGGCCTTGGCCACTTCGACCGCCTTGCCGATCAGGTCGATCTGCTTCGCGCCGCAAAGGCCGTCGGCCCGCACACCCCACAGGTAAATGGATTCGCACCCGGCGTCGATCAGCTCTTGGACTTCCTGGGTGTACTTGGCCATCCCGGCCTCGACCGGGGCCGTGGGGCAGATGATCCACTGGATCTTCCCGCCCCGCTCCTTGCGATACCGCTTCAGCAGCGAGATCGGGTGCGGCGGATTGTGCATCGAGACCGTGTTGATCCCGTTCGCCTCGGCCACGGCCAGCGTTTCCAGGACCTTCTCATCGGTGTTGTAATGGGCCGCCAGGGAGTAGACGTACCGCAGGTCGCGGCTGTGGGTGAAATGCGTGAGCAGGTTGCCGCCCAGCAGGATGCGGCTCACTTGCATGTCGCCGATCTTCCCCTTGGGCAGGGTGTTTTGCGGGGCCGGCGGTTTCGGCGGCTCGGCCGCCACGGCCGGGGCCTGCTGAGTTCCCGCCCCCAAGGCCAAAGCCGTGCCCGCGGAGGCCGCTACCGTTTCCTTGACGAACGTGCGACGACTGATTTCTGTACCCATGGAACAATCCTCTTGATAACGGTCCGGATGGCGAAGCTCTGCCTAGGATACCCGATCGAGGTCCCACGATTCAACGTGTTTTCCGGGTTCCCGCGCTCAAGCGCGGGTCGCGGCGACGCAAGTCTGCCCCTGGTTCACTTCATGGGGCGCAGCCGCCCTCGGCTGTGCGAACTGCCCAGCACAGCCGAGGGCGGCTGTGCCACACATCAAGGCCCGTTTCGGCGGGCCTCACTTCGTTCGGTCCGCCCTACATCTCTCATCCTTCATCCCTCATCCTTCCCCTCACGGCGTGACCGGCTGTCCGGCGGCCCAGGCCGTGCCGCGGCGGAACAGCTCGCCGACCGGCGGATTCTCGAGGGCCTTGCGGTCGTGGCCGAGCACGCAGTGGAAGACCCGCCCCTTGCCGTAATTGAAACAAAATGCCATCGGGTAGATCTTGCCGTCGACTTTGGACTTGGCCGTGGCGATCACTTCGATCGGCCGATCGCCCGTCAGGCACGTGTACAGCTCGTCCACGGTCTCGAACGGCTGCATCCCCTTCACGATCGGATGCTCCGGCATGGCGATCTCGACGCGGAACTTGCCGAGCGGGTCGTGGCCGCGGAGCTTCGGATCCCACACGCGGCCAGCCAGGTTCTTGAACTCCGGCCAGTCCTGCCACGCCCCGCAGGCGAAGTGCACGAGCACGAACCCCTTGCCGCTTTCGATGGCCTTCTTGAGGTTGTTGCGTGCCGCCTCCCCGGGGGACGGCACCTGCCAGTTCATGTAGTTCAGGAAGATCACGTCGTAGCGGTCCAGGGCCTCCGAGCCGAGCAAATGGGCGTTCTCGAGCACGCGAACGTCCATGCGAGGGTCCTTGCGGAGCTGCCCGGCCAACACCGGCGAGGTCTCGCGCCAGTTGTGATACTCCGCGCCGGTCACCAGCAGGACCTTGATCGGCTTGGGCGCCTTGGGCGGCTCGGCCGCGTGCGAGAATCCGGCCCAGACAACCGCCGCCACTGCGGCGAGCAGCAGGGCACCAAGGCGGACTACCGCCGTCCGGCCGACACATCGGGTCAATCTCTCTTGCATCATCATGGTCAATTACTCCTCTTCTGTAGGGCGGACGGAGCGAAGCGACGCCCGCCGGACCATCTGATCCTGGAATCAGTGATGTCCTGTTTTCCTCTTGTCCGTTTTCCTTCTTGGGATCAGGATGTTCCGCCTTCCTTTGGCATGCCATCATCTGTTTGACGGGTCGATGGCTTGCTCCTTCATCTTCTCCACTTGGGCGGGATTCCGGTGAGACGCGAATTGCTGGACGACATGTGCTAGTGCGCCGTCACTGGAATCGGTCTTCAGGAGTCTCCTCCGTATGGCAGGGCTTATTGCATACAAGCCTCGGATTTGCCCAGAGGAGAACATGGGAAATGCGGTGAAGGCCGAGCCCATCCGTTGCCTGAGCGAGTATTCTGTCAACCTCCGCACGTCGCCGCAGATGGGCATGCTCGGCACACCTATCCAGATGATTGCTCGGTCCTGACCCGTCGATTGTCTTCTGCACAATCGATGCGGTCAATAGCCTGCACCTCCAGCCCTGAAGAATCGTAAACAGTCAGTATCCTCCGGGCAGGCAAAAAGGGGACCAGACCCGTACGGGTGGCACTCAACGGGCGGGTGGCACGCCCTGAGGAACGAAGGGCGTGGCTGGACCGAAACGCGATCCTCCACGCCCATCGCTTCGCTTCGGGCGTGCCACCCGGCCCGCCGAAATCCATCATGGAAGCTTGATTTCCCCTTCCATCCTTCTACTGGCAGCTCGCTTTCGAGTTCGCAATGTCGTCTACCCGAAAGCCACTCTGCATCAGAAACAGGTTCAGTTCATCCTTTCGTGCTCTCGCATAGTTCTTAGGCCCGAGCACGATTCTCTTGATAGGGTTTCGGGGCGCCACGACGTTCGTTGAAAAGTCGAACTCACAGTAGGGAATTATCCTCAGCCCGCTAGTCCGAAATGCGAGCTTCGAGTGCGAAGGAAGCGACCTTTCCATGACGCTTCCGTGTTCGTCAAGTTCGGCAAGCAAGACGAGTCGCCACTCTTTTTCCTCTACGAACGCAGGATTCTTGGACTCGGATGCATTCTGCCAAAGGCGTATCGTTGCCCACAATACCGCCTTCCGGGCCTCCTCGTCGTAGTCTGCTTGGCCCTTACGCTTCTCTGCGGTCCGAAACATGTTGGCGATTAGGTGTCGAACGCCCTTATACTGTCGTTTCCTCAAGTATTCGACCTGACGGAGCAGCATGTGGCAGTATGGCCGCTCTTTTATCGCCCGGTCGAACAAGAACTCACCATCGAACCCTATCGCAAATCCGGCCCCGTCCTCCGCGTACCCGCGCCATTGACTCAACAGGTCGCCGCATTCGGAAAAGCTTGTGACATACGGCATTCGGTTCAAGGTCAATGGAGACGGCAGATAGCGAAAGAACGGCTCGTCATGTCGCTTCGTTTCCTTGGCGATATAGCGGTTCGCGTAATCAAAAAGATCTGAACTCCTTGTAGTCATTCATCCAGTAGATGTTGCTAAGCCATAACTTCCCGCTGATGATGATTCCCCGGAAAGCCTCCACACCGCAGTAGTGGTAGAGGACGTCGGGTATCTCGGTCGCTCGCCCGCTGTCTTCCATGTTGTACGGCTCTTCCTGCCAAAAACGACACCTGACGATACGGCACCCGCGAGGGCACGATTCGGATTCGCGCGAGTGGCACCCGCGCGACGCCCGCCGATGTTGCTCAGTTCGCCGCATGTCTCAACACACGTTATGGCGGGCCTCACTTCGTTCGGTCCGCCCTACGTCCTCCAGTATCCGGTCACAGTTTTCGTTGAAAAATGCTATTGGGCGAAAGGGCTGAATCGGTTACGAAGGAGCCATGGCGCGATGGTTCACGGAAGAAGATGTACATCGGCTGATCGAGGAAGCGGTCG
>Ga0172371_10010682_pt1 | contig 12361 bp, 12 predicted proteins | sample Lak12m_FD_114543 | JGI IMG/M metagenome (GOLD analysis project Ga0172371, IMG submission 114543) | Freshwater microbial communities from Kabuno Bay, South-Kivu, Congo - kab_022012_12m | ecosystem: Environmental > Aquatic > Freshwater > Lake | place: Democratic Republic of the Congo: South-Kivu... | reverse complement strand
TCTGTGAAAAGCCCCCTGCTCTTCTCAACTTGAACAGCAGCCGAATCCTTGAATGAACTTAGAAGCCCGCTTCTGATAATGTCCCGAATCGCCAGTTTTCGATCAAAATTCTCATTAGCCCCTATCGCATTCCCAACGGTATCAGGCTTAACAAGCTCGCCCTCCTTCGAGAAGAAGCGCATCAGCTTCTGCTTCTTCGATTCTTGAGTAACAGTCGTCTGCTCAACATCCAGAACCTTAACTAAAGGATTCCCAACGATATCCTTTTGAGGAACAGCTTTATCCTGAAGAGCCATTTCAAGCTGTATAGCCTTGATAGCCTCATCAACAACATCGTTAAGGTTTTCTTCAGCACTCTTCGCTTTCTCGATCCCACTCTTCGGTTTCCCAGATTTAATCAATAGGTAATTTGCTTCACTCTTCTGGTTGAGTGGAGTCTCTATTCCCTCAAGATTCTTCTTCCTTTCGATCACATCATTCACTGCCTTGAAGATTGCACCATTGATCTCATCGTACTTGGCTTGATCTCCACGCATCACGAGAAATGGATTTAACCGATCAGGGTTAATCTGCTTGGATGGATTAGAAGCATAGTAGAACGTAGCGAGTTCCTCCGGAGATAGGGTATTGAGGAACCTCTCAATATTAGGGCCATCTCCAATGAACCGATCAATCCTTGGTTTGTTGTTCACTATCCTCGGAACAAAGAAGTCAAACGTTGGGACACCTTCACGAACTCCTCCATTGCCGTAGAAGATAACATTCTTATCCGTGGCGACATATTCCGTAAACCCCTTTGCTTCGACCCGCCTATCCCCCTTTCCATGTCCAGGAGTCATCTGCTGATTTATCCTTGCCTTCATCTGGTCAGGAAGGTCAGCATAATTTATGAGATCTCCAGGCTGGACGCCTGCTTTTTGCTGAAGCTGAAATAACACAGCCCTCTGGATCTTTAGATACTTCTCATTCTCGACAGCATCTAGTCCCTCGAGAACCATTCTCTCCTCGGTAGCAAGTTGCTTTTTTGCTTCGTCAACGGAAACGGATACCATCTCAGGAGGATTCCCAGAAATCATATCTGCTGCCATCTGTTCTCTATCTGCAGCGAGACCAGTAGGATTCCCGATAGCTCTATTCATTATCCCGTTAGCAGTTTTCTCAGCTTCTTCTCTTGCCTTAGCCCTAACCTCTCCCGCCATTCGATAAGCGGTTCTTAAGGGGACATATTGCGTAGTTCCTTTAAGCGTTTCGATGCCTTCTTCAAGCAAAGCATTCCTTACGTCACTGTTCATTCTTGAAAATTGAGAAAGAGTAATCGGAGTAAAAAATCCTGCAGCTGCGATAGCCCCATGAAGCCCGGCCTCCAATGTTCTCGGAATGTATTCGCTTGTCGGAACAACTCCACCTGGGTAATTTGCTAGTTTAAACACAGAGTCATTAACGTCCTGCATTAGTTGGGTAGCAGCTTCTTCGATGAATTCAATCCCAGCATTCGCTCCAAATAATTTAAGCCCAGCCTTAAGGAGCCTATCCGGAGCCATGACCGGGAACATATCTGTCATTTCTCCGGTTATCCCTGTAGCTGTTTTCCAAGCAGGGTAACTTTTCCCAAGCACTTTCTCAGCCCACCCAAGCATTGGGATTGTCCCAATAGATTCCCCGAGACCTTCAAACGCTCCATGAAGAATTGAATTAGCATAATTTACAACACCCTCAACCCCGCTCTGGTCATTTTCATAAAACTTCTGAGCAGCCGATTGACCTCCTAGAACAAGCGTTGTTGCCGCGCTCTTCCCAAGGTTTAAAGCATACTTCCCAAGTTTTAATGTAGCTCCAACTGACGGAGCATACATCCCAAGAAGCAATGTCTCAGCAAGCTGAGGAGCGTTTTCATAAAGAGTATGAGCTGCATAATCCCCAGCTTCCACAAGCCTACCCTTCGAAAGCAAGGTAGCAACATTGTCATCAGGGTATTTCGCCAGTTTATATGAATAAGATTTTGCAATCTGATCCAACTTATCAACGACAGGGTTGTTCAGTAACGAGTCTGGCGGGTATCCTGCAAATGCAGGAAGCAGAGCTGGCATTCTCAACGCACCGGCCAACGTAGAAGCTCCACCTGAGATAACGCTCTTTGCGGGAGCTGTTAAAGCTTCGGCATCTCCGGCTCCAAGATGAAGAAATGGATTCGAGACAGTAAACGAAGGTTTCTCTCGAGCGGTCTCAAGAAGATCTTTTGGTTCTTCAGTCGGCACTGCAGGATTTTTAGGCTGGTCAAGCAGATCAACCGGACCTGAATTCTCAAGAAGATCCACCCCTCCAAGAAGATCCGAAGGCATATTACATCCCCAACGCTTTCAAGACCTGATCTCTGGTCATCCCTCTCTTCTTCATCGTAAACTGTATGTCAGCTTCAGATGGCATTTTGATATTAGGTCTCGTTGGGGTAGCAGTCTTTCCGGGCATCTGATATTGAGTTGGCTTAGGTTGCATATCACCCAATCTCTTGAGTTGATAATCTGCCATTCCAAGATTCCCAAACCTCAACGTCGTATTCCCTATCTTTTGAGACATGTCAAACTGACCACTTGTTAACAGTTTCTGCATAACGGGATCTGACCATATCTCTTCGGCCTTAGCTGCAATCTCAGCTGAATTCAGCCCTGGGTTAGCATCGCTCACCGCCTTGATCAGCTTCGCCCTAGCCGTATCAATCGCAGCCCGCCTCGTAGCGTCGTAAGCCCCATAATCAAGCGTCATCGGCATGCCAAATGCACTAAAAGTAGATTCCTGGCCGGGCTTAGCAGGACGGACTGCTCCAATAGCAGCAAGATTAGAGACCATAGCCTTCGTTAGTTGATCATCTTTATAATTTGGATCCATCGAAAACGGAAGCCCGCCAACAGAGAAATCAGGCTTAGCTCCTGTCGTAGAAGGGCCAACGGCTCCGGCATTGAGTAACGTTGGCAATAAATCTGCCATCATCTTCTCTCTAGGGCTAGGGTTTACGACTCCCTGCACAAGACCCGAAAGAGCAGCAAGGGCAGTCCTGTTTACAGTATTCGGATTGTAAGAAGGCTGCCCAACCCCTCCACCTCCGCTTGCACTAACGTAAGCTTCTCTGACAGCCATTTTATTATCCTCCTAAGAATTTGTTAAACCCATATTGAGCAAGCCCCGCAATCCCAGCTTGAGCAGGACGAAAATATGAAGGCATGGACGCTGCAGCCCCATACCCAGAATAGCCAGATAAAAGATTCTTTGCGAAATCCTGGTAAGCATTATTGTACATTGAACTACTCGCAGAAGCTGCGCTTCCTGCAGGGGTTGACTCATTGTAAAAACCAATAGGACCAGTGTTTCTAATCCCAGTATAATCCGTACCAGCAATACTAGTCCCAGAGTTCATAGCATTCCAATCAATCCCATTGCCATTTATTACATTGCTACCAAGCATTGATGCCAACGGCCCAACTCCAGACATCAATGACGACATAAGCCCTGAGTTATCCTGCTGAGGCTGAGCAGCGTACCCACCATAAGGCCCAACAACGACAGCAGGAGGTCCCTGGGGAATCCCCAACCCAATAGTCCCTGCAGTCTTCATTGTATCCAAAGTCCCACTCATCCCTAGGTTAGAAATAAATTCATCAATCTTGCTAGCCATATCCTTGTACTCTGATAATTTCCTAGACACTTGTCTAGTTGCTGTCCCTGCCCCGGCTCCTGTAATTGCCGCTGCAGAAAGAGCAGAAGGCACAACTCCGTACCTCTCTCCTGGACGACCGTAATAAGTAGACTCAAGCTCCTTGTTCATCGTATTCCAAGTGCCTGGAACCGAAGTAACCGCATCGCCTGCTGTACTAACTACACCTCCGTATAAGAAATTCTTAAGCCATACCGGCATCTCACCTTTGCCTAACGAATCAAATTGATCCTTAACAAAATCACTCATCGACCTAAAACGAGGCTCTGTAAAATCATACGTAGGCAAATTAACAACTTCCCACTTAGGGTCCATCCCTGCAAACCCACTTCCCTCGTCTCCGCTAAACAGTCCTCCTAGTCCTCCAAGGATAGCTCCCCCTGCAATCCCAGCAGGGGTCCCGCCAGACATTAGCCCACCGCCAACAAGTCCTGTCAACGCTCCTTTCCCTGCTCCACCCCAATTCAATGCCATGATTAACTCACCCCCCCCTCTCTAAGATATTAAACCGAGTTCCTGAAGACGATCAATAATCGCATTTATAGCATTCTTGCACGACGTAAGATCCGCTTCCAGCTTCGTCTGGTCAACAGTTCCAGCACCCGTCAAATCCTGCGTAGCCGCATCTGCTACAGTCGCTGGCCTATCGACTGGTGTCGCTCCATAGAACCCTAGAAGCTGTGTTGAAGCGGTTCCGATCTTTGAGCCGACGGATCCGATAGCAATGTCCCCGTTCAACGTATCCCCAGTAGTATTAAGAGCCATACGATAGAGCCTGTCGAGCATTTCCTTCAGGACTCCTACTTGGCCTTGGTCAAATGCTGTTACGTCTTTAGTTTTCGGGATCATAATTCCTCAAAGTTTATTTATCGTAAATCCACAAACATAAATAGTAATCGCCGCACTTGCCATTGCGTAAATAGTGTCCGCCGTCAAAATATCCCACTCTTGAATTACATGAGGTCTAACACTGGCTTGCGAAAGATTAACCGTCCTATTAGGCCCAAACTCCCCACCAGACGTTGATACTGATCCATCATTCGCAAGATCTGCATATTGGGATGTCCCCGCCGCGACAATAAAAGATGCCCTGGTAGATAAGGCCGATGGGACGTAAGGAGAAATGTCAATAGCATTCCACCCTGCAGTAGGAGTTGAAAGATCAGAATCGTAAAAAAGAGTTGGGTTAACTACGTATGCATAGTCATTCCCAGTCTGCTTAAAAGAAATAATATCTCCATCAGCATCAGTCTTGCACATGCTAATTAGCCTTGTATTCGTTCCAGCAGGAGTATCTCCGTACTTAACAAGCTCAGCAGTAAAAGTTGTAACAGCAGCGTCATCTGCAACAGCATAAATGTAATACCACGTTGACGCCTCCATTGAAGCATCAGTACAAGTTATTGAAGCAGTATTAGCTCTGAACTGATAAATGCTCCCATAAGTTGTAACTTCCCCAGGCCCAATAGTAATCTCAGAGTCAGAGGAATTATAAATAGATGGAATCCTCCTGTAATTCTTCAGAATCGTCTGAAGAGCATAATTGTTATCCGACTGATACCCGTCGATATCAGATATTAAGTCAGTTCCAGCAGGTTTCGTTACAAGCCATTGTTTATCGCCGATAGCCAATTTAGTCTCCTTAAATTACTGGTCTCGGAGTCCAGAGACCAAAGATCTCCTGAACCCTGTAATTGTTAGTGTCAGATTTGTATACTCTAAACTTAATATTTCTTCCATAAGCTGTGCTTGGAAAGAACGATTCCCAACGTTTGGGATACGTGCTAAGAGATATTACGAACGATCCAGAATACCCTTCATCCGTCTCCCAGAACAGCGTTACGTTTCCAGCAGTCCCCTCATGAACAAGAACAACCTTCTTGTATATCTTGTCAACATAAGGAAACCCGAAGTTCCTCTCTCCAAGATCAATCTCAAAAGGAACATCCGTAGAAACCAATGTCCCTCCAGGAGTATAAGAAAACTTCATCACATACCCATCCTGATAAACAATCTTAGGAGTTAAAGTAATGTCTGTCGTGGACAGAACCATCTTAAACTGGAAGAACTCTGCAGCAGTCGATGCAATAGCTGACCCATTAGGGCTGGATAGCGCGTCGCTCCACGATGCACCAGTGCAAGCAGCCTCAGTTGCCCCAGTCCTAGTGTAGACATTCACATCTCCAACTTCCCCTAACTGCTCATTCCAATAAATAGACCCGAGAGCAGAAGCGCTGATATTGAACACTTCTGAAGTATAGGTTCCTTCGGTGTCCCTCCTGTCAATGATAGCCGTACCTGAATACCCTGCATTTAGAGTTCCAACAGCATCGTTTATCTTTACAGCCCACCCAATCTCAACCCACGGCTCCTCTTCAATTCCCTTAAGAGCGATATCGTCAAGGCCAGTAAATATTGTCGTTGGATAAGAGTCATTCCCATTCAACTGAGTCTTTGTCTTGTACGTAATGAATCTTTCGTAATTCTCGGCAAGGTAAACAAACCCATTCTTCGAATCTCCGTAATACAGTTCACCAGCTTCAGAATCTCCAGTGAATGCCGTGAAAGAGGCAACGCTAACATTGTCAATATTTACTGCCTTCCTGAGCCATGAATAAACCATTAACCTGTCAGAATAATCAGATCCACCCTCCTCAGATACGTAAGCAGCATACAGCGCTTCATTATGCCAGAAGGCAACCGTAGACCCAAGGTAGGCAGGCCTAACGTCTTCATGTAAATCAAACTGATCAATAATAGGCGTTGATAATGCTCCGTTGAATAAGTACCAATGATTCCATCCTTGATAAACAATCCCATACGGAGTCTGACATATTGAATATGGAGAAGGGCCCCCCTCGAAAGAAATGGGATCTTCAACTAGCCATGTATCAGCATCTGCCGAATCCATGTTAACCTTCCGAATATTGTTCCTCTTGAAAACAGCCAATGATCCAAGGAACAAAGGAATGCCAGTTATCACATCCCCGTCATCCGGAGAGATATCAAGGTAATCAGCATTGCTTGTTCCTTGGATATAATGTGGCAACCATGCATTCGAATAATATATTCTATTAGGCGTTGAATTTGGATCATTGGCAACCAGTAATCTCTCCCTGACAATCTTAATGAATTTACCTTTCGGCATGTCATCAGTAACAGCGGGATACGCATCAGTAAGAGAGCCGTCAGCAATGTCATCCGTATACGTAGTGGTAGTATTGTCAGATATGGTAGTCAACAACTTAAGAGAACTACCCCCTCCTTCAACACGGTAAATCTTCCTATCCACAGTCCCTACTGGTCCAAGAGGGATATTTGTTAATGTTACCTTTCTGTTGCCTCCAACCTCACCAGTTGTAACTGTATTGCTAACCGCCCCGCAAACGTACGCATCAGCATCAATCGTAACAGCATAATAATACGCAGCGGAAGCATCCATATTCGTGCCACCTGCTATCGTAGCAGCCTTGCAAGCCCCAAGCTCCCAGCACACAGCACCATCAGTAACTTGTATGTCGTCGTACCCGTTTGACATGATACACAAGTCCTTGTATACCGCAAACGTCCACTTCTTATCAGAAGTCATTCCTGTTAATATGTTTGTAAACGTTCCAGTTGAATCAGTCCCAACCTTAATTGTCCCTTGGTACCCAGCCAATAAGAACTCACTCGTCTTCGTGTAATATCTGAACAGGGAATGAACAGGGTTAGCCCCTAAAGTAGTGCCGTTGTAATAAGCCATGCTAGGCCTTTTGACCAACGATCCACTCTCAATGTCATATCTCCCATTTCTTACAACAGTAGCAGCCTTCTCTTCCATAAGGGTATCCCTGGTAAGAGTATCCTGCCCAGGGACAACCCTAACGTGAAAAGCTTGCACTTCATCAGTCAATGGCATCAGACGTTCCTATACGATTTCATAATAATCTCTTCGTCAAGATCCTTCTGCTTCTCAACTTGATAATCAGAGATCATTGACATATAAATTTGCCTAGAATTGTTAGCCCTATCCCCCAACCCTCTTGTCTCATATCCGTCAATCTTTACCCTTTCGACAATAGCATCGTGCAATACCAACGGTATTTCAGGGCTGGAAGAGTCGAAGGCCATTGCCGTTGGCTTGTACGTGTAGTGGCATTCCAGATACGCCCCTGCATTAGTTGAATCAGGTTTAGGGTAAATAGCCAAATAGTCTTCTTCTACGCTGTACACGTACGTGGAGGGGGTTCCTGCATCATTGCCCTTCCAGCCAGGGTAGATGGCATCCATGTCCTCCCTTTTCACAGGAGCGAGCCTGGCAACGGTTGTGGCGTCGCCATTTTGATCGTAGTAGACTTCCAGGATGTTGTTGAGCTTCGGGAAGTACGTGCTCAAGGTATACTCAAGCGTATCCTCAACTGTCGTCATCGTACCCCTAGTCTTAAGGCATTTCGTCCTCCAGGCAATATCAACGATGGCATCCTCGATCCACTGATTGAGCTCAGAGTCAGTCCAGAACGAAGAAGTTGTCTCCCCTAATGACTTCCGAACCTTGTCCCTGATTTGCTTGCGTGTCATTTCCCTTCCTCCCGTTTCTTCCGTCCCCCAATTACAAGGTACACAAGTAGGGCAATACTGCCACCTGCAGCCCCTAGGACTGGCGATACCCATGGAATTGGACTCGCTACCCCAGCAACTGCCGTAACCTGCTTCTTAAGGGCCTCAGACTTCGAAACTGCCATATCTAAACATACTTGGTCATTCATGCAAGCATACATATCGGTCTTAGCCTGCTTCAGAGCAGCGCACCCACAGATCAAAACGACGAATAAAAGAACTAACCCGATCTTCTTCATGACGGCCTCTTTCCTGAGGTAAGGGCTGCCGCTACCTTCTGGAGAACAGTAACCCCTTTCTCAAATAAGTTTGTGTCCTTGCCGGGAGTAGTATCAATAGCATCCCGTAAGGTAGTTACGATTTTAATGAAAACCAAATACCCGACAAGCACCTTTGTCCAATCAATGCTTAACAAGATTCCTACAAAATCAATATTACTTGCCATCGATCACCGCCTTATCGTCAAGGTTAAGGATTTGATGCTGAAGAAGCCTGTCCCAACGCTCACTATTTATCTGAACCTGCTTAACTGTTCCGCCCCAGCATAATGCAACGCCTACAACAGATACGAACACAACTCCAACTACCCACCATAATCCCTTTAGCTGAAATCCAATATGAGCAAAACGTTCCTCCGCTTGCTTACAAGGAAGTTTCTCAAGCTTGCTCCATATCTTGTCCAGCTTCTCATTAACCCTATCTCTGAAGATATTAGCCTGGTCCTTATACTCCTTCTGGTTCGCATCTATTACAGCAACTGCTGTTATCAGTTCGTTAATCTTCTTGTCGTCCATTCTACGTAACTCCGATGTCATTTTAGCAAGCCCATGTATACGCCCTGGTTACGGGTTCAGCAGTAGTTGACCAATTAGTAGCATTGTCCAGTGTTCCCTTATAATTATAAATTAAACTTCCAGCAGATGAATCAATATCAGTAACAATCACTCTTTCAATATCAATCGTACCGGCATCAACAGTAAGAACTGCTTGCGTATCTGGAGTAGTCGCATCGATTGTCGTCGTTGCCCCAACGACAGATATCGATTCAAATGAATTAGAGATAACGTAAGTCTTCTCAGATGTAAGATGTAAAGTCTTCCCACTGTTTAACGTAACATCGTAGAAAGTAGTAGTCGCAGTTGATCCGCTAATGGTTGTTGTCCCGTCGAATATGACTTCTCCAGTCCCGCCATTAAACGTCCCATTATTCACCAAATCCCCCTGCAACGTCAGTGTGTTTGAGCCGAGGGCGAGGGTGCGGGATGCGTCAACGGTACAAGTATGCGAAACCGTTGCGTTGCCTGTGAGGGTTGCCGTCCCTGCCGTTGAGACTTGGAGGTCGTAGAGGACGGCAGCTCCGTGATTGAGATTACAATTAGCAATCGTCTGAAACAAGATGCTATTTGTTTCCCAGTCAATAGTCGAAGCCCCGCTAGTTTGAGTCCAAGTCCCTGTCGAATACTGTAATGCTTTTCCTCCAAGCGTTGCCATCGTGACCGTATTGCCAGTTTTATTGATTGTCACATTATTTTTAAGGAATACGTTGTATGATGCGTTTCCAGTAACCGTCCAAGTTTGAGCAGAGCTTCCTGTACATTGAAGGGTTGTTGTTCCATCAATAGTTCGGTTATAGGTCGAGAAGTTAACGTCACCCTGCATATAAAGATTGTTACCATTCAGGGTTAAGTTTGCGACATTTGAGCCGCCAAAATTTGTTGTATGAGTGACGGTAATATCTGAATTCACGGTATACGTTCCTGCCGTCACAGGAACAAGGGTCAGATCATAAACCGACGTAAGAAGGGTTACGGATTGCGTCGATAATGTTGCGCCAAGCCGAAACGTGCTTGTCCCAAACGAAACTGTATCTGCCGCCGAAGTCTGAATAAAATTTCCACCGAACCAATTTACATTTAAAAACGTAATCGTGTTTCCAGTTTTGTTTATTTGAAAGGGATTTTTTATTTGAAGCGAAGTTCCGGTTGCTGCAGGAACGCCTGTCCAATTTTGAGTTGCCGCTCCGTCGACAAGAAGTGTGGTAGTCCCATTAATGATGCGATTGTAATTCGTTCCCCATGTAACGTCACCACGCATGTGAAGTGTTCCACCGTTCAGCGTTAAATTGTAAACCGTAGAAATTCCCCAAGTGGTTGTCCCTGTCACGATGAAATCGTCAACAAGAGTCGTTGTGGATGCAGCAGAAAATGTCAGCCCAACTGTGGTAATGTCGTAGAGTCCACTAAAGGTTGTACTCGCTCCAATAGTCATTAAGTTCGTCGCAGTCAACGCACTACTGAGCGTGGTCGTTCCCGCCGCTGCCCATGTGATGTTGTACCAGTCGATGTCGGCTACGTTCAGGGTACAGCTTCCCGTGATATTCAGCGTACTTGTTCCCGCATCAACTGTTCCTGCGGTGTAGGTCAAAGTACCAGTCGAATAATGGTTTACTCCAGAGAAGGTTAAAGTATCCCCAGTTTTATTTATAGTAACATTTAATTTCATTCCAGTTGTATTGTTTGAATACCCTAGAACTGAATATGTCTGAGGTTGGTCGCCTTCAATCAGTAAAGTTGTAGTTCCAGTAATACTGCCATAAGTTGACCCAGTAAAAGCAGAATCCCGTGTAATGTTCCCCCTTGCTTTTATATTGTTTCCATTCAGGGTTAAAGTTGTCCAACAATCCCCAAAATCTAATGTTCCCGCAACAATAAGGTCGCTTGACAGGGTTACGGTTTTGGGATATTCAAACCGAAAATTATTCCAAATAACAGTTCCAGTATCTATTACCTGAGTTACTCCGTTCCCCATTAAAATAATTTTACTACTTGTTGTAGTAACTGTTCCAGAAGTGTAGGTTAAGTTTCCTCCAATTTTGTGTGGTGCGGTAGTATCAAAAACAACAGTTCCAGAAGATGCAATAACTATTGGAGTGCTGAATCCCAATGAATAATTTGTTGCAATGCTATACGCATAAAATTGAACAGTTTGAGTTCCTGAACCGTCAATCGAAATGGTTGTCGTTCCCGCTACGCTTCCAGCAGTTGAGGTGCTTCTCTTAATATCCCCTTTTGCGTGTATAGTGTTCCCATTTATCGTATATCCACCTGACCACGCATCAGCAAAAGTCAAATCACTTGTAACGGTCATATCATCTTCTAAAGTAAAAGTTGCTCCGCTAGTATCAAATTGAAACTTAGAAAAACTTTTCCCGCTACTTGTAATGCTCGCAGTTGCATTACATTTCACTTCATACGTTGAAGGTGTAAACGTCATGCCAGACACCAGAGTGAGATCGCCCGATACCGTCAGGTTTGCCCCAAGCGTCAGCGTCCCCGTAAACCCCGTACACGTGATCGACTTTGCCTCACTCGCTACGTTTACGGTCAACGTGTTTGCACCAGACGTAGCGGTCAGAAACACATCGTCAGAGCTTCCAGGGACAGACGAGCCACTAGAGCCCCCATCAGAATCCGACCAGTTCGTCGTTGAGTTCCAGTTCCCCGTCCCACCACTGACAAAGTATCTATCAGCCATTTATGCACTCCAGAATTACTTTACCGTTTTTGCAATTACCGCAGTTCACGTTTATCCTTTTGAATTTAATGTCTCCCTTAATCCCCATCGTTACTCTCCGATGACAACTTGGACAGAAGAACGGATCATCAAGAGAATTAACCTTGCAAATCCTTATCTTCACGAACGATCTCCGGAACAGGCTTATCGATCTTCTTCTTCATTTCAGGAAGAACCTCGTCAACCTTATCGATTGCAGTCTTCCGTTCTTTAACCTCTGCAATCCAGTTCTTACAGGTCGCATCAAGTTCAGCGGCATCCTTCGGATTACGCATCGGACGAACCAATGTTTCCGTATACGTTCCATCAGTAACAATAACCGTTACTCTTACGCCAGTCCCCTCATCGTCCTTCTCAACGCTCTTAGGTGTCGCAGTCCAAGCCATATCAGTCTCCTTAAGTTTTAATTATTCCCAGCGATAACGTTACGCGCTGAACAGTAGAAGCGCTGTCAACATAAAACCCTAAAACATCTCCAGCGCT
>Ga0172371_10010681_pt1 | contig 12362 bp, 14 predicted proteins | sample Lak12m_FD_114543 | JGI IMG/M metagenome (GOLD analysis project Ga0172371, IMG submission 114543) | Freshwater microbial communities from Kabuno Bay, South-Kivu, Congo - kab_022012_12m | ecosystem: Environmental > Aquatic > Freshwater > Lake | place: Democratic Republic of the Congo: South-Kivu... | reverse complement strand
CATTCTAACATTCTAACATTCTAACATGTTTCGCTGGTGGAAGTATGTTTAAATGTTAATATGATAAAATGATATTATGAAATTAGTCATCAATACAGACGGTGGAGCACGTGGAAATCCGGGGCCGGCGGGCGCTGGCGTAGTTATCCGTGATGAGCAAAACAAAACTGTCGGCCAACACAAAAAATATCTTGGCGAGCAGACCAATAACGTGGCTGAATATCAGGCGCTGATTTTGGCGCTTGTGGAATCTGCCAAATTGGGAGCGGAAAGTTTAAAAATAAATATGGACAGCGAGTTAATTGTTCGGCAAATGCAAGGGCGCTATAAAATTAAAGAGCCAACCCTTAAAGTTTTGGCGCAGGAAGTTTTTAAATTAATGCAGAAATTTAAAAACGTGGAATTTAACCACGTTTTTCGCGAGAGCAATAAAGAAGCAGATAAATTGGTAAATGAGGCAATAGATGCGGCATTGGGAATTTGATTTAGCGCTATCTGATGGTAATATTTTTTAGTATTCCGCCGTCCAGTAAAATAATATTTTTTGCTGCGTTATCAACAAAAAACTTTTCCACGTCGCCTTGATAAATTATATATTGGTTTTGTCTGTCACGAGTGTCTAATTCAATTGATTTAATTTTTCCGTCGGTAAGATAGAATGCCTGGCCAATGTTGCTTTTAACGGTCAGGTTTTTTAAATTTTCCGATGTTCTGGTTATGTAATTTAAATTATTAGATAATGGGTCAAAGTAATCGGCTTGTCCGGAATGAATTATAGTCAAAGCGGAATCATTTAGTTGAAAATTGAAATAATTAATGTTATCCGCTAATTTTTCCATAGAGGAATTGGCTAAATATAAAGTGTTGTCGGAAATCAGAAAAATTTGTTTTTCATAGGTAATAAAAATCCGGATAGATGAAGAATCCGGCAAATTGTCCATTAGTTTTTGGCTAGAGGAAAACGCGCCTTCACTGGCGTAAAGACCCGGTTGGTACGGGGGATTTTTTTGTACGAAATATAGACGACCGTCTTGAAAGTTAAATGCTTGCACGCCTGAAAAAACTACAGTTTTAGTTTTTTTATTTCGGTCAACAGTGTAGAGAGTGTTGTCGCTAAGTGCAAATAAATTGCCGTTGCCAAAGCCAAATTCCGGCGGGGTTTTAAATAGTCCGCTTAGGTCATAAAACTGTTCCAAAGACTTATTAAATAAGGATATTTTGGTGCTTGTAGCTCCGGCGCCGGTTAATATAAGGTTGCTTAAGTCATTGTCGGCTGTAATAATGGTGTCGAGACCGAGTGGCATGGAGAAGTTTTTGTTGTCTGTGGGATTGGTTGCCGAAGTTAATGTTAAATTATTATTTGCCAAATAAACTATCCGGTCGCCTTGGACGTAAACGTCTGAAACTTCTTTGGCCACTTGTTTTATTGGCGGGTCTTGTAAGAGTAAATATATTTTATTAAAAGCCGGGCTTCCCCAGGTAACTTGTCCGGACAGAATATTTAACCGCTTGCTCCAAGTTAGATAGCCATCTTTTTTTACGGTCACTTCATATTCTCCGGGAACGACGAATTTTATGTCTCCGGAGCTTTGCCTTTTTAGTTTGCCGTTTAAATAAATATCGGCATCTTTAGGGTCATTTCGTACCGCTAAAATCCCGGTTGTAACGAAAACCTTTTTGTTAAAATCGTAAGTAATACCACGGACGTAAAAGACGATTGTCGGTGCAAGAATTAGAAAAAGAAAGAAACCTATAAGTAACAGTAGATATCTGGTTTTTTTTGTCATAAGTAGCTCTATTTTAGCGCAAAAAGTGGGCTTTTACAATAGGTTGTGGGTTTGGTATAATAGGGCTTGAATCAAGAATTAAGAATTGTGAATTAAGGAATTTCCCCTTAATTATTAATTCTTTCTTCTTAATTCTAGATATAGTATGTTTGAAACGAAAATCGGTATAGATTTGGGTACTGCCAATACTTTGGTCTATGTGCCAAAGCGCGGGATTATTATAAACGAGCCTACCGTGGTTGCTATTTCTTTGGAAGACAACCGTGTTTTGGCTGTTGGCCAAGAAGCCAAAGAAATGCTTGGACGAACCCCGGAAAACATTGTTGCCAGCCGGCCTATGAAGGACGGAGTAATCGCCGACTACCGCGTTACCGAAGCCATGCTCCGTTATTTTATAAATAAAGCTTTGGGAAATATTCGGTTTTTTAGACCTGAATTGATGATCTCCGTGCCCGGAGGAATAACTTCCACCGAGCGGAGGGCGGTAATAGACGCGGCGTTAGCCGCCGGAGCCAAGTCGGCTTATGTGATTAAAGAAACCGTGGCCGCAGCAATTGGCGCCGGTATTCCAATTGCCGAAGCAAGGGGAAATTTGATTATAGATGTCGGTGGCGGTACCACCGACGTGGCAGTACTTTCTTTAGGCGGAATTGTTAATTCCACTTCCGTACGCGTAGCCGGTAACCGGATGGACCAATCCATTATAGATTTCGTGCGTAAAAAGCACGGGTTGGCCATTGGCGACCGTACGGCTGAAGAAATTAAAATTACCATCGGCAGTGCCATGGCTTTGCCGGAAGAAGAGTTGATGGAAATAAAAGGCCGGGATATGATTTCGGGTTTGCCTAAAACGGTGACTGTTTCCACTAATGAAGTTGTACAGGCAATTTCCGAAGATTTATTGGAAATAGTTAAAGCCGTTAAAACCGTACTGCAGGAAACTCCGCCGGAATTAGCCAGTGATATTATAGATAAAGGCATGGTTATGACCGGTGGTACCGCTCTTTTGCGGAATTTGGATCATTATATTGCCAATGCCGTGGGAGTTCCCTGTTTTTTGGCCGAAGAAACTTTACTCTGCGTGGCCAAGGGAACGGGTGTGGCTTTGGATAACTTAGAAAGCTATAAAAAGAGCATTTTAAGCACGAAATAGGGGAATTGAATAAGATTCTGAATTATTAGTCTATAAATTAATTTTGTTAGTGTTAGCTGTTTGCACAAAAATAAAAATTATCCTATAATAAATACAAATAATCAAAACTAATCAAGAAACAAAAATTTATGGGAAAAAAATCTTTGTATATTTTTTTAACTGCTCTTTTGGGTGTTTTGCTGTTTTTGATTCTTCACCGTTTGGTAATTTTCTTTTATTTATATTTGCTCGCGGGTGGGTTTATAACCACCCCCATGAGTTATTTACAGTTTTTGGCTCTGGATTATTTAACTTTATTTATAACCTTATTGTTCGGTGCCTGGTACGGAATTTGGCTGGGAATGTATTGGTTTGAAAAAGTTTATGTAGAAAAAAGTCATGGCGGATTTTTTCACCATGTATCCAATAATTACTTTTATCGGGCTCCCAAGAATTTGGAAAGCAAGCTCTCTGCTGTTAAGAAAAAAATTGAAGATGACCTATGGCAATTGGAAGATTTAGCCAAGGTAAGTTTAAAAGCCGTGGCAAACCCCGAACCAATTAAGCGAAAGGTGGTTAGAAAAAGAGCGCCTAAGAAGCTTAAAACTTTAGTCTAGTAAACCAATGACAATAAAAAATCTGTTTTTATATTCTTTTTTGCAATGGATATTTTTTAGTCTTTTAAAAATTTGGGTTTTTAATTATGAAATTTTGTCTAATGCCGGCTGGCAGAATATTTTGTTTTGGCTACTTAGTGCGGTTATTGCCGCGGCAGTAGTTAGGCGTTTTGGGATAATAAATTATCTGGAAGCAATGTTTTTAATTATTGTCTGGATTTTGGGTGATTTATTGCTTGATTTGATGATACTTAGCATCTACACCGGGTTGGGAATTTTTTCTTCAATAGAATACTGGGTTGGGTTTGGAATTCTTGCTTTATCTGTATTTCTTTTTCATAAGAAACGACATATCCACGTACGCAAATTGCTTCAGCATAGCCATAGGGGGCATTAAGAGGCAAGCATTTAGTATATAGCATTTAGTAGATAGGAAAATTTATTTGACAAATATTCTTGAATTGTTAAAATTATTTTTTAAAGCTAAATAATATAAAGCATTATATCGGCTTCGCAAGCCGAGAGCTAGCAGGGGATAATCCTGCACGGGAACGCCCTACCGTACAAAAGGGTAAATAAGAGTTATAAATCAAGGTGGTACCGCGGGAAATCCGCCCTTGAAAATCTTTCAGGGTCTGTTGGCAAATGTGCTTTTCAGACGAAATTTAAAAATTTTGAGACAGTCGGACAAAACAAATTTTGATGTTTAGCTGGAAGCTAAGCGGATAAATTTTTTTGACCGAATGACAAAAATTTTTAAATTGCAGTCAAAATGACATTTGACAATAGACCCTGAAAATAAAGATTTTTGAAGGCGGGTTTTAAGTTTTACCCGGAAATCCAAGGGAGGATTAATACACGTGGCAGAAAACAATGTGGTGGTGGTGAAGTTTTCTTTTTCAGGGCTTCGTACGCCATGGATGATTGGGCTCGTTGCCAAAAGCAAAATCAACGAATGGAACACTCTTCGGGAAAGAGTCGGGAAGGAAAAGATAATTGGCACCCTTGCCATTCTTTACGAGACTGATGTGCCTGGCGCAGGAGAAATTCGCGTGTCCGTAAAGTTTAAAGTTAAACCAAACGGGCATGATGCCAATTATTATGCCGGGGCACTGGAAGAGTTGGGCGAAGTTTTTGCCCGGCATTACCAGCTTGAAAGGCTTCCAATCGTCACCGGTTATCCTGAAAACTGACCCTTAGTGGGTTCAGGCGGCAGCAACGGCGCAAGTTCTGGGTTTTTCCACAGCTTGCGCCGTTTTTTTAACGGGAGTAATATAATAGTGTACGATTGTACACCCAGAAATAGAATTAAAAATTAAGGGAAGGAGTAAAAAAATAAGGGTCAATCGCGGTTGACCCTTGAACCGGATATACAGCCGGTGTTTCTGTGCTATTGGCAACGTAGAGCGAGCCAGGGAGCTAATATAGGGTTAGTGCCTCTATTTCACGTCGTAGTCCTTAACGACCACGCCTTCCTTGGCGGTGCCCCTAACATGCATCGGAATCCAATATCTGCCGGACAGTTTGCCGAAGAGTAAACCTTTTCCGTCCTTGCCGTAGGTTGCGAAGTATCCTCGGCAGATGTGCAGGGCTCTCTTTAATCCATCCGTACCTGCATGACCTTCGTGTTCAAGTACAGATTTCATGTGATCGATCTGCAGAACATAGTATCTAAGGAGTGGTCGACCTCTCTTTTTCAGGTGGGATTTGGAGAGCTTGGGTGGCGGTTCTACCAGCTCTTTTGTTACATTACGGCAGTGCATGAAGGATAGCGCAAGGAAAGTCGGGAAGTTGACGAACTGATGGATGAACTTCAAATTCCCTTCAATCTCTTTTTCTTTTAGGCCAGACATGAAAAGGTTGGTGACAGCGTGTATCTTGTCGTTGTTGGGCGAGATAATTTGCCCGTCTTTTCCTACCGGCAGAAGGAACTCGGCTACCAAACCTGTTTTCCTCAAGCCCGGTTGGCGGATGAAGTAGTATCCGCTCAAGTAGAATTCTACGCCTGGCTGTCCGAGTATTTCCGGATACTCAAGGCTCCGGGTGTCGGGTTTCTGCATCCCCAACAGGACACCGACTTCGTTGCAGCCTATCCAACCTTTGTCTCTGCCCGGAATTCGAAACTCAAAGAACGAGAGTTCGAACGGGAGCATAACGCACGGAAAATCTGATACCGAGAAGAAGTCGTCGATTCGTTGAGTGAAGAAGTATTCTGCCACGTTGTCGATCACGACAAGTTGGGAATTTCTCAAACACTCCAAGGTGTTTTTGGTGCCATCGTCAGACAACACGTCATAAGTTCCAAAACCTTCTGACAGAATTTTGTCCAAAAGTCTCACGTTCTTTCCTCCTCTGTCTTATGCTGACCTCATATTTTACTTTATTTTATGACTTGTGTCAACCGCTTGTACGGCCTAAAGAATTTAAAAATTTATGCAAAATGTAATTTTTCATCTCGATATGAATAGTTATTTTGCTACTGTTGAGCAACAGGACAATCCCAGTTGGCGAGGGCAAGTTTTGGGCGTGTGTGAACACTTAGGTGGAATTATTATTGCGGCCAGCATAGAAGCAAAAAAATGGGGAATTAAAACCGGTACGCCCGTGTGGGAGGCAAAAAAAATTTATCCAAAAATTATTTTAACCCACACCAGAGCGGAAGCTTACCGCAATTACAACCGTAAGTTGGTAAGGCTGGTTTCCGATTATGTCAGCGAGGTGGAAGTTGCCAGCATAGACGAAGTATATTTGGATATGACGAAAGCTACAAATATAAGATGTATGAATGAAGATGTAAAATATAGGAAAGCTGATAAAATCTTAAATCCTAAATCCCAATTGTCCCAACTAGCAACTAGTAACTCGCAACTAGAAACTAATTATGTTAATCCGTTTGAGGAGGCGGTAAGAATTGCCAAAGAGATAAAGCAAAGAATGAAAACGGAAGTCGGAGACTATTTAACTTGCTCAATTGGCATCGCGGACAATAAATTGTTGGCAAAAATCGCTTCGGATATGCAAAAACCGGATGGACTGACGGTGGTTATGAATCAAGAATCAAGAATTATGAATCAAGAATGGGGCACATCAGGTCAACCATTATGTATTATCAAAGCCGATCTTTATCAAAAGCTCAAACTTACCGATATCCCCGGCATTGGCAGAAGAATGGAAAAAAGACTAAACGCTCTAGGTATTAGGTCGCTGGTAGACTTGAAAAATTATCCGCAAAGTTTGCTGGTGTCTGCGTTTGGAATAAATGGCTACCATCTTTATAATATGGGACAGTTAAATGGCAGTTGGAAGGCCGAAGTGCACCAAGAGCGGGACATAAAATCCATTGGCCATATGTACACTCTGCCTAAAGAATTCCGCGAAGCTAAATTTTTTGCTCCGGTGTTGTATAAGCTTTGTGAAATGGTGGGGCGTCGGTTAAGGAAAAAAAAGCTGTCTGGTAACGTTATTTATTTTTATTTAAGAGATAACAATTATCAAGGCTGTGGGGAAAGTCGAAGATTGGATTTTTATATTTATGACGGCCGGGATATTTTTATGCAGTGCATGAAAATATATGAGCGGATAAAAATCGTCAACACGGAATTTAAGTTAATCGGGGTAACTGTTGCGGGTTTGGCCCCGGCTAGTCATCAGCAAAGTTTATTTAAAGACGAGGCGAAAAAAGAGCAATTGGTAAAGGCTTTAGACAGTATTAACCAAAAATACGGTGATTTTACAGTGTGTCGGACGCCTATTCTCGCAGTCGGCAAAGTTTTTCACGACAGTGTGGGGTTTGGAAGGATAAAAGAGATATAAAAATGGCCAAAATTGGTGATCAATTAAATTTATGGTATAATAAAAGGGCAAAAAATTTAAAAAGGAAGGAGTAACTTATGCCAGACCAACAAGACGAGTATAGAAAAATGCTTACCGACTTAATCCAAAAGCAAATGGTGGTGTTGGGGCCTAATATTGCATTGGACAAGGCGCGAAAAGTTCCGGGCGTAAGAATTGCCGACGACGGCTCTGTTTTGGATATGGATGGAAACCCTCCCATGGTTTTAAAAGGTGTGGCTAATGAATATATGAATCTTTCCGGACAGATTGCCCAAATGACGCTAAATTCCTTGCTGGAAAAATATCCAAGTGTAAAAGGATTATAAATTAGCGGAATTTGGATCGTATAAAACAAAAATGCTCATAAATATTCTTTTAGTTATAGATTTTATTATGCTGGCGGTTGCGGTTACCGGGTATGTTTATTCGTCCACCAGGGAACGAAAATACTTGCGCATGGCGGCCGGGCAGTCTTTGGAATTGCAGCAGAAAGTTTATCAGGCGCAAGTTTTAAAAGAAATTGGAGAACGGATTGGCTATTCTTTAGACACAGCGAAGATTGTGGATATTATTACCAGTTCTTTGGGAAATTTGCTGGAATACGACGCCGTCTCTTATATGGTTCTGGGTGAAGACGGTCGGGTGGTCTTTAAATGCCACGTGGAAAAAACCGTTAATCATAATTTTATAGAAGAGGTTAAGCACAAAATGTTAATGTCTTACGAGGCAATTTTAGATAAAACAATAAAGCCCAAAAGTGTGGACGAAAGCATTACCGGGAATATTTTGGATGATAATTTAAAAGCCGGGGTGGAATCTTTTTTTAACCTGCCGGTGGTTATTTCCCAAAAGTTGGTTGGGTTAATAAATGTTTCTTCTAAGGATAAAGGCCAATATGGCGAAGAGCAGGCTTCTATTTTATATACCATTACCAATCAGGCGGCTACGGCCGTTTCTAAATTGCAGGGGGTGTTGGAAAGCGAAAAAGGCAAGTTAGCCGGGGTTATTTATTCTTTAACCGACGGTGTCATTACCATAGATCTAAACCATCAATTAACGGTTTACAACCCGGCGGTAAAAAGTATTTTGGGTATAAGTTCCCAAAATCCGCTAACTATGTTTGACGTTGTTGACAGTCTGGCCGGCAAGGTGGATGTGAGAACCAAAATTGAACAGGCGATTGCGGAAAATAAAGCCATTGCCATACCGGAAGTTTTACTTAAAGACAAAGCTTTGGAACTCACAGTTTCGCCGGTCAAAGACTCTGCCGGGGAAATAATTGGCGCGAGTGTGGTTTTTCACGATATTACCACTGAAAAATCTTTGGAAAAATTACGACAGGAATTTACCGCCATGATGGTGCACGAGTTGCGTGCTCCGCTTACGGCTGTGCGTTGGTCCTCGGAATCTTTGGTAAAAAATTTATCGCTGGCCTCCGGCATGGATCCGGCGAAAGTTAAAGATACCGCGGTAACCATAGAAACTGCGTCTAATAATATGTTGGAACTGGTTAACGATTTACTCGACGTGGCCAAAATTGAAGCCGGCAAATTTGAGCTCAATGTTCAGGAGTACGATTTGGTTGAACTCATAAAAGAACAGGCTAAAGCTTTTACTCCACAGGCGGAAGTAAAACATTTGGCAATAAATGTTATTACTCCGGAGAAATATGTTTTGAAATTTGACCGGGTAAGGATTGGACAGGTGCTGTCGAATTTAATTAGCAACTCCATTAAATATACCGATAGCGGCCAATTGGATATTAATTTAAATGTTAACGCGGAAGAAAAACAAATTGCGGTTTCCGTAAAAGATACCGGTGTTGGGGTTTCCAGGGAAGATTTAAGCCAACTATTTTCCAAGTTTAAGCAATTAAAAGGCTCCGACCACGCGCGTAAAGGCACAGGTTTGGGCTTGGTAGTAAGCAAGGGGATTGTGGAAGCGCACGGCGGTAAAATCTGGGTCGAAAGCGCTGGGGAGAATATGGGTTCCACTTTTTATTTTTCCTTGCCTTTAGATAAAAAATAGTATTATAATTAAAGCCAGAACTTACAAAACCGTAGGTTCTCAAAAAAATAAATTTAGAAAGGCTTCATTTATGACAAAAATTTTGGTAGCCGAGGATGACAAGCTAATTTCCGGCTCCCTATGCGACGCGCTTAAAACCGCCGGGTATGAGCCGATTCCGGCCTATGACGGTGAAGAAGCTGTGGCTAAAGCAAAAGAAAGTGTTCCGGATTTGGTTTTGCTGGATATTATGATGCCTAAATTGGACGGCATATCAGTGCTTTGGGAAATTAAGGCTAATCCGGCGACTGCCGGAATACCGGTAGTTGTTTTAACCAATATCGGAGATGTGGATACTATAAGCAAAATAGTGGAAGCCGGTGCGGTTGACTATTTGCTTAAAAGCGACCAGTCGGTGGACGATATTATCCAAAAAGTCAAAGACGTTTTGGCCAGAAGCGTAAAGCTGGCATAAATACATCTAATTTTCAAATTAACCGAGTTAACGAATGGTTACAATTTGTAATTCCCTGTTGATTCGAAATATTTATGAAATTAGTTCTCCAAGACAACCGGCGGTATATTTTACGGTTTGACCAAGGCGAAGATATTATTGCCGGAGTAGCTCAATTTATAAACGACCAGAAAATTGGTGCTTGTTCAATTTCCGGCATCGGATCTTGTGCTTCCATTGAACTGGGTTATTTTAATACTCACTTAAAAGATTACAGAAAAAAACCTTTTTTTGAAGATTTGGAAATTTTGTCTCTTATTGGCAATGGCTCGTTAAAAGACGGACAGCCGGTTGTTCATGCTCACGGTGTTTTTTCCAAAATGGATTTTACGGTTTTAGGCGGACATGTATTTAAGGCCATTGTCTCTGTTACAGCGGAAATTTTTGTGCTAAAGCTAGAAGGGGAGATGAAAAGAGAGTTAAATAAAGATATAAATTTGAATTTGTTGGTTTAGATTTTACGGTTTTAATTTTAAATGCCAAGAAAACCTGAAAAGCAAGTTTACGTAATTGCCCATAATATCCGTTCGCTGTTAAACGTCGGTTCCGTCTTTCGCACGGCCGACGCTTTTGGAATCCTTAAAATTTATTTAACCGGATATACCGGTACGCCGGCTAATCCAATCCATAAAAATAAAATTGCCAAAAGTGCGCTTGGGGCGGAAACCTGGGTGGCTTGGGAATATGAGAAGTCCGCAGTGAGATTAATAAAGAGACTTAAATTAGAAAAGATCCAAATTGTTGCCTTGGAAAATAATGTAAAATCCGTGAATATTCATAAGTTTAAACCTAACTACCCGATTGCTTTATTACTGGGAGAAGAGGTTAGGGGGATATCGAGCACCCTTTTAAAGTTATGCGATAAGGTTGTGGAAATTCCGATGCAAGGGAAAAAGGAAAGTCTTAATGTTTCCGTGGCGTTTGGGATCGCGGCATATACATTAACTATTGGTAAAAAATAGTAATTTTTATAGCGGGCTTTTTATATTTTTTAGTTGAGGGTTTGTCACCTGTGTATATATTTGGGTTGTTCTGATATTTTGATGTCCAAGAAGTTCCTGTACATAGCGAACATCGGTGCCATTTTCAAGCAAATGCGTAGCGAATGAATGTCTAAGCGAATGGAACGTGGCATCTTTTTTTATTCCGGATACTTGCAGGGCATTTTCAAAAATTTTTTGGGCTGTCCTGGTGGTTAATTTTCCGCCTCGTTCGCTTGCAAAAATAAAGTCATTGTTTGTTTTTCCGGCAATTAAATTTTTCAATTCATCGGTTATACTTTCTGGCATTACACTAATTCGGTCTTTTTGCCCCTTTGCTTGTTTAATATGAATAACCAACCCATCAATGTCCAAATCTTGTATTTTTAGAGATATGACTTCACTAACCCGTAAACCTGCCCCATAAGCAAGTGCTAAAAGAAGTTTGTGTTTAGGATTTTTTAAAGATTCAATAATTTTTTTTATTTCGACTCGCGACAATACAACCGGCAAGCTTTTTGGTTTTTTTGCGGATTGAATGTCAATTTCCTGAAAATTTCTTTCCACATTTCGGTAATAAAATTTGATTGAATTTAAAAATAAATTTCTGCTTTGAGGAGAAATTTTATTTTGTTCGCAGTGAAGTAAAAAATCCCTAATATTTTCCTTGTCGAGTTTTGAATAATTGTTACCTTTGAAGGAAAAATATGCCCGTAAGCCATAAAGGTAACTTTTTATGGTTTTTGGACTATAATTCCTGATTTTCATTTCCCGTTCGGTTTTATTAAATTCTGTTTGTATATGCTTTAAAAAGTGTTAAAGTTATAGTAGTTTTTCCACAATTGTAATTTAGCATAACTACGCATAAGATACAAATAGTTGCATAAATTCTGTAAAACACTTCGCATAGCAACGAGTTAAACGAAATTTGAAAAAACAAACCTTTTAATACTTGAAAATTTTAGCAATTTTATGAAAGCGGAATTCTTTTTACAGAAAATCAAAGATGAGTTTCCAAAAGTAAAATGGGAACATCATCGCTACCTAACGCATGGTTGGGATCACCTCGTAATCGTTCTTGATAACAAAATAATTTTTCGTGCTCCAAAAGATGTTCCCAAGGATTTACAGAGCGAGCTTTTTGATGAAATACAATTGCTCCATTATCTTAATAATAAAGTCAAACTTGGGATACCAGAATACACATATGTATCCAAAGACAAATCACTTGCTGGATATAAGATGTTGAGTGGTCGAGAGCTTAAACCTTCACAATACAAACGCTTTACCGCCTCGGAAAAAGAAAAATTTGCAAAACAAATAGCTACTTTTCTTACAAGCCTACACGCAACACCAAAGTCTGCTATTACAAAATTTCATGTCAGAAAAGACAATCCGCTAAAAAACTTTGAATGGCTTGTTTCAAATACTAATAAATTTCTTTTTCCTCGGCTCAATAAAAAAGAAGTTCAGATAATTAAAAAATATCTT
>Ga0172371_10010680_pt1 | contig 12362 bp, 12 predicted proteins | sample Lak12m_FD_114543 | JGI IMG/M metagenome (GOLD analysis project Ga0172371, IMG submission 114543) | Freshwater microbial communities from Kabuno Bay, South-Kivu, Congo - kab_022012_12m | ecosystem: Environmental > Aquatic > Freshwater > Lake | place: Democratic Republic of the Congo: South-Kivu... | reverse complement strand
CCACAAACATGACAAGAAGCAAAGGGAGAATCACGAGGGGTACCGCATAGATCACCCTTTGCAGACTAGTGGGCACCAACTGCTCCAGCGTCGTATGCTGGTATCGCCACGGCGGTTCCGGGTCCTCGAGAGCCCAGAGGCCCTGTTTCTGGCTCTTGGCTTTATCCTCCAGAGCTTTCAATCCGCGTTCGAACGGAACAAACGGTTCGTACCACCAGGCCATGCCTTTGCTGAGGAGCTCTTCGTTCAGGTTTGGTCCATCCTCGCCGTATATGGAGACCAGTGCTATGAATCTATCGTAACGGTCCAAGACATGCACCTTAGGTCTGTACCACGGACCTTCAACCCTCCCGGGAAGCGGCTGCACTTCTACTGCTTTTCCCAGCACTCTTTGCTCAGTGTAGGCACTGGCTTCTTTTCCGAAACCCTGCTTGGAATCGGGCAAGGGGCTGTCAATCCCGTAGAGGCGCACGTTTTCAGTTCGGCCGCGCCTGTCCACCTTTATTTCATCGGGCCTGACCACCTCCACGGCCTTGCCGGTCCAGGCAGTAAAAGATTCTGGATATACAAATGTGAGAACAACGATGAGGCACCATCGTAAGAAATCCATCAGATATCCGATCGCCTGGTCCATGACCGCTCCTGGAAGCCGCTCATGCCGCGTTCTTTACCCCTTGGATGCACCTGACGAACACTGTGATATCACTTTTCCGAAAGGACTCCGACGAAAAAACGGAAGAAATAGTGAATCGAATGCTGCGGATGGAGTCCCACGGCTCTGAGCATGGCCTTCAGCCGCGACAAGCCGAAAACTGTCCCGATCCAATGGCCGACCGACGTGGCATCGATCCACCGCTGAAATCCAAGGGGGCCGTAAAGGTTGGGCACACCTACGAACACCTTTCCCCCGGTCTTCGTAACCCGTTCCATCTCGACAAGGGCCGCTGCAGGGTCTTCCAGGTGTTCGATTGTGCTGCTGTTCCATGTTAGATCAAGACTTTCGGACCGGAAGGGCAGCACTTGCAGATCCGCCACCGCCAGCGCCAGATTTGTATCTCGGCGGCGGGCTACCTGCAGGGCTTCTATGTCTATGTCTACGGCGACGGCCAGATCGACTCTGGCGTCAGAGGCGAGGATGGACGACGCGAAAGCGGGACCGGATCCGGCTTCCAGCACCTTGGAGCAGCCTTGGCTGACGGCTCTGGCCAAAAGGTATCCCACCAGTTTCCGATTGAGGCCGCGGCGCATCCCGTCATACAAGCTGTACACCGGAGTACCGGGTGCTCCCAACTGCCATGCTTTGTCGCTCATGATCCTCAAGTCCTCCGGGCAACTGCCATTATGGAACTGCCGAACGGCATGTCCCGGAACCTGAGATATCTTCGCTCCAGTTCCACAATGCCGATTAGGAGGTTGTTCACGGCAGGGTGCATCGCGCGGAGTTCCGATGTGGGGGGTCCGTCCGAGCCTCTGGAAACATAACGTAGTGCCAGGCGGTAGACCGCGACCGCGGGCAACAAGGAGCCGAAGAGATGAGTCATTCTAATCACTTCCAGTGGCCGCGTCTTGAGCAGTGCAGTCAGTTTGCTCCTGCTGTAGCGCCTGGAAGCATGCACCGCTTTATGATGCTCCGGCGTCATCAGCCAGTCGTAAGCCGGAACCACCAGAATCAAGTATCCTCCCGGCTTCAGTATCCTCCACATTTCGCCGTATGCAGCGTCCTCACCTACTGCGTCGCATTCCAGTACGTCTATCGACATCACAGCATCGAAGGTCTCCGCGGGGAAAGGTATTTCATTGATGGAAGCCAAACAGACCCGGGGAAGCCCTCTTTTGGCCCAGAACGGTGCCGCATGGCGGGACATGTCAAATCCATAGACATTCCTGCTAATGCGGTCGCTGATGTTTGCCAGATTTTGGCCGGTGCCGCAGCCCGCGTCCAAGACTTTTGCCCCCGCGTCCAGTTCAAGTTTATCCAAGGTATCCAATAATATACGGTGGAGCCCCTTGTACCACCAGTAAGAAGACTCGAACGCGTAAAGGGTCTGGTACTCGTGAGGTTCCACCTGGGTTCAGTCCTCCACCGGAAAATGAAAGGTGTCCGGATCGGCAGGATCGTACCGGCGCGATTTGAGCATTACAAATTCAGACTTCTCCCGGAAACGTATGGAGTGTGATTCTCCCGTGCGCAACATCACTCCTTGCCCGCCGCGCAATGGAAATTCATCCTTCGTGCGGTTTTCCACGTGAACCGTTCTTATATGCGCTGACCCACTGGTGAGATAAAAGAAGACCACCGTCTCCTTGTGGTAATGATTCCCCATCACCGCGCCAGACTCCATCCGCCCGCAAACGAGAGCTTCCCATTGTCCCGAGTTCAGCACCTCTTGGAACACGCCGCGCTCGTCGGTTCTCTCAAAAGCGGGAACAAGTACTTCATGCGACATTAATCGATCCTCCGCAAGCGTGCCACGAATATACGGATGACGTATTGCATACCCGTTTTGAAGAACTTGTATATGCTCGGTGCAGACTTTGACACACCTTTGGCCCTGTCTCTAAAGACATAGGGCATTTCATATACCGTAAGCCCCTTGGAGCGGCAAGTGTAAAGAAACTCCATAAAATACGCGCCGTAGCCCGTAGGAATTATGGACACTTTGTCAAAGACTTGCCGCCGCAGCACAACAAATCCACTGTCATAGTCCTGTATGCCGTAGCCGAGAACGAGGCCGGCCAGCCCGTTTATCATGCGGCTGGACATGACCCGCAACCGCGCTCGATCGTCAATTCCACCCGGCGCGTATCGAGACCCTATCACTATGTCATGTTCCTCGAGTTTCTCGATCATGGCCGGCAGCATGGACGGCGGCATGCACATGTCCGCGTCCATCCAGCCTACTATCGATCCCCTTGATTCGATGATGCCTCTGTTGAATGCGGAGGCGAGCCCGCGAGTAGCAACACGCCGAATCAGTTTGACCCGGGAATCCTGAAGGTCTCCCACCAGCTGCCAGGTTTTGTCCTGGGAGTCGTCGTCGACCACTATAACCTCTACGGGGTCTTTCACATGCTCGAAAATGCTGTTGATCGTATCAAGTATATTTTCACGTTCGTTGTAAGTAGCCAGCACGATTGAAACTCTGGGGTCCCCGTTCACCGAGTCACCTCCCAAGAAACGCTATATTGATCCGCATTGAAAATGGATATCGCCCTCGACCGTCGGCCAGGTGACCCCACCGGTGCGAACTGCTTAGCCTGACTTCGATTTGAAGATCTGGCAGGACCGGCTCCACTTATTTATTGTCACTCCTTTGACCGCGCATTGGTATCACTTCTTTGACGCTGCACTGGGATGACGCGTCTGCCGACTCAATTGTCCTACGGGAAATGCGTAACAGTGTGACATCATGGTGTCATAAAGCGATGGCCTCAGCTTACGCAGCAGTCCTGCATTCCAGCAGCTTTTCCACCACTTCTTCCATCTGTCCACGCGTCAGCCCGATGCCCGACGGCAGGTAGAGTCCTCTCTTCCAGAGGTCGACGGAAACGGGATAATCCCCGGAAATATCCGCAAACTTCTCGTCATTGCCCCTGAAAACCGGCTGCAGAGACATGGGGCAGAAGAAGGACCTGGTATCTACCCCCTTGGCCGTAAGCATGGGCATCAGATCGTCCTTCTTTACTCCAAAGCCGTCGCCCACCACGACTCCGTACATCCAGTAGACGTTCCTGGCCCACGGCTCTTCAACAGGCAGAGTCAGATCAGGCTGGCCGGCGAGAAGTTCGTTGTATGTCTTGCCGATCCATACTTTTCTCTCGACCTTTTCTTCCACCATTTCGGTTTGAGCCAGCCCGATAGCGGCCTGTATATTGGTCAACCTGTAGTTGAACCCTATGACATTATGCACGAATCGAGGAGCTTCGAAACCCTGATTTCTCAGAAGCCTCATTCGTTCAGCGATTTTTTCATCTTTGCAGACGACCATCCCCCCCTCACCAGTGGTGAGGATCTTATTGCCGTAGAAACTGAAGCATCCGACGTCGCCGAGAGACCCCACCCTGCGTCCGTTTACCTCCGCACCATGCGCTTCGGCACAGTCTTCGACGACGTAGAGATTGTGTCGCCGCGCAATGTCCAGGATGGCATCCATATCGCAAGGGTGCCCGTACATGTGCACTGCCATGATAGCTTTGGTTCTCGGGGTGATCTTCTCCTCGATCAGTCTAGGATCTATGCACCAGGTTCGCCTGTCTACATCGACCAGCACCGGTTTGGCGCCTGTAAGAATTACTGTATTCGCGGACACTATTAGCGTGAAGTCCGGAATGATCACCTCGTCTCCCGGCCCTAAACCCAGGGCCACCAACGCGAGATGTAACGCAGTGGTGCCCGTGCTGCAGGCCACTCCGTAAGGCACGTTGCAATACTGGCTAAATTTCTCCTCAAAGAGTGTGATATACTTACCTGCGGACGATATCCAGTTGGTCTCCACGCAGTCCATCACATATTTCAGCTCCCGGCCGTTCATTACGGGCTCGCACACAGGTATCATGGTCGGTCCTCCAGGTTCCCGCCTTCCCCACGGGGTGGCTTTTTTGGGCTAAACTTAACTCCCATACACTTCCAAGGAGTCAACGTCAAGAGCGTCGAAACGATTTTCAGAAAACGTCCAATCTGGGGAGATCTCAGGGCCGCCGGCAGAACTGTCGTTGCGAGACTACTATAGGGGAATGATCACGGCTTTTGGAAGAGAACTTGGGGCACCCTTTGTGCTAGAATGGGCCGTGCAAAGGGATATTTCCTTCGGAAAGTCATCCGATCTGAGGTGCGAATGAGTCAGGAAATGGGATCGCAGCCACGAGAGGGAAAAGTGGACCAGCCGCCGACACTCGTTCATCTGATCTGTGACAAGAAGGCTGTCGCTGCCTTTTTTCAACTGCTTCAGCAGGGTGTTACCATCAGGGGGCCGGTGAATGCGAGCGTGAGAGCGGTACTTTGCAGCCACATGGGAGTGGACCCGAAGTATCTCGAAGACCGGATACGCACAATATTTCTCGACGGCAAGCCCGTCGACGACATAGATTCGGCGCTGGTGAAGCAGGGTTCAGTACTGGCTCTGTCCGGTGCGATGCCAGGGCTGGTAGGAGCTATCCTTCGCAGAGGAGGTCCATTGGCGGCCATGCGCCGTGAAATCACGCACGGTGGAGACGCAGCATCTGCCACTGCGGGCCAAGGACTCTTTATCTTGAAACTCTTCAACCTACTGATGAACGAGATGGGGCCGGCACTGCTGGATCGGGGCATACTGATCGGAGATGCGGACATGAGAGAATTCTTCAGGAACAGGTCCGGAAATTTTTGGTCAGGATGCAGGGGAATCCTTGTGGACGGAAAGGAAGTTGATGTGTCCACCTTGCGGGAACAAGGGTGGGTAGGCAGAAACCGCGTCGTCTCCCTGCGGTGTACCGCGGACGACGTCTGATAGCCAAGAAGAAGCGTGGCGTCGGATCAATTTTCAGAGGCTTACTCGAATCTCATGGCTTCAGCCGCGTCCAGGCGGCTTGCCTTTCTTGCCGGAACCAGACCCGACACAACTCCTAGAATAGCGCCGAAGACAACTCCTCCCAGCATACTCGCCACGAAAACCTCGTACACGGGTACAGTCTCCATCACTCTTTTCAAGATTTCCACGGACGCGAAACCGACCCCCATTCCTAAAACAGCTCCCAACATGCTTATGGACACCGATTCGAGCAGGAATTGAGAGAGTATCATGGTATCTGTGGCCCCCACTGCCTTTCGTAGCCCGATTTCGGTGGTTCTCTCACGCACGGCCCCCAGCATCACATTCGTAATGCCAAGGCCACCCAGTAGGAGTGTAACTACCAGAGAAGAATACAAAAAGAGCTTCACGAGCCACACGGTCTTCTTGATGGTTTGAATCCTCTCCGGGTAATATTTGACTTCCATGGATTCCGAGTATCCGGGCTGACTGTTGACCAGCGTTTTCAGGATCTCTCGATGAAGAGGTGCGACCAGGTCCCAGTTGGCAGCACGGACATAGATGTCTTTCACTTCATACATATTGTCCATCCGGGATCGCGCCGTGCTCAATGGAATTATGATGCTTTCCAGCAGCGTCTTGTCTTCCACCCCGCCGAGCACTCCCACGACCTCGAATGTGTGACCCCCTACCATCATTTTATGGCCCAAGGGTTCCGTGTTCGGCGGCAACAGGGTCTCCAGCACTTTTGCACCCACAACGCAAACACTTCTTCTCCGCCTGTCGTCTGCCGCTGTTATCTTTCTCCCTTTAGACACGGGTACGTAAAAGGTGTCGAAGAAGTTGTCTTCCACTCCCATCACTTTGCCACTGATCGTCTTGGTCCCGTAACTGAAGTTCTGGAAGCTCCAGACCGCGGGCGAAACGGATTTCACTCCCGGGAGCGTCCGCAGATTTTTCACGTCCCTTGGATAGTATTGCCCATGATGCCAGCGTTTGCTCCTGTCATAATCGTAGGTAGCTTTCAATATGGTAGCTGCACCCAGGAGCTCCAGGTTGTGACCGAGATCGCTTTCCACAGAGTCCCCCAGGGTTAGAACGGTAACAAAACCAGATATGCCCAGTGCGATTCCGATTATGACGCTCTTGTATCGACGTCTGTTTCTGTAAAGCTGTCGAAGTGAAACGGTTAATAGATCACTTGTCAACATCTTCCGTACCTGTGACCAACTCCCCTGCCAATAAAGCTACAGTGGTCCGTGGAACTCCTGACTTCGGGAAGTACTCACTGGCCTGGCTGCGCTCCGGAGAAAACCTGGCGGACCTACGACTCCGCGGCAGTTGTTCTATCCTCTAGCAAAGCAGGATGAACGTCACCTTCAGAGGCTCCGTCTACAATTTTGCGTCGTAGTGGGAGTATTGCATGGTGAAGATCCCTCTGCCCTGACTCATAGATCTCAGCGAAGTCGAATAGCCGAACATGGTAGCCAGCGGCACCACTCCGCGGACAACCGACGTCCGCCCTCTGGGTGTGACCTGCTCGAGCCGTCCTCGCCTGCTGTTCAGATCTGCTATGACTTCTCCTACACACTCCTCCGGCACCACTACTTCGACGTCCATGTACGGCTCGAGTAGCACGGGTGAAGCCTTCTCACAAGCCTCCTTGCACGCCTGAGACGCGGCCACTTTCAGGCCGAGGCCGGTCATGGAGCCTAAATCATTGCCAAGCGCCTCGACAGTCACCCCTATGTCTACAACCTCATTCCCTGCCAGGACTCCAGCAAGAGTAGCCTCCTTGGCCCCTTGTTCCACATATTCCATGATCTCCTCGTAGCGGCCATCAAGGCCCTGCGCCAATCCGAAGCTAAGACCCTCCCCTCTGGCGGCAGGCTTCACGCTTATCGTCACATCTCCCATATGACGCACGTCGTGGATCTCGCGGTCGAAAACCACATGCGCCTTTGCTTCGGTTTGGATGGTTTCTTTGTACACAACCTGCGGCTTGCCGGTTTGGACCTCGACATTGTACTCCCTCTTGAGACGGTCCAGGATGATTTCGAGGTGCAATTCGCCCATGCCCGAGATAAGAAGTTGTCCTGTTTCTTCGTTCTCTCTGTAAGTAAAAGTGGGATCCTCGATAGCGAGCTTTTCCAGGCTTGCCAGCATTTTTTCTTGATCCGCCCTGGTCTTGGGCTCTATGGCTATTGAGATCACCGGAATCAGCAGGTCCAATGATTCCAGAATCAGCGGCGCTGACTGGTCGGTAAGGGTATCCCCTGTTCGGGTATCCTTCAGGCCGACCGCAAGAACAATGCTCCCGGCAACGGCGGACTTGATCTTTTCACGTTTGTTGGCATGGGTCAGGAACAGACGTGCCACTCTCTCACGGACGCCGAGGGTAGCATTATAGACCTCCCTTTCGGCTTCAAGCACCCCCGAATATATCCTCACAAAAGTGGCTTTTCTGCCCTGATCCATCACGACCTTAAAGGCCAATGCACACAGCGGCTCCTTGCCTTTGGGCTCGCGGGTTTCCAACTCGCCGGTCAGCGGGTTTCGGCCTGTAACCGCGGGGACTTCCAACGGTGATGGCAGAAAATCGATGATGGCGTCCATCACTGGCTGCACTCCCTGATCCTTAAGCGCCGACCCACATAGCACGGGCACCAACCTGTTGGAAACCGTTCCTGCCCGAAGCCCCCTTATGATCTGTTTCACATCCAGATCGTCATGTTCCAAGTAGTGCTCCAGGAGTTCCTCATCCATTTCGGCCGCGGCCTCGATCATCGCACTGCGAGCAGCCTCTGCCTCCTCGCGGTATTGAGGAGGTATGTCGACAAGCTCGAACCGTTCTCCTAAAGAGTCCGGGTCCCAGATAATCCCCTTCATTCGAACGAGGTCCACTGCGCCAAGAAAGTCGTCACCTGCCATCATGGGAATCTGGATGGGGACCGGGTGAGCCCCGAGTCTTTCCCGCATCATGGACACCGCTCGCCAGAAATCCGCGCCAACTCTGTCCATCTTGTTTATGAAGGCAATGCGTGGAACATTGTATCGTTCCGCTTGATGCCAGACGGTCTCGGTCTGCGGTTCAACTCCTCCTACGGCGCATAAAACGGCCACTACACCATCGAGCACTCGAAGGCAACGCTCCACCTCAATGGTAAAATCCACATGTCCAGGAGTGTCTATGAGATGGATCTCGTGGTTCTGCCAAATGAAGGTGGTGGCCGCGGAGGTTATGGTTATGCCGCGTTCTTGCTCCTGCGGCATGTAGTCCATGGTTGCAGCTCCGTCATCCACTTCCCCGATCCTGTGAATCTTCTTGGTGTAGTAAAGGATCCTTTCGGTGAGAGTTGTTTTTCCCGCGTCGATATGAGCCGTTATTCCTATATTTCTGATTCTAGAGACAGGAACAGACACGATTTCTCCAGTTTAGCGAAATATCCATATCTTGTGAAAACGGCATATTTCTCGCATGTTGTTTCGACCTTGTCAAGTGGCGGAGAGCCTGAATATGGCTTGCGTCAGGTCTTTCCCACATGATAAGATCTCTATGGAACAAGTCCGCCCTCAATCATGCCGATCTCCGGGAAGGTGCATCATGGAAACCATGGCCAACTTCTTTGAGTCCATAAACAAGTTGCTTGGGGTCAGTGGCCCCAAGGAATTGATTTTCCATCCGGTATTCATAGGTCTGTGTGTTGTGCTGCTTATCTACAGTGTCTTTGCCCGGATGAAGTATTTTGCCATCTCGCTTTTCGGCCTGATGGGTGGAGCCGTGATCTATCATTATCTGTTCCCCAAGAACACTTCCAACCTCCATGAGCTCATCCAGTTTCTAGGTGCCATCGGAGTTCTGGCGCTCGTACTGATTTACGTGGGATTTGTCAGAGACTGATGCCCATGGGCTTTCATATGAGCGACGTTGATCGGCCGGTTCAGTGCCGGTGGTGGCAGATCTCCTCGGATACTATACCGAATGCCAGAAATTCTGTCAGATTCGACATGTCTCATCTGTGCCTAAGCATGTCATTGCGAGCGAAGCGAAGCAATCACCTTACCTTGAAACTGTAGATTCTACTTGATCGGTAAGAACCATCGTGTGGTAAGCTTAAAAAGGGGAGTAATACCGGCGTGCACACCGTCAGGTAGAATGTCTGTGGCATCTGGAGGGAGGCGAACGGAGGCTGTCACAAAATTGCTGCCTGGCTAGAATTGTGCCACGATTTTCAGGGTCTTTGCAGTTTTGAGACACGATCAGTACGGTCAACTATCCAAGGGAGTTACGCACAAGGGTGAGAAAGTGGCAGATCCATCAGGCAGGGTAATGGGCAGGGGCCGTGTCTAGAATTTCAAGGGGGGTAGCAGGCCATGAGCATGGTCGCTGCTACCCCTATGACCAACCATTCCTTAAATGGAATAAAAAGTGCCAGTGGCAGCTACTGGCACAATGGAAACGATTGAACCATGTACGTCTGGGGGAGCATCACCGGCCTGCAAATTGGCCTGTAATTCACCGTGTAGGCCTGTACCGTCTTGGGCTCATAATAGGTAAAAGGTACCTTCTGCTCCACCACCTGAGAGAAAGGGGGCGGACAGCACTTTGTGCATGGATCGAGTCCGCACGGCTGCCCAACGGGACTCCCCTTGAGCAGTACCTTCTGAGTCTTCCAGCCGATCTTTTGAACCGGAACGCACTGCGAGTATGGAACCACCTCTCCGACGATCTCGGTTCTTGTGCAAGGGACCATCCTGGTGACGAAGGTGCACGGAGGAGGCGCACACGGATTGGGCGGCGGGTACCAGTTCATGGCTTGAACTGGTTCCAATAGCGCTGCCACCAGTAGCAACCCGGCAACAATTCCGATCAGAGTCCTCTTCATCACGGACCTCACTCTTATTTAAATAGAATGTCATATTGGTCAGTTATCAAGCAAAGTATATCAAATCTGTTGCAAGATTTCAACAAGTAAAATCGAAAAACTGATTAAATGCCCGTTATTTTAAAAATATTGACGGAGAGCAGCCCTGTACAAACGAAAAGCCCGACGACAGGACATCAGAAGCCGCCAGGCTTCCCTCAGTACGCATATGCGGTATGGTGATAAGATGTGACTCAACTCATAGCATATCCAGGCCCCAAGGCAAGAAAAAAATCCACGATGAGGGCACGATTGGCTGAAGGGCGAGAGACTGCAAATTCTTTTCACTCCTCGCAGTGACATGGGTAAGCGAAACGCCCCTCGCAGGTGAATGCTTGCACGATAATCCTTCAACCGCGCAGGTGCAGTTTCTCGGTTGTCACTTCTTTAACCGCGGATTCGTATCAGAGGTCAGTCCGCTCCCTTCACCACGACAAGCAACATTTTGAAACGCTGACGAGCATCCAGCGCGTGGGGAATGCCTGCCGGCATCACCACCACTTGACCCGCCTTTACCAGTACATCTTTTTCCCCTATGGTGATAGAAGCCTCGCCGTCCAAGACTTGCACAAAGGCGTCTCCTGCGGCACTGTGGCTGCTGATGCCTTCGCCTTGGTCAAAGGCAAAGAGGGTGAGACTCATCACTTTGGTCTGCGCAAAAGTGCGGCTCACCACCCGGCCTGACTCATAATCGACGAGGTCTGCCAAACCTTGAGGTTCGGCAAAAGTGATATTCTTTATGAAAGGGGGCTGGGACATGGTATGGTCTCCTTTTTGAGTAGCGTGGTGGTCGATCGCGGCGTCCCCGAGGATAATGAGAAATATCCGACCACCGCGGGAGCAGGGATCGTGAGAGAATACACTGCTCGAATGATCGTCACTTGCGATCCCGAATGCAAGGTGTAACGGTAAGAAATTCCAGGTGTAGCACTACCGCAACGGGGCGGCCGCGGACCGGCAAGCCATTTCTGTACCGCGGAGGGATCCATGGTCCCATATCCCAGTTCTTGTCGACAGATTTTGAGGTATAAGCATTATGAACGTGGAAGAGATCAGACTCAAAGAAAATTCAAAAGCGGCCAGCGGTGGAGTGAGCCGCTTCGTCCTGGCTGATGGAAAGACTAGCATCACCAGGATCACTACGTTTTGTCCTGACATAATCGGCCCTGGTCCCACTCACGTCCACCTGATCAGCAATGACGCACTGATCATGGTGGATGCGGGTATCCCGACGTATCTTGCCAAGACATACTTTTACAGGTGGCGCAACCAGCCGATGCCTCCGGAGGTCGAGGAACTCGGTCCGGACCACAGTTTGCAGGAGTTCCGGGAAGGGACAGCTCTAGCGGGTTTGTCGGCCCGGGACCTTGATCTGCTGGTAATCTCGCACGGACACCCGGACCATTTTCTCTTGGGGAGCACCATACTTGACGGCTGCAGCGCAAAGGTTTCGGCACATATCCTCGATACGCCGGAGATCTGCAACCCCTGGGCGGTCCTCAACCTCTGGTTTTCGCGGCGCGACCAGATGATTTCCACCGGTATGCCGCCCGCGCGCACCCCCAGGCAGGTGCTGGTGAGAGAAGGACTCATGCACGAATTCGACCTGCAATCACTGGGGGTCGCCCTCATGGTAGATGCGCCGTTTTTCTGGGACGGCCCTGTCCAGATCGGAGGAGCCGCGGTGGACGGCATAGAGGTGAAGCATCTGCCCGGGCACTCTCCCGGAAGCATCGGCCTGCTAGTGGGACGGGAGGGAGAGCAGAGAGTGCTCATCTGCGGTGATGTGCTCCTCAGTCCGATTACTCCGCACCCTGACGACCTTCTGGTCTATCTTCAGACTCTCGAGGAACTGGGCAAACTCGATGACGTGACCCTGGTCCTTCCTGCCCATGGAGAAGTCATACGGGATCTCAAGGGGCGGGTCGCT